>Ga0209541_10015090_pt1 | contig 11591 bp, 12 predicted proteins | sample RifCSPlowO2_01_FD_184027 | JGI IMG/M metagenome (GOLD analysis project Ga0209541, IMG submission 184027) | Groundwater microbial communities from Rifle, Colorado - Rifle CSP2_plank lowO2_0.1 (SPAdes) (version 2) | ecosystem: Environmental > Aquatic > Deep subsurface > Groundwater | place...
ACGACACCGCCGGCGACGGTACCACCACCTCGGTGATTATCACCCAAGCGCTGGTCGAGATAGGTTTCAAGAAATCTCTAGTCGGGGCAAATTCAATGGGTATTCGCCGTGGAATTGAGATGGCGACGCGCGATGCCATCGAGACGCTTAAGAAAATGAGCAAGCCGATTAAGGCGGAAAATGAAGTCAGGCAAGTGGCTACCATTGCCGCCGAATCGTTGGAAATTGGCGCCATCATCGCCGAGACTATCAAAAAGATTGGCAAGGATGGTGTGGTCACCGTCGAAGAGTCACAAACTTTTGGCGTAGATTCGGAAATGGTCGAAGGACTCGAATTTGATAAAGGGTATCTTTCTCCCTACATGATCACTAACGCCGAGCGCATGGAGGCAGAGTATCGCGATCCGGCTATTCTCGTGACCGACAAGAAAATTTCGACTATCAAAGATATTTTACCGCTTCTGGAAAAACTAGCGACTAGCGGCAAAAAGGATTTAGTAATTATTGCTGAAGACGTGGAGGGGGAAGCGCTTACGACTTTCATAGTTAACAAGCTTCGTGGCGGTTTCAACGTGCTGGCGGTCAAAACACCTGGTTATGGTGACAGAAAGAAAGAAATGCTAGCGGACATCGCCGTCACTATCGGGGCAAAAGTGATTTCAGAAGAATTGGGTATTAAGTTGGAAAATGCGGAACTCTCGATGCTCGGCCGTGCCTCGCGAGTGGTTTCAACCAAGGACAACACCGTTATTGTCGGCGGCAAAGGCAAAAAGTCGGAGATAGAGGCAAGAATACGAAGTCTCGACGCTCAAAGAAAGGATACTACTTCGAAATTTGATGTAGAAAAACTTGATGAGCGCATCGGGAAGCTCTCCGGCGGGGTGGCTGTCATTAAAGTCGGCGCCGCGACAGAAACCGAGATGAAATATCTCAAGCTCAAAATTGAAGATGCCGTCAATGCCACCAAAGCGGCTATAGCCGAAGGTATTGTCGCCGGTGGCGGCAGTGCTCTGGCAAAAGTCTCAAAGAAAATTGAAGCTAAGTATAAAGAATCCAAGGAGGCCAAATCTGCACACGAAAACGCCGAGGCAGCCGAGTTCGCGGCGGGATACACGGCTGTTATAGAAGCACTCAAGGAACCGCTTCGACAAATTGCTAAAAATGCCGGTAAAGAGGACGGCGTGGTGCTTGCCGAAGTGCTTAAGAGCGAAGCCAACTCCGGTTATGACGCACTGGCCGACACTTTTGTGAGGGACATGTTCGAAGCGGGTATTATCGATCCGGTTAAAGTGACGAGGTGTGCTTTGGAAAATGCCACTTCCGCAGTCGCTATTCTTCTCACCACCGAAGTGGCCATTGCCGATGAGCCGAAAGAAGACACTTCGTCGCCAATTGGCGGACAAGGTGGTGGTATGGATTACTAAGAGTGTTATAATATCGGCATGTCACCAATATTCATTATCTCGATAATTGTTGTCGTAGCGGTTCTCTGGATTATCCTCGCTTACAATGGCTTTGTTCGCCTTATCAATAGGGCTAAAGAAGCTTGGGCCGATATTGATGTCCAGCTCAAGCGTCGCTACGACCTTATCCCCAATCTTGTCAATACCGTCAAAGGCTATGCCAAGCATGAATCAAGCGCGTTTGAAAACGTGACTAAAGCCCGCGCGATGGCTATGGGCCTGTCTGCGCAGGCAGGCGCGGGTTCTCTTGTCGAGAAGGGCCAAGCGGAAAATATGCTCACCGGTGCCCTTAAATCAATCTTTGCCGTCGCTGAAGCGTACCCCGATCTCAAAGCTAATCAAAATTTTCTTGAGCTCCAGCGCGAGCTTTCAGACACCGAGAATAAAATCCAAGCGGCGCGTCGCTTCTACAACGTGGTCGTCCGTGACTTAAATACTAAAGTCGAATCTTTTCCTAACAATATTATCGCGAGTTCATTTCACTTTGCTAAAATGGAATTCTTCGAACTTGAAGAGTCAGCCGCCAAGGGTCCTGTCGAGGTTAAGTTCTGATGTCCGCTAATATTTATACTCACCAAGATAGCAATATCTGGAAAACCTGGATGTTGATGGCGCTTTTCTTTTTTCTCGTTATTATTCTTGGCTGGTTCATATCAAATTTTTATAACAATACAGCCATTCTTTATATCGCCGTTTTATTGGCAATTCTCATGAATATATTTTCCTATTGGTTCTCTGATAAAATTGTGCTCGCACTCCATCGGGCCAAATCGGCCACCCGACAAGAATATTTCGATCTCTGGAATGCTACCGAGAACCTTTCTATTACCGCCGGACTCCCGATGCCTCGACTCTACATCGTGGATGATGCGGCGCCAAACGCTTTTGCCACCGGGCGGGACAAAGAACATGCGGTGATAGCTGTGACAACAGGTCTGTTAAAGATTCTTGATAAAAATGAGCTCGAAGGAGTGATCGCCCACGAACTCTCCCATATCGGCAACCGTGACATGTTACTCTCGACCGTGGTAGTGGTGATGGTTGGCTTCGTGGCCCTGCTGTCAGATTTCTTTCTTCGTTCGCAAGCATTGAGCAGTAACCGCAGTCGAAATAACAACGGAGGGGCAATCTTGTTGATTATCGGACTCGTCCTGGCTGTCCTGACGCCTCTTGTAGCTACTCTCATCCGACTCGCCATTTCGCGCAAACGCGAGTTCCTGGCTGATGCTTCCAGCGCACTTCTGACTCGTTACCCGGAAGGATTGGCCAATGCTTTAAGAAAAATCAGCACTACTTCCGTACCGATGCGGTCTGCTAACAATGCGACAGCACATCTCTTTATCGCTAATCCATTTGGCGCTAAGTCCACTTCCGGTCTCCACAAACTTTTTATGACCCACCCGCCGGTGGAAGAAAGAATCAGGGCTCTGATAGGAAAATTTTAAAAACATCTATATAAATAGAATTAGGTACTCAAATGTGATAAATTTGGTTCTCAATGGAAGCGTCGCATAGTGGTCTAGTGCACCACGTTGGAAACGTGGCGTGGGGAAACCCACCGAGAGTCCGAATCTCTCCGCTTCCGCCAGTTGGGAAATGAAAGAGTTGAATAATTTTGTTATCATAGTATTGAAACTAAAGAGAATAAAATATGAATCCAAACAAAGCATTATGGGAGAAAGGTGACTTTACCGAGATTGCCGTCTTCATGCGCCAATCTGGAGAAGCACTCGTTAAGTCTCTCGGGATAACGATGCCGTTGCGGGTTTTAGACCTTGGCTGCGGAGATGGCACTACGGCAGTTCCTCTTGCCCTTCTGGGAGCTGAAGTTGTTGGAATCGACATTGCCAAGAATCTCGTGGACGCCGGGAACAAACGGGCTCTAGAGGCGGGTCTCAACCAACTGACATTTCAAGAGGGAGATGCGAGCAACCTGCAAGAAATCAGTGATTATTCGTTTGATTTAACTCTCTCTGTATTCGGCGCCATGTTTGCTCCCAAGCCATTCGACGTAGCCAAGGAGATGGTCCGAGTCACGAAGCCGGGTGGTCGTATCGTGATGTGTAACTGGATTCCCAATGATACAACTTCATTCGTGTCACAGCTGTTGAAGATAAGCTCATCATTTACGCCGCCCCCTCCTGAAGGCTTCGTCAGTCCAATGACGTGGGGTGTGGATACTCACATCATCGAGCGTTTTGGCCAGGCCGGCGTGTCTAAGGAAAAAATCTCCATGGTCAAGGACACGTACTCATTCATATCACGTGACAAAAATCCAACAGAATTCATCGAATTATTGGAACGATTCTATGGACCAACAATGAATGCATACGAAGCGGCTCAAAAAAACGGAAAAGTGGAAGAGCTCCATAACCAACTTTTGGAACTGGCGAAAGCGCAAAACAAGAGCGCTCACGGTGGTACTTCAATACCTGCCACCTTCTTGCGAGTGACTGTCAATCTTTGAAAAGCTTGAAAATAAAAGAATCTCTTAAAAAAATCTGGACCGAGAATCCAAAAGTTAGAAAAACCACGGGTGTCATTCTTGTTGTTATTGGTCTGCTTTCCATTATCACCCCATTTACACCTCTGGGCTTTCTTTTGCTATTAGGTTTGGAGATATTGGGGGTTAGAACTTTGGTCTGGGATAAATTGAAAAGTTGGTTCAAAACCCAAGGCCTTAAATAGGTGTGGATAACTTGTTCGACATGCAGAGGCAAGTTCTGTTATAATTTTCACGGGAGATTTAAACGAGAGGGGGTGATCCGAAAAAACGGCGCTTTGCTCGCGCACTGCGATGAACTCTGAAAAGGAGGCGTCGATGACTGACGAAAGTCCACCCGGCTCGCTGTAGTCGCGTGGCGGCAGTAGCGTTGAAAAAGTTGTCGTTGCGCGACCTCTCATGTTGCAGTACAAAGTGGCTTGTCTAATCAAGCCAGGGGACGCCCTAGAGGCGTCCACACGAAGGCGGCGGTCGGGTCTTAATCACAGACCCCCGCCGCCATTTTCTTTGACAAAGTTTAAGATATCGACTATAATGAGAATATGTAAGGTCCCGCCTGCTACAGGTAGCGATGGCGGGCAGGTCTCGTTGAGAGTATTTCCGATGAGATAGGTCCGGCGCTTACATGATTTACTAAAAGGCTGGAAGTTAAGTTAAAGTTAAATGACAACAAAGCTCTACGTCGGTGGGATTCCTTATTCCACGACAGAAGCGGTCTTAAGCGACTTGTTCGCTAAGGCTGGGTCTGTTTCATCTGCGTCAATTATCATTGACCGCATGACCGGCAGAAGCAAAGGTTTCGGATTCGTCGAGATGTCAAATGATGATGAAGCTCAAGCAGCCATCAACATGTATAATGGTCAGGACTTCGAAGGAAGGAAGTTGACTGTCAATGTTGCTCGCCCGCTAGAGCCTCGCGCTCCTCGCGATCGTCGACCTATGTAGAAAGACAAAAAAGCCCCTTCAGGGGCTTTTTTGTTATAATTCATAAATATGAAAATTTTTTTCTTTCTCATTCTGGGATTGATTATCATAGGGGGGTCAATCTTTTTATTTTTCGAGCGGACACTAGTCGGCGAAAGCAAAACTAAAATCATAAAGATAAATGACACGAGTATAAAAGTTGAAGTCGCAGATACCCCTGAGACACGCGCGCAAGGTCTGTCCGGTAAAAAAAGACTAGTTGACAACACGGGTATGCTTTTTGTCTTTGACCGCTCCGCCCAATACGGATTCTGGATGAAAGACATGAATTTTGCCATTGATATCGTCTGGATTGATGAAAAGTTCCACATTATCGGTATAGAAAGGGAAGTTTCGCCGGAGACTTTTCCTCAAATTTTTTATCCGGCGCAAGCGGTAAAATACGTCTTGGAACTTCCGGCCGGAGCCACTAATCGGTATCATATTGGCATAGACGCTGTGGTACAATAATTGCATGGCCATACGAGTAGCAATCAATGGTGCGGGGAGAATTGGGAGAGCTTTCTATAAATTAGCATTTGAACACCCCGAAATTGAGGTAATCGCCGTCAATGACTTAGGGGAGAGGGAGAACATAGAATATCTCTTGAGGCACGATACCGTTTACGGGCCTTGGAATGGTAAATTTGATGTTAAATTTTTTCAGGAAAAAGACCCGAGCAAACTGCCATGGAAAGAGCTTGATATAGATGTGGTTGTCGAGTCCACAGGATTTTTCGCGAGTTACTACGACTCTAAGGCGCATCTCGATGCCGGGGCGAAGCGTGTGGTGGTAACCGCTCCCATGAAAGATGACCCGGTCGGTGGTATCGAGGGAGGAACAGTACTCATGGGGGTAAATGAGGAGAAACTTTCCACCTGCCTTATTACTTCCAACGCTTCTTGCACCACCAATGCCGGCAGTCCTTTAATCGCCATTCTTGACGAGGCGATAGGCATAGAGAAAGCGGTTTTGAATACTACGCACGGATATACTGCTTCACAGTCGTTGGTGGACAGCTCTTCCAAGAGAGGATTCAGGGAAGGGCGGGCGGCCGCGCAAAATATTGTGCCGTCTTCGACCGGTGCCGCTATTGCTGTGACCAAGGCGTTTACCAAACTGGATGGGCTATTCGACGGCATTGCTACGCGTGTACCGGTCGTCGCGGGTTCGATCGTCGACGTTACTTTTTTGGCTAAAAGAAAAACTACCAGCGAGGAAGTAAATGATATTTTGAAGAAAGCGGCGGGGGAGGAAAGATGGAAGGGAATTTTCACCGTGACGGAAGAAGAGCTCGTTTCTTCCGACATCTTGGGCAGTCTCTACGGTTCCATTGCCGACCTTAACTTCACTCGCGTGGTTGGCGGCGACTTGGTAAAGGTTCTCGCTTGGTATGACAACGAAATGGGATACTGCCACACCCTCCTAGACCATGTTATCAAATTAGGCTTGTATATTAAGTAATATGAAAATTTTCGTAGGCTCTGACCATGCCGGATTCGGTCTGAAAGACAAACTCATTCCTTATCTCAAAGAACTGGGTCATGAAGTGGAAGATAAGGGCTCGTTTGAATACAATGAAGAAGATGATTATCCCGATTTCATTATTCCGGTAGCTCGCGAGGTGTCTATGCATCCAAACGAAGTGAGAGGGATTGTCTTGGGCGGTTCCGGTCAGGGAGAGGGCATGGCGGCAAATAAGTTCAGGAATGTCCGTGCCACAGTTTATTACGGTCAAGGACGATGTGTGGTGGCAGAGGAACACGAGTCCATAATAAAGATTTCCCGAGCAGACAATGATGCCAACATACTTTCACTAGGGGCAAGATTTATCACCGAGGAAGAAATGAAAGAGACCGTCAAAGAATGGCTTGACACCCCATTTAAAAATACGGAGAAATACCAAAGGCGCATTACTAAAATGAATCGTATTCATGAGTGAAATTATACCGGCAATTTTACCAAAAAGTGAAAAAGACCTGAAAGAAAAAATTTTTGCTTTGCCGGACGAAATTATCTTTATTCACCTAGACGTTTTAGAAGAGGATATCTGGACTAACTTTAATAAAGACTTCGAAGCGCATTTGATGGTCAGAGAGCCCGAGAAAATTATTGCTAAGTGGATAGAACGAGGAGCAAAAAGAATTATTGTTCATGAATCATCACCTGAGATGCTTAAGTATCGTGGCAAAGTGGAAATTGGTTTAGAGATAGAAATGCAGGAGTTTTTATTAAAAGAGTTTGAGCAAGTGCCGTTCATAGATTTTATTCATATTATGTCTATCGATAAGATTGGTGAACAAGGCCATCCCTTTAACCCACAAGTTTTTGATAGAATAAAGCAGGTGCGAGACAAGTTCCCGAAAGTAAAGATAAGTGTGGACGGCGGTATCAATACTACAAATTATCAAGCGCTTAGAGATGCGGGGGCAGACAGACTAGTCGTCGGGTCGGGTTTCAAAGATTTATGGAAATCACTGACGAAAAATTAATTGAGTTAAAAGAACGGGCGAATAATATCCGTATCTCGCTTGTTGAAGCACTCACCACCGCGGGCTCCGGGCATACTGCAGGCCCCCTCGACATGGCCGACATCTTTACTGTGCTGTTCTTCCACACATTGAAGCATGACCCGAAGAAACCAAATTGGCCAGAAAGAGACAGGTTAGTGTTATCGAATGGTCATATTTGTCCGGTGCTCTACTCGACCATGGCTCATGCGGACTATTTCCCAATCGCAGAATTAAAGACTTTGCGCAAATTCGGCTCACGCCTGCAAGGACACCCGCATCGAGACTTTTTACCGATGCTTGAGACCAGTTCGGGTCCTTTAGGTTCCGGGCTTTCTCAAGCAGTTGGCATGGCGCTCGCCGACAAGATTGACCACGGTCTGACGAGTGAGCGGCGCATCTACGCGCTTCTGTCTGATGGCGAACTTGAATGCGGACAAACCTGGGAAGCGGCCATGCTCGCCGGTAAGGAGAAATTGCAAAACCTTGTCACCGTGGTCGACAGAAATAATATTCAGATAGATGGGTATACGGAAAACGTAATGCCTCTGGAATCACTTTCCGATAAGTGGCACGCCTGGAACTGGCATGTGATTGAAATAGACGGACACAACATCGAAGAGATTGCCGACGCCTTTGAAGCGGCTAAAGCGATATTCGGTAAACCGACTGTCATTATCGCCCACACTATTGCTGGCAAGGGTGTGCCGGAATTTGAACGTGATTATCGTTGGCATGGTAAACCGCCCGACAAAGAGGAGGGTGAGATGGCGATCAAGAAACTCCGCACCCTCGGCGGCAAAATCAAGAGTGAACACGAATAGTCCGACCATGCTCACTATAAATATATGTTGAACCCAGATTTAAAATTGAATACGAAAATGTTTGATAAAGATGTCGAACAGGTGCCGATTCGCCAAGGATTTGGCGAAGGGTTACTCGCGGCCGGGGAGAAAAATTCACAAGTAGTGGGACTCTGCGCCGACCTGACGGAATCCACCAAGATGAATTTGTTTAGCGAGAAGTTTCCTAACCGATTTATCCAAGTGGGAGTAGCTGAACAGAATCTGGCTTCCGTGGCGTCGGGGCTGGCAGCTATGGGTAAGATTCCTTTTATTAGTTCTTATGCCATGTTTTCCCCTGGCAGAAATTGGGAACAAATCCGCACTACTATCTGCTATAACGATAGACCGGTCAAAATTGCCGGCTCGCACGCCGGCATTTCTGTCGGACCGGATGGGGGTACGCATCAAGCCATAGAAGACATAGCTATTACTCGCGTCATCCCTCGCATGGTGATACTTTCTCCCTGTGATGCTATTGAAGCTAAAAAAGCTACTCTGGTAAGCGTGGACACCGGCACACCGGTTTATATCCGCTTGGCTCGTGAAAAGACACCTGTCATGACGACCGAGTTGACGCCTTTCAGAGTGGGAGAGGCCCAAATCTTCTGGCAGTCGGACAATCCTCAAGCGGGCATTATTGCCACCGGCGCGCTTCTTTACAGGGCGCTCTTGGGCGCCAAAGAACTTGAAGAGAAGGGAATAGAAATAGAGGTAATGAATCTCTCGACAATTAAACCTTTGGATGAGAAAGCCATAATAGAATGTGCTAAAAAAACCGGAAGAGTCATTACAGTGGAAGAACATCAAATACGAGGCGGTATGGGTTCCGCCGTGGCAGAATGTTTAGTTAGGAATTTTCCTGTGCCCATGGAATTTATCGGCGTGGATGACCAATTCGGCCAATCCGGAACTCCAGATGAACTCATAGAACACTATGGTATGGGTACCAAGAGTATCATTAAGGCGGTTGAAAAAGTCTTGAAGCGATAATAAATAGAGAGCAAGGAGTCAGCACAAAAAATGCAAAAGGCGGGAGGACTTGCACTTCAACCGGGACCTGTTTTTCTGCCTGCTTGATGATTTTTGCGAAGTCGCTTGGCTTCATAACTCCTCCTTTAGTTTAGGGGCAAGTACCGATGTATTTCTAAAAACAGATTGGCTTCCCCATAGCACTTCTGTCAATCAACCTTTCAACAGCGATAGCAAATAAAAGGTAATTTATAAAAGGTCGAATTTATGCTTCAGATCTAACTCATTATCGATATAATATGCTTCAACATATCTAATAAAACATCTTGCATTATAGAATTCAACGATATATTCAATCTCATTTCGACATTCATAAGGAAAAACGAATACAGACCGATGCAATTCCTTAAAACCTAGATTTTTCAAAAGTGTATATTTAAGATTTAAATTGTTCGAGTTTGAAAATCAGTAGGAGCATCTTCGAGATATTTTTCAATTTGCAGGCGAGTGAGAAGGCCTTTCTGGGCGCCGACTTGCTGAACCACTGACATGGCATTAATCATGCCCCACTTTAGAGCTGTTTCTAAATCTTTGCCCAGAGTGAGGGCCGCCACTGTAGTAGACGCAAGTGCGTCTCCAGCGCCGGTACGTTCAAAAGGTGGTTTCGGGTCCGGATACGACGGCTGATGCCACATATTTTTTCCATCAAAAGCGTATGCTCCTTTGGGTCCGTCAGTGATGATTACAATTTTGGGCCCAAGGGCGTGGACGCGTTTGAGGAGCTCATTTGTTCCTAGTGTGTCTAAACCAAGAATTCTTCCGGCTTCTTCGACATTACAGAAGAAAATCTCTGTCGAAGTATAAATGTCTTTCAACACTTCAAAACCAAGCTTAATCTGGAAAGTGCCAGGTTGGAAAGCAAGAAAGATTTTCGGGTAATTCTTGAGATATTCCTTAATTTGTTCGTGATATTTTAAAGTGTCTCCCCCGAGAGAAGTGAGATAAAGCCATTTCGGCTCTCCTATGTCTGGGAAAGTTCTATTATATTCTTGGTGCTTGACCAAAATGGTACGGTCATCCTCATACCAAAGTACGTAATGGTAGTTGGTTTCTTTGCCGTTCTGAACAGAGACAAAATCTGTGGCCACCCTTTCTTTTTTAAGAGTTTCCAAACATTCACGGCCGTTTTGGTCGTCACCCATATTCGTTACAAGGGCGCTTCTAAGGCCTAGTCGAGAAGCAGAAACAGTAGCATTGGCGCAATTGCCGACAGCACGGACAACCTCAACTGATTCATAAGGAATCTTGTCACCGAAAGCCATGGTAATAGTGCAATGCTCACGATTTATATCGCAATTGACGCTCGCATCTCTGAGTTTAATAAATGCGTCGGTAACAATATCACCGACGGCCACTAGGTCATGCATACGGAAAGTATATCATGATAGAATTGGGAGAATGAAAACTTTAAGGGACTACTTGGTTTGGGCGGAAGAAAAGCAAGTTGCCTTAGGGCACTTCAACATCTCGGATTCAGAAGGATTCAAAGCCGTGGTGGAAGGAGCCAAGGAATTGGATGTGCCAGTAATCATCGGTGTTTCGGAGGGAGAAAGGGATTTCATCGGACTTGAGGAGGTGGTATCTTTGGTAAAGACCGCGAGAGAGCATAACCTTTCTGTTTTTGTTAACGCCGACCATACCTATTCAGCAGAGAAAGCGAGGCTCGCTATTGATGCCAAGGTTGATAGTGTCATCATTGATGCGGCGGAAAAAACATTAGAGGAAAATATCAAATTGACCAAAGAAATTGTCGATTACGCTCGCTCTCAAGACCTGCCTACCGGCAGGCAGGTCTTGGTCGAAGGGGAGCTAGGCTTTATCGGTAAGTCTTCCAAATTGTTGGAGACTCTGCCAGATGGCGTTTCCGAGGAAACTCAGACCGGTCCGGAGGAAGCGGCAAATTTTGTACGTCAAACCAACATAGATCTCCTGGCTCCTTCTGTCGGCAATGTCCACGGTATGATAAAAACGGGGAATCCCAAATTAAATATAGAGCGTATCAGAGCTATCAGGGAAGTAGCGGGAGTACCCTTAGTGCTTCATGGCGGTTCCGGTATCGCTGACGGGGAGTTTATCGCGGCGATAGAGGCGGGCGTGAGAATTATCCACATCAATACTGAATTAAGAATTGCTTACAAAGAAGGAATTGAAGAGGGTCTCAAATCCGGTGAGATAGCGCCTTATAAATTCTTGGCCGAAGGAGTGGCAGAAATGAAGAAAATAGTTCGTAACCGATTGAAATTATTTAATAGATTATGAAATTGAGAGAAGAAATTA
>Ga0209541_10015091_pt1 | contig 11590 bp, 18 predicted proteins | sample RifCSPlowO2_01_FD_184027 | JGI IMG/M metagenome (GOLD analysis project Ga0209541, IMG submission 184027) | Groundwater microbial communities from Rifle, Colorado - Rifle CSP2_plank lowO2_0.1 (SPAdes) (version 2) | ecosystem: Environmental > Aquatic > Deep subsurface > Groundwater | place...
AAAAAAACTCGTCTTGCTACTCCATTAGACGCACTTTTTTCCCACCAATTTATTTTAATTGATATTTTCACATAGGAAAATAATCAAATACACCATTCAAAGCCCATTTTCGAGACTTTATCCAGCTGTTTTTATTAAAAGTTAAGGTTAGTGGATTTTAATTTTGACCTTGTTACTTACCAAACAGTTCCCTCATCCTCGAAGAACGCAAGACTTTTTCCAAGACCTTCAAAAACCTTTCACTTTGCTCTAAGGGGACTGTAATAGAATGCTCATGGACCCACTCATTCTCAACCTTTTTCTTTTTTTGTATAAGCAAATACCTTCCAAACTCATTTTCCAGAACATCAAACCATATTGTTTTGTTGTTGTAATCCATCCTTTCAAAATCTAAATGATTTATCCTATGGTTGGGATAGTAAACTTTTGTAACACCAAACTGCTTCGTGTAAATTTCATTCTCAAGAACCAATATCTGCAGGTGCTTTTCAATAGCTTTTCTAGAAAGCTTTGTTCCCCTTACAATCTCTGTAATAGTCAGTCCCTTGGGGTTGTTTCTGAGAAATGTGAGTATTTTGTCATGAGTCAACTTTTCTTTTCTTGCCTGATACATTCTATATACTTAAGTACCATAATGTTTATATATTTATTGTAACTAATATTAGTTACTAACAATAGTATCTATAAACAATAAAATGAAAATAATATACCAAAATATTGGATGGAAAAGTAAAATAATGCAAAAAAGAGCCACATTTAGTATTTCTATAAATAAACTAGTTGCAACCGGCTGTGGGCTGGAAAAAGGCAAGGAACTATATTGCTATTTGGCGGAAGATAAAGATAACAGGCCCATAATGCTAGCTTACTTAGATGGAAAAAAGAAAGTGTAAAGCCCGTGCTACTGGACGTAGCGGAGAGGTTCGCAACTTTTCTAATCGGGTCCGATTCCCGACACGGGCGCACTTATTGTATGTAAAATCAATCTTATATTTAAATCTTTTGTGCACGTTTCTGCACCCATAAAAGCATACGTCATAGTTATTTAAGTTAATTAATATTCCCAAAATGAACATTTCAATGAAAAAACCATTAAATCCTTTTCGTACAGCTAAAAGGCAGTTAAAGAAGCATTATATCATAACTATTAAAAAAACAAAAAATAATCGGTGGATTTTACCAATCCCAGATCCTATTGCTAATGCTTTTGGTCTGCAAATTGGAGATGTTGCTGTTTTTGACATAATTAACCAGGAAAAATTTACTATAAGATTTATTAAAAATACCATGTATAGTTTTGTTGAGAGGTTTTAAACAAAAAAAATGATGATAATTAAAGTACCTAAGAATGGAAAAATGAAACTTGGAGAAGCACTAAGCAGATTAAAGAAAGAACAAAGCAGATTAGCTAGATTGATTTTATTGAGAAAAGAAAGCGTCTATAAAGAAAAAGGAAAGAAAACAAAGATCGATCCTAAAAAGCTTTCAGTTGAAATTGAAAAGAAAACTGAGGAAATAAGAAAATTGAAAATTAAGATTCAAAACACTAACTTAAATACAAAAGTTGCTGGAGAAAATCTTGTCTTAGCAGAAGCAATAATTAAGATTAATGACATAAGAGCTGAAATAGAAAAATTAGGGAACTTATTTGATAAAAAAAGGGATTTTTTGTATAGAGAAAAGGATGAAATTGAAAAAGTCCCCTTGCTTGACGAGCTTGAAATAGAAGATAAAATAGAGAAACTGCAGATTGAGAAAACACAGCTTGACAACAAAATACAAATGACAAATTGGACAACAGTGTTAATTGATTAGGCTTATCTGTTTTTGCAGATAAGATTGCTGGCAGCTATGTTAGGTGAGTACAGGGGTATAGTGTTTGTCTTATGCCAAATCTCTGATTTGCGTGTAATATAGGCACTATGCGAACTCGGCTGGACCCTGCAGGTCTGCTTTAAAGATTAAGATTAAAGATCACTGCTTACGGTTTAAGGCTTAAAGATCATATACCTGTGCTTTTCCTTCTAGGCTGTCGGCAATTAATTATTTATAATGAAAGATGAAAATTAAATTAGTTATTTTTGATAGCAAAAAAGGCAAAATTGAGATCCCAATAACAAGAAAAGAAATTAATGATATTTATGATGCTAGCTACATGATTGATGACGATTCATGGAGAACAATTAAACTAAATAAATGCGATAAAAGCTGGATTTCCTTTAGGAAAAAGATAGAGCATACTATCCATGATATTCTTGGAGATGGAAAAACTTATTCAATGAAAAAAGATAAGAAAAATAAAGTCAAATTTGTTTTGAACAAAAAAAAGCACTATATGGTAAAGAAACCAAAATGGAAGAGATAATGTCTGATTGCAACAACAAAATAGACACACGTTAAGACCAGCTCTATTTGAGCGCCAGCCAAGAGCAAGGCAGTTCTTTGCTGGAAGGTCTGGGTGTGTCCAGGTTGAAAAAGAAGCTGTTAGAATGCGGCATACATGGCTTAACATTATTTAGGTGCAAAAGAAAATGCTGGAAAGGAAGCAGCAAAAAAGAAAAAACCTTTGCAGATGAATACACTGAAAAATGCTTTAAATGTATCAATGAGGGAAGATACAATAAGAGCATAAAAAAAGATCTGGAAAAGAAAAGGCATATTTTTGTTAAGATATAATGAAGGTAAAATTACATTACCTACCCAACCACAAAAAACTTCAGGTAAACAAAAGCTACATACATCCCTATAAGTATTGATGCCTCTGCCCTGTCTAATCTTCCTCCCCTCATGAAGAAAAGCCATGCTACTAAAGTCGAAACAAATAGGAAGGGCATATCAAAAGACAGCTCCATATCAGTAAAAAATACCGGCGCAATAACTGCTCCCGACCCAAGCGAAAGCAGAGGATCTGTGATGCCTCCCCCAATTAAGTTGCCTATTGAAAGGCCATGCAAGCCTTTGAAGATTGACTGCAAGGAGATGGTAAGCTCCGGCAAAGATGTCCCAAAGCCTACAAGAAGGCCAATAAGCTCCTCATTAATGCTAAAGACATTTGCTATAAACACTCCGTTATCAATAACCAAATTTGCCGAATAAATGACTCCTATTACCCCAAAAAATACAAGCGCAAGGTCAAAAAATAATATCAGCTTGTGATTGCCATTTGTGCCATCTGCTACCTTACTAAAAACTTTTTCTTGCTTAAAAAGCAGGAATATATAACCCAGATATACCATAATCAATGCAGCTCCCTCAACAGCATCAATCTTCCGGTCATCCAAAGCAAACAGGAACATAAGCACTATAGCAAGAAACAGCATATACCAATCCCTTCTCATCGAGCTTTTCTTCCTTTCAAGGTAATAGACGGTAAAAAGCCCGCAAAAGCCCAATACGAAAGTGATGAGGGATAAGTTGCTGCCAATTACTGTGCCTATAGCAATGCCGCTTGTTTCTATTCCTTGTAATCTATGATACCCGGCAACAATATTTGTGGTTATTTCTCCAAGAGATGTTCCTATGGAAGTGACTGTTAAGCCTACAATTAAAGTAGAAACTCCCAAAGAATCTGCAATCTTCTTTCCATACTCAACCGCAATTGACGAGCCAGACCATAACCCGAGCACACCGAGGGTTAATAGAATAAATTCATTTGCCATTTGTTGTTAATAGCTTTAACTGCTTTCCTCCCTTATTCTCAATAGAAGTAGCATCGCTACCCCCTTTTTTTGCGCATAATCTGATAACCTATTTAGGAATGCAAACGCCCATCTCATCTATAATTTTTCCGGATAAGCGGCATTTAAAGCCCTCTGGGCAGCTAAATCCAGCTATTCCTCCGCATTCGCATTGTGCCTGGCATACTTGTATGCAGAAATCTGCGTCTGTTCCAGCGCATGGGCTTCCGCATTCATTCCAATTGCCACCTGCATCTATACATTGCTGCTTTGTAATGCCTGCAAAGCCAGCTTCATCATCTTTTGGCTCCTCTATTGGTTCTTTTGGCTCTTCAACAGCGCAAGCTGCCATAAATACGAGAACTATTGCAAAAAAAATCAAAGTTATTGACCTCATTTTTTTACCTTAATTCTTTTAGTTTTAATAAACTTTTTGCTAATTTTTTGTACTAATCTCTATAGTGCCTAATTTGTACATTATCCTTATGCAACAATTTTGCTAGTAATATATAACCTTTTATTAAAACTTTTAATTATTTTCTATAAAAAATAAGAAAAATATCTATGTAGGGTGTAATCTAGCTATAATGAGATATATTATAAATAAGAATACTTACAAACTACCTATTATTAGATTAATATAACAAACTATATATTTCACACCATACTTTCACTTTTAATATCTTACTATATTGAAAATTAATAATCATTGAAACTAAAAAGTGAGAGTTAATATTGAGGCTTTAATCAGATAAAACACGGAACCTTAACGATTAAGCACAAATAGACGAAATCAAGTAAATAACCAGTACTAATTAAACAAAAACCCTATTAACCTAAGGAATCATAGCAAAACGATGGATCAATAGTACAATAAAATTCAAAGTGAGTGTTAATCAACTTAGGCACCATAAACTAAGAAATGATTTTTTATTGTATAAGGCCTAAAAAAGCTAAATTGTGGCATTTCAGCACTTGGCATATGCCCTTAATCCAATTTTTGCCAATACAACTCGTTCTCGGGCTCTAATTTAAGAGCAATATCAAACTCTTTTCTTGCTTTATCCTCCTCGCCTAAAAACTCCAATAATATGCCTTTATTAAAGTGAGCGTCAGCATAATCCTTGTCAATTTTAATTGCCGCATTAAACTCCTCCAAAGCCAAATCAAATTCCCCGATTTTGCCATAAATTGTGCCTAAATCATTATGCGCTTTTGCATATCTGGGATTGAGCTTTATTGCCTCTTTGAAGCTTTCAATGGCTTCCTCTTCCATGCTAAGCTCGTCGTAAACCAAGCCAAGCTTATCGTAAGTTTTGTGGTATTTTCTTATTTCAATGGATTTTTTTAATGCTATCATTGATTTGTTGTAAAAGCCGAATTTTGCATAAGCAACCCCTAAATTTGCTAAAGCCCTGAAATTATCCGGCTGCAATCTAACAGCAATCTCGAACTCCTGCAATGCTTTCTCTGCATTGCCAGCGCGCTCGTAAGTAAAGCCCAAATTATCATGAGCCCTGCTGTTGCTCGGGTTTGTCTCAATGGTTTTGCTCCACAAAGTCATGTTATCTTTCCATTCACTGTTCCTGCTTATCGTCGAGAAAACATAGAAAGCTAATAGGGCAACAATGAATATAAGCATTCCATTTTTTATTATTTTTTTATATTTGTCATTTTTAAAATTGTAATTAAACATTGAAATAAAAATATATGAGAATAACAATGAAAATCCCATGGACGGCACATACAAATACCTCTCAGCCATGAAAACCTGCAATGGCAAAATATTTGAAAACGGAATTAGGGTAATGAAGAACCAAAAAACCGAAAAGAAAATAATCTTATTTTTATTGAATTTGATCGTAAAGAATAATATTGCAGCCAAAATCAGCGCAGAAGTCAAGACTTTAAAGTCCAATAGCGAAACGGCAGGGGCAACGTCATGAAACAATGTTAAATTTACTGGAACAATTAACAGGTAAATGTAATAAACATAGGCCTTGAGCATGGTAAGCATCGTCAAAAAGAAATTTCCTGCAAGATATTCTTCAACCCTGCCTTTAAATCCGACAACAACAATCCTTACGATAATATAAAAAAGCACGATAATAAAATAAGGGGCATAATTTTTAATGATATTTTTTTTGATTGCAGCCTTATTAGCAAATTCTTTCCTGTTGAAGCAAAACTCGTAAAGAATAATGAGCAAAGGCAATGTAACTGCTTCTTCCGACGAGAAAACAGCAATCATGAGAAACATAAGGGAAAAGAAGAAATGCTTTTTATTGCCCAATTTTGAAAACTTAATGTAAAGACAGAGCGAAAGCAGCATGAAAAAAATTCCGAGCATGTCAAAAGAAGCAGCGAATATCATGGATGCAATAAGCGCAATGCCCTTCCTGCTGCTAATCTCATAAATTATGAAAAAAACCAGGATAGAAATGATTGTATGGAAGAATAAGCTGTTGAGATGGTACAAAAATTCATTCTTGCCCCCGATGGAATAAATAAAGGTGTAGTAAAGGCTTCTAAGTGGCCTGTATAGCCCGTCTACATCATGCGAAAAGAACAAGGGCAGGTTGGAAAACGACCTTATATCGGCATTTTCAAGAATAAAGATATGGTCGTCCCATACAAACTCATTCTGGAAGGTGTTAACATAGGAGATCAATGACAAGGCAATTATCAGCAATACCATGATTAGCTTATTTGGTGCCATTTAGGAGCAATAATTTATATTAGGTCTTAAAAACCTTTTCTAATCAATCTACCTAAACTTGATCTTGCTCAAGCCGAGTTTCGAAGAATCATCTTCCGCGATAAACGCAGCAATAATAAGAAGTAGGCCTGCTGAAAAATACAGGTAAAAATTGATGAATTCCGGATACGAGGGAATCTCAAAAGTTATTGCGTTGATTTGGTACAATGTCGGGATTACCGAAAGAACAACGGCTACAAACCCAAATGCAAGGCTAATCCACTTCAAAAAAGATTTTTCCTTGAAGGAATCAAGTATCAGGCTTGCGCCGCCGACAGTTACAACTATGCTTAGTATGTATGTGATTACCGGCATTCTGGGTATATTGAATTGTATAGCCCCATAATAGCTTAACAGCTTTATAACCCCATACGCAATTAAAATAGCGCCAAGAATCAGGTGTTTTGGCTTCTTTGCCAGCCTTAATGAGACTATTAACAACACTGCAAGTGCAATTACAATGATATTAGCAACAATTTCAGCAGCCATGCTCATAAAGCCGGAATTGTTGTTTATAATGTTTTCTATGAGGGCAATTCAAAAATATTAAATACTAGTTAATCAAAAGCATCCATCTATAAGAGGTTAACTGCATGCTCAAATCAAAAAAAGGCCAACTCGGCATTATAGAATTCAAATTTTTGATTATAGGGCTTGTTATCGGCTTAATAGTAGCAGTCGTCCTTATAATATTGGCAAATAAAGGCATTTTGCCCTTTAAGCTAAGCTTTGTCTGCCCTGTTAGCCCCCGATAGTTTTGGTAAGCTGTTTGTTCAGAAGCACTAGCGCCCGCAGTGCATCTAAAATTTCCTTAATAATGGACATTACTTTCGGCCAATCCACTTCGTTTGCCTTTTTACCTTCTATTTCAGGCCTTAACCTATCTGCAGTATCTACCATTAATTTACCTTCAAATATTTTCAATTTAGTAACCAAAGTTTTAATGCGCCCTTGTATATTCTTAAGTTGCGGATGCTTATCTATTGCTTTCAGAAAGCCATCAAGTTTTCCCCTTACCTTATCCACACTTTCCCACCACTGCTCTCTGGACTCAAACTTCCTGAGCAAGAGCAAATAATGCTGTGCTGCTTTCAGTGCTGCTTCACTATCTCCTTTTCTAACCAGCCTTTTCAGGTCAACTACTTTTTCCAGGTCTTCTGCAATATCATACTCCCTTAAGAAATAATTAAGTTCTTTATGCAATTCATCAACAGCTTCCTGTTGTGCCTTTTCTGCTGTTACCATTTTAGCCTAACCCACATAACTCAATCTTTTCTCCTCGCTTATCTTTTGGGCTTTATTGCTTCCTGCCAATATATCCTTTAATTTATTCTCAAACTTTTCTGCCTGTGCTAATAAAGGCTTGTAATCAACCTTTAACCCTATATACTTGTCAAGAACCTCTATTACCTTTGCAGCCGCCTTGCTGTCCGGCAAATTTGTATGCGTCTCGGCAAAAATGCAGCTTACCGGGACTTTTTCTGCCCTTATCAAAATGGCTCCTGTAACCCCTATAATGATGCCTTCCTTCAGCTCCTCAACCCTGTTTTTCTCAAATTTTTTCCTGTTTTTCTCGTTCTTGGAATAATAAAACACTCTTGATGTTGTTGTTTCCTCGCTGCTTCCGACACCTTCCAATGATACTACCTCTTTTGCATTTAGCTTTGCTGCAAGATCAACTACAACGTCAGCAAGCTTCCACTCCAATCCAGAGGAAGCGGTAACAGCATGCAATAAAACAATATTGTATTTTTTGTTATAGAAAATACCCAAAGGCTCAACAACCTTGCCTTCATGTATCGCAACAGTAGCAGGAATTTCGTCAAACATTATTTTCCCTATCTGCTCGAACTTCAAGTGCTCCAATAAGAATTCAGATGCTATTGTTCCGACTAATCCGAATCCAGGAAAGCCCTCTATCAATATGCAGTTTTTTGGTTTTTTTGAAAGCTTTATTTGCATTTTAAGTAATTACCTTCTTGCTCTTTCCTTTTCTCCAAAACCAGCCATTCTCAAAGCCTGTAATTTTTTTCTTTTTTCCTCTTCATGTTGTCTTGAATATTGTGGTTGCTGTCTTTTTGCAGCAAGTTCTTGTTTTTTTATTTCTGCTTCTCGTTGTTTTTGAACTGCATTTATTTTTTGCCCAACCGCTTTTACTGCAGCAGATATATTTGATTTTACCCTGTTTTTGACGTTGCCTGCAAATCTCCTTAGCCCATACCACATCTCCATGTCTTCCCTAGCTTCTCTTTCAAACTGGTCTAAGGTATTCACACTGCTTTTTTTGTAGTTCTCCAGCGAAGCTATTGGGTTAGGATACCTTGACAACATAGAACGAATATCCATGCTTGAAATTAATTTGCCAGCATACAAAGCATTTCTATTAACTCTGTCCAGGAAAGCCTTTCCGAATTTGGCTGTAAAATCTTGCAGAAAAAACAGTTTTTCCATTATTTGAGCCTCAACTTCCGCTCTCTGCAATGGGTCGGTAATTGCAGCATGCCTTCCAACTAAGCTGTTAATATGCCCCATGACAGAATGCATTTTATCTATTAACTCTCTCATGGACAGCTGCGTCTCAGGGGTTTTTGCGCCAAAACTTAAGGGTATAGCCATTTTCTTCAAACTTTATTTATTCTCCCCGCGACTTTTCTATATAAAACTTTTGATTTATTGTATCTTGCAGCATAAAAACAAAAAGCTTTAAATATGTTTAACTCCAAAATACAAATAGTGTAAAAAAGAGGCGAAAATGAAAATAATGATTACTGTTCTAGGAATTCTTATAATCCTGGCTGGAATCTTGCCTTTCCTTTCAAATATAGGGATATTACCAGCTGCAATTCCGGTAGAAAAGCCGGGCTACCAGTTTATCATCATAGCAGTAGGAATTATTGGATTATTGTATGGCGTCATGAACAGCATGCTTTTTGGAACAGAAAAGATTGTTACAATAGCAATAGCTTTGCTGACAATTCTTGGTGGAATCCTTCCATTCATCCAGAACTTTGTTCCAGCAATAGTCCCCACTTCAGGCCCTGTTTATTCTATAATAATTGTCGTTATAGGCATTGTTGGCATGATTTACGGGTTTATTGCTTTGGGATAAAAGATGTTTACTTCTTTATCTTCTCAAGCAAATCCCAGAATTCAATCAGCACTTTTGGGCTAAACCTGTATTTTGAATTTTCCATCTCATTTAACAATTTTTTGATATCTATTTTGCTAATTAAGTTGTTTTTATATGCAATTAATAAAACCCTTAAAGTTCCTATTGGCTTTATCCCAAATGCTTTTGCAGCATCTCTTGCAGATATTTCGTCTATTATAGCCTCTTTTTTATTCAGCTGCAAAGCCAAAGCAATAGTTTCTGCTTCTCCAATATCAATTCCATAGACAGACTCGATTTTTTTCGCTTTTTCAATAAACTCTGAACTTAAAGCTAGAACTTTGATGTTTTTGCTTTCAATACGCTCTTTTACAATATGCGCATCTATGGAATTAATTTCAAGTCCCTTTACAACAACTTCTTGGTAAACAGAGCTTGCTATTTCAACGCTCTCATAGATTTTTTTAAGAATTTCAAGCTTGTTTATTTTAGCAAGTATTATCAGGGGGCTTGCATTTATTATCAAATTAACCCCTCAAAGTCCTCCCTTAGCTCTTTAACGCCATAATGGAAGTCTATGCCTTTCTGGACTAAAATATCCATAAATTTGGTTAATGAAATATCTGCAATTTTTGCAGCTTTCCATGCAGTTGCTTCATTATTCCTGAATTTTTCCAGCGCAATTTCCAGTTTTTTCTCTTTTACACCTTTATCCAGTATTTCCCTTAATACATTCGATTTTGTATTTCTATCTATTTTGGAAATTTCCTCAATTTCCTTCAATTCCCGCTTACCAATCCTTACGGATACTGTCTCTGCCATATTGTATGCAAATGTGGTAATTTGTATATAAATGTTTCTATTAAAAATCTCTTTGAAATTCTTTGAATTTCTAAGAGATACAAAAAATCTTTGATTTTTATGTATCTATAATTTTTGTGGATAGGGGTTTGTGGCTTTGGGATAATTCTACACTTTTCTTCTTAACATGTCATACTCATCTCTGCCCAATTTAATTTGCTTAAGAATTTCTCCTAAAATTCCCTTGCCTAACTCTTCATCTCCATGCACAGGTACAACTGTCTTCCTTCCGTCAGGATGCTTATATCTTACATGGCTTCCAACTTGATGAATTTTTTCAAAGCCAAGCTTCTCTAAAATCTTGCATAGCCTTCTGCCAGAAATAGGTATTAACCTTGCCATTCACTGATTGACCTCTACCTGCTGCAGGCCAACAAACTTCATTTTTGGAATTTCTTCTTTGTCAGCTTCTAAGCATACCTGAATGGCTTCTTTCACCCTTTCCATTGCTTCTTCAACTGTCTTGCCCTGGGTATAGCATCCTGGGATGTCCGGGGCCTTGGCTACATAAATTCCATCCTCGTCCTGCTCAATCAGTACAGTGAAATTCTTGATAGTTTTTTCCATTTTACCATTAATAAAACTAAGATTTTATTTAAATCTTTTGCTGCGGCAGCTTGTTTTTGTCCCGGCAGCAATACTCTCATCCGGAATGATGTATTCTGTGATAATAGTTGTTATAGGCATTGTTGGCATGATTTACGGGTTTGTGGCTTTGGGACAATTAAATACTCGCATAAACAAAGAAGCAGTTTAAATTTTTCTTTTATCTACGCCTTCTTATTCTTCCTACAATCCCTTTTGTAGCTCCACCAACAGCCCTTACCTTTCCCTTTAAGTCTATATCAGACATTCTGTTTCCAATCCATCCTTTTAATTGTGCAATTTTGCTTAATTCTTTCTCAGCCTCTGCAGCAGCTTCTCCTGCTGCCGCTGCATCTTTTTCTATTTCCTCAGTAATTTCCTCAGTTTGTTTTCTAGTAAGCCCAGGAATTCTTAACTTTCCAAGATTAGCAAAAATCCTGTCTTTCAATCCCCCAATGTTATTAGCTAAACCGGTAAGCTTAGCGCTTTTCCTCGGGTCAAGATTCCCGATAACCTGCGCAACCCGACGCAGTATATTAATTCTTTCTTCAACTTCTGGTTCTGCAACTGCTACCCCTTGGAGGACCCAAACCTCTCCAC
>Ga0209541_10015095_pt1 | contig 11588 bp, 11 predicted proteins | sample RifCSPlowO2_01_FD_184027 | JGI IMG/M metagenome (GOLD analysis project Ga0209541, IMG submission 184027) | Groundwater microbial communities from Rifle, Colorado - Rifle CSP2_plank lowO2_0.1 (SPAdes) (version 2) | ecosystem: Environmental > Aquatic > Deep subsurface > Groundwater | place...
ACCGGTTTCGCAATCGCCTGATATTCCCGATTTTTGACGGATCGGGAAAAGTTGTGGCGTTTTCCGGCCGCGTCATGTCCGATATTATTCCGTCAAAAACGGAAAAAGCCGATGCCGGAAAATATATCAATTCGCCCGAAACAATTTTATTCAGCAAAAGCCGGATTCTTTACGGATTGAATAATGCCAAAACTGACATCAGAAAAACCGATAAAGCAGTTTTGGTTGAGGGACAAATGGATGTGCTGTTACCTTGGCAGGATGGCGTTAGAAATATTATTGCCACGTCCGGCACTTCGCTTACCGAAGAGCAACTAACGATTATCAAGCGGCTGACCACTAATCTTGTTTTGGCTTTTGACACCGATGATGCCGGGTTTCGGGCCACTAAAAGAGGCGTTGATTTAGCGCAAGCCGAAGGGTTTAGTATTTCTATTGTCCAAATAAACGGCGGTAAAGACCCGGCCGATTTTGTAAAAGAAAATCCCGGAAAGTTCGTCGAGGTTATAAACCAATCCGAACCGATTATGTCATATTATTTCAGTCGGATTTTTAAGTGGTTTAATCCAGAAAAAATAGAAAGCAAAAAAAATATAGCCACCACCCTGCTTTCTGAAATCAAGCGGCTGCCATCGGCCATTGAAAGGTCAAGCTGGATAAGGGAACTCGGATTGCGGCTTAGCGTTTCCGAACGCGACTTGGAAGACGAAATGTCACAATTAGAAATTCGGGCGGATGCGAGCGATGTTTCGCGTGATTCTGCGTTATCAAATCAGCGCGAGCCAGCGGTCCGCAAAAGCCGGAAAGAAATTTTGAGCGAACGGCTTTTAGCGTTATTATTAAAAGAGCCGAAACTTATGACAGAAGCGGTAAAAATTGCCGCTTTCCTGCCGCCGAAAGACTTTGAAATAATGTCCGCTTTCGCCTCGCGGAGCGGGACTACGATGGATGAACCCATTTCTTTTTCTGATATCAGGTCGGCCTTATCCGGCGAACTAAGATCCCGTTTGGATTTTCTTTATTTGGCCGCCGATTTTGAAATGGAAAAATTTGGAAATAATTTCGATATCGGCGGGGAAATAATATCTTTAGCGGCGGAAATTGAAAAAGAGCATTACCGGGAAGCGCTCTATAAAATAAATCAGGAAATAAAAAAGCAGGAAAGTCTTCTATCGGTTAACGGTGAAGACGGAAAGAGTTTGGAAATGCTTACAAAAAAATTTCAGGACATTTCAAAAATGTTAAATAATTTAAATAAAAAACCATAATTTAGCTAAAATTTATGGCAAAAAAGGCAAGAAAACTTAAAAAACCAAAATTTCGGAAAAGGGTGCAAAAAATAATTAAGAAAAAGATTCGGAAATTTAAGAAAAAAACTTTTAAAAAACCGCGGATAAAAAAACCGACAGGCAGTCCGAAACTTACCAAAAAAGAAAAAATATTTGAAGCGCGCGTAAAATCAATTATAGATCGCGGCCGGGAACGTGGATTTGTCACCGAAACGGAAATTTTGAAATTTTTTCCCGATGCCGAAAAAGACATTGCGGCTTTAGAGCGGCTTTATGACCGGCTGGACGAAGCCGACATTCGCGTTGAGGAAATCCGGGAGTTTATAGATGAGTCGGTTCCCGAACCTTCGGAAGAAGAAATAAGCCGCGCTTTGAATATTGAAGCCGATGACACTATTGCCTCTGACTCGGTGCAAATGTATCTGCGGGAAATCGGTAAAACTCCGCTTTTAACCGGCGATGAGGAAAAAGACCTCGCCAAGCGCAACGAAAAAGGCGACATTGAAGCACGCAACAAATTAATCCAGTCAAACCTGCGTCTTGTCGTTTCCATCGCCAAAAGATATGTCGGCCGAAGCCCCAACCTCACGCTTCTTGATTTAATCCAGGAGGGCAATATCGGTTTGGCTCGGGCCGTTGACAAATTTGATTATCGGCGCGGTTTTAAGTTTTCAACTTACGCCACTTGGTGGATAAGGCAGGCGATTACCAGGGCCCTTGCTGACCAGTCGCGCACCATCCGTATTCCGGTTCATATGGTTGAAACAATTTCTAAATTTACCCAAGTAAAACGCCGCCTGCTTCAGGATTTGGGCCGCGAACCGCTTCCCGAAGAAATTGCCGCGGAAATGGGCGTTGACGTGGAAAAAATAAGGCATATAATAAAAATATCGCAGGAAACAATTTCTTTTGAAGCTCCGGTCGGCGACGAAGATGAAGATTCTTCTTTGGGCGATTTTATTGAAGATGAAAAGGGGCAGACGCCGGCGCAGGCGGCCGCTTTGCGATTACTCGGCGATCAGATAAAGGAAATCATCAGTGACCTCCAGCCGCGGGAACAGAAGATTTTAAAAATGCGATTCGGCCTTGAAGACGGCGTTACCCATACACTGGAAGAAGTGGGAAATGAATTCGGCGTTACCCGGGAAAGAATCCGCCAAATTGAATTTAAGGCGCTTGAAAAAATCCGCCAGCACGATAATCTAAAAAAGTTAGAAGGATACTAAGTAAAAATTATTAAATATAAATAAAAATTATGAAAAAACGCATAATTATTCCAAGCATGTTTTTGGCCGCGGCGCTGGTTCTGTCAGTTATAACATCTTCAGCCAACGCTCAAGGAATTTACGATAAGGCGCGACAAGCCGTTAAATCGGTAAAAGTTGAAACACAAAACGCCGGTGAAGAAATAAAAGCCAAGCGCGAAGAATTAAAGAAAGAAGTTGAAGCCAAACGCGAGGAAGCTAAAAAAAGGGTTGAAGCGGCTCGGAGCGAAGCCCAACAAAAAGCCAAGAATCGGCTTGATGAAGTTAAAGCGAAAATCAACAAAATAAAAGACGACCGCAAACGCCAGACCTCCGAACGCTTGCAGGAACAGTTGAACCGCCTTAACGAGCGCTGGACTGCTCATTTCAGTAATGTCTTGAGTCAGCTTGAAAACGTTCTGGCAAAAATTGAAATCAGGATTCAAAAAGCCGAGACCGGCAGCGGCAATGTTTCTGATGCGAAAACAGCGGTTGAAAAAGCCCGCGCTGAAATAAAAGCTGCCAGGGATGCTGTTACGGCTCAAGCCGCTAAAGTTTATACCGTCAGCTTTGTTTCGGAAAACGAGCTTAAAGTAGCATTTAAATCCGTTAAAGAACAGCTACATACAGATCTTACCGGTTTGAGGGACGGGGCAGTTAAGAACGCCAGAAAAGCGGTGCAAGATACCTTTCAGGCGCTGCGCCAGGTACCAAACGTTGATGTAGAAAATTAAAATTAGTAAACACATACGTATATGAGATCATCAAAGGGGAATATTTTTATTTGGATATTAATAATTTTAGCAATTTTAGTGATTGCCGCGGTTTTGTGGCAATACAAGTCGCCGAGTCAAACGCCATCCGCCACCGAACCTCTTTCCGGTAGTGATACTACTGCCGGTATCCAAAAAGACATCAGCGATGTTGATTTGGGGGCCGATTTGGAAAAAAATCTTGATAGCGAACTAGATAAAGATATAAACAGTCTTTAGCCGAACAGAAACCAACAGCTTTAAATCAAAGTTATTGTTTATATGTTTAAAATCAGCGCTTGTACGGTTGAAAGCGTCACTTCCGGCCATCCGGACAAAATTTGCGACCAGATTTCCGACGCTATTTTAGACGAGTGTTTAAGGCGTGATCCAATGGCGCGGGTGGCGGTTGAAACTTTCGGCGGCCATGGAATTTTGGTAATCGGCGGGGAAGTTACCACTCGCGCCAATCATGCTGATTTTGCCGAAATTGCCAGAAAAGTTTATCGGAGCATCGGCCACGGCGACGATTTGAAAATTTTAACCAACATCAGCAGGCAATCGCCTGACATTTCCCAAGGAGTGGATATCGGGGGAGCGGGCGACCAAGGGATAATGTATGGCTACGCTTGCGATGAGACGCCGGAATATCTGCCGCTGGCCATAGTGAAAGCCCATCAATTGGCCGCGGGTTTGGAAAAATTGCGCCGAGAAAGCCCGAAATTCAAATGGCTCAAGCCCGACGGCAAAACCCAGATAACGGTTAGAAACGGAAAAATAAAAAGCGTTCTTGTAAGCGCGCAACATAGTGATAATATTTCGGCCGCCGAAATTAAAAAATTTCTAACAGATTATCTGATAAAACCGCTTATCGGGGACATTTCCAACATTGAAATTTTGATTAATCCTACGGGAAAGTTTACGTTAGGCGGTTTTGAAGCCGACACCGGTCTTACCGGAAGAAAGATTATGGTTGATACTTATGGCGGAATTATTCCGCATGGCGGCGGCTGTTTTTCCGGTAAGGACCCAACCAAAGTTGATCGCTCCGCGGCCTATATGGCGCGGTTTGCCGCCAAAAATATCGTGGCTAACGGTTTTGCCAAACAATGTCTGGTTTCAGTGGCTTACGCCATCGGCCGTGCCGAACCTCTAATGATAGAAGCGATTAATGAAAGAGGAAAAAATTTATCGGAGCTTGTAAAAAGAAATTTTGATTTCCGCCCGCAGGCGATTATTGATCGCTTAAAACTGCGTCGGCCGATTTACCAGGAGACTGCTGTTTATGGCCACTTCACCAAACCTCATCTACCATGGGAAAAAGTTATCGCTTTAAAGACTTGACAACTTTTGTATTTGGGTGTATAATGAGGGCATAGTGAGAAAGGAAAGGGCAAACCCATAACCACATCGGAAGTGGCTTGAAATCAGGGGCTTCGACTCTATCCCTAAGCAGTTCTTTAACTGCGGCAGGATAGAAACGAAACCTCTGATTTTTTATCCCTGCCCAAGGCGGGGGAAGAAGGAGATAAGGGATGAAAGCGTTGTTGTTAGTTGTGCTGACAGTCCTGACCGCCGCGACGGTCGCGGCGGCAGAGGAGCTTCCGCCACTTCCTGCGGAAGTGGCGGAAGTTATCCAGCAGAAGGGAATTCTGCTGGGGGTTCATGAAGAAAAATTTCTCAGGGATCTCGGGATTCCCGCCGCCGTTTCGTATTGGGCGGCGGGGAAGACATTTTTTCTTGTCGTTCTTATGGAAAAGAACGGTGAGGGAGAAGGTTTTCCCGAGGCCAACGCCCAAACGATCATTCGTGTCGTTTGGGTGGAAGGTAGCCAGAAAAAGGGGTGGATCAATAAGCCACTCCTAAAAAAAATCATTTTGGATTTGTTGACTCCTCCCTCGAAGGGATTGGAAAAGGAGGATGTCAGGTATGACATCTAAGGAGGCAATATAGCCCCCGTCCCGCTCCGCCAACTGGCGGATGCGGGACGGGGGCATTCTTATTTATAAAGCCACCAAAAAACATAATCGCGGAAAAAATGCCACGTCTGGCCGACAAACAGCCAGTGCATCATTATTTCTTGGATTATTTTAGGGATAGCCGCGATGGAAACAACAATAGTCAGCCGTTTTAGAGTCAGATTCCAATTCGGACGCCATTTTCTGATTACCGTCCATAAAATATAGAAATTTTCAAAAATGCTCGGCGCCAGCACAAAAATAATGCGCTGCGGCCAAAGGAAAAAAGCGGCGACTCCAGCCGCTCGCCACCAAAACAGAACATTGGCGGTTTTCAGGGCAAGCGGTTCACGCCAGAATTTTCTCGCGGCCAGCCACGCGAAAAACAGGTACCAAATATCCAGCGATTTGTCCCAGTAAGAATAATTCGCGCCGCCCCCAAAAAGCCCCCAACCGGTTTTTTCAAATATCATTACGTCCGAAGCGTCGGCCGCTATCGCCAAGAAAATGCCGGCCAACGGCCACCGTAAAATGGCAAGCGGCGCCAGTAGGCGGTATCCTATTACGACAACGGAAACTGCGAACCCGTCCATTTATTTAATTTCTAACAATTCAACTTCAAAAACGAGAGTGGCGTTTGGCGGAATAACGCCGCCGGCGCCTCGCTCGCCGTAGGCGAGCGATGAGGGAATTACGAGTTTTCTTTTCTCTCCGATTTTCATTCCTTCAACCCCGACGTCCCAGCCCGGAATTACTTGGCCGGCCCCCAAAGTAAATTCAAAGGGAACACCCCTATCAATGCTCGAATCAAATTTTACGCCATTTTCCAAAGTTCCGATGTAGTGGACGGAAACCATATCGCTATTTTTAGCCGCCGCTCCGGCTCCCTCTTTTAATATTTCAATTTCTACGCCTTGTTTATTCATGTTTTGCGGCGGTTGTTTTATGTCGTTGTTTTGCGTTGCGTAAATGGCAACAGCAACGACAACTATCGCGCCTAAAATTATAATAATGGTTTTAGTATTCATGCTAGTTTTTCTCTTTTCTAAATTCTTTGATAAATTATAACAAATTTATTTATTATGCGTAAATAGCCGAATAAAGAAACGATTGAGAGAACGTTACAATATTACGTGAACAATGAGGGATGTCGCTTGCACCGATTTAAAAGAAAATAGCTCCGCCGTTGGCGGATTTTATTTTAGCTCCCGAATTAAAACCTTCTCAAACCCCGAAGGAAAGCCCTCGGCTTCCAACGGGGCAAACTTTTGAAATTATTTTACCAAATCTGATACACAAATCCAAGAAGCGAAATCTGCACTGACCCGCCGCCAGCCGCCGCCAAGCAAAACATTCTTCGCTTTTCCTGATATGCGCGCGCCGGATTTTTTCTTCTAAAAGGAAAAGAAGCTCTCAGCGCTTATCGCTTTGATTTTTTCATAGTTGATTATTTTACAGTTCCGGAGGGGTATTTCCGCAGAATGGTTTAACTGCCTCAACAATTTGAGGCGCAAGCGAGATCATTTTTTGGTGTAGCTCCTGAAAGCCGTGGTCAAACCCCGGATGGACATTTATCGTCCTCTGTCCTATGCTCCCCCCTCCTTCATCATAGTCATATTCATAGTAATGATACTTGCCAAAAAGACCAGAAAACCTCCCTTGCTTTTTCAAAAGAGAGCGGCCGCGAGGACCAGTAATGTATTCTGCATACAAATCTCCGTCTTGAATTGGCCAACCGCTTCCATAAAAAGACACAACACACTTTCCGGTTAAAATCTGGGATTGCGAATCGATCGACGGATCAGGCATGTCATCGCCGCTATCAAAATAATACGTTGAAACGTATCCTTTGTCTCCAATAAGGTCCGTGAACTCGTTCTTTTTAGCGTACTTATTCCTGTCCAACTCTACCCAATCTTTTTTCTCTTTGTCATATATTTCTTCCACTGTTGTCGGCCTGAAAAAATCTCCCGCATATTTAGAATCTATTGGTACTTTCTGATATTCTGCATTTCTTTCTCGCGTTACTTCGAAACCCCGTACGACAATCTGCATATCCTCTCTTTCCCGCTCTTCAAAAATAATGTTTGTGGAGCAAGTGCCGAGGTCAGTAACTCCGCCGGTATTTTTCCCGTCCTTAATATACTCCTCCCAATAATGGGGAACGACACTGCCATCACTGTTTTTCTCTCGTTTCCAAGCCGGCATTCTCGCCAATATGGCTTCGCACGCCTTAGGCATAAGCCCATTGCTCGAACCAAAGTAAGCGTCTTCTAATGATTTCGGATCTGATTGCGGCGATTCGTAAGCGCCTGGACGTGTCTCAACTTTTGCGCTCTTTTTATAGTTCTTCCTGGCGTTCAGGGCGTCATTTCGCCTTTGCGCCACCTTACTGGAAGAAGGATTTTGTTCCACCCGCTCCAAGATAGCCAGCAATTCATCCATATGACTAGTGCCGTCGTATTCCTTCTCCGAGAAGTTTTTTCCCGATTTTAGATTTGTTTCAGGCACAGCATTATCATGGCCGGCCCCTTGGCTATGCCACGACTGTATAGTAAAAGAATACGCCATCATCACACTTGTTCCCTCGTGAATATTCGGGCGCCACTCATTTCCGCTAAGTGAATTTGAATTAATAAATGACTTTAAGTGATAAGTAATATTTTCCGGCATAACTGATGGGTTTACAGGAAAAGGATTAAAAGATTCAGTATATTGCTCCGAATAAATGGGTTCACGTCTGCCATCCACCCAGGCATATTTGGAAACCATAATATTAATAACCCAAGCATTATCTCCTTTCGGCAAATCGTACACCGTTGATACAATATCGCGCGCCATTTGCTCGTCAAAATTTCTCACATTTGTGTTTGGCGCGGGTTCTTTCGCGAAAGCCGCCGCTGTAGCCGCGCGTTGTATTAGTTCGCCGGCTATTTTCAATAGCTCGGATACAGATGAGATAGTGCTGTCTTTGGTCGGCAAAGAAACAAGAAGAAGATTCGCAAGATAATACCGGTCGTAGTCAGAAATGGTATTATCTTCCTTAACATTCTGGATTAGAGAAAAGAGCTGGGCAAGCTTTTCATCGTCATTTTTGAAAATGTTATCAAACTTATTATCACAGATTTGATCGTAAAAACCGCCACTTATCGCACCGCAGATATTGGCTCGAGCCTGAGCGGGGGCGACATCGAAAATCGCTTCTTTGGGTGAAAGAGAAATGTGATAGGAGGGAATTGGGGAGCGATTAAAAAACAAAAAAGCCGCAACAAGGAACAACAGGGCAACACTAACGGAAATCGCTACTAATTTAACTTTGTTTTGGTTTTGCGTTTTTAGTTGATCAGCCGGAAACATATTGGTTATATCATTTACAGGGGTCGAAAACTATCCATTATTTTTCTGACAGTCGCGGACAATTCTTCAAACTCTTTTTGAGTTATGGCTCCTTCCGCATTACTTACTGAGCCCCGCATAATCAGAACCCGGCCGTTGGTAGCCAAAAGACCCCGCTCTAAAAATCGGTATTGAACGTCATTGGCCAGCATTAGGCCAGCGGCTTCAAATGCGCCAATTTTCCCCTCCATCTTGCTTTGGAATTTTTCTAACTGTTCATTGGGTTTATCATTAAAGCTTGCTTTATATTCTTCTATTGATGCCTCCACGGATTCTTTAGACGAAAGTGAAAAGTCCTTATAACCAGTAATTCGCACGAAAGCCTTGTTTCCCGGAATGACGATCAGCAGATCTCGCGACCCGTCGCTGTTTTTCTCGCTCAAATTCCAAGTATCAGGATAAGCTACCGTATACCCCAATTCACCCGAAGAGTATTTTTGCCACCCCTCGGGAAGAACAAATTCTTTTTGCGCGGTGCTTTGAGACGGAGTAACAGAGAGATTAACCTTGAACACGCCCGTTGCCATCAAAACCACGACAACTCCCACCAATACTCCTAATCCTATTACTATTTTTTTGGTCATATCTTTTATTATACTTAGAACACACTATCAATACAATTCAGTTATCTACAGTAAACTCCGCAACACATCTCGATTGCTTGCAAACGGCTCTAAAATTTTCGATGTCAAGATATTCAGCTGGCATGAGTTCGCACGTCTGCCGATTTTGCCTTGCGGTCTCAGCCTGTTCTGAGTTTTCTTCTTTCCATTCAGTTTCTTTGTTTTTGTGTACTGCAAGTACTGTTTTACACCATCCATCTTGAACCAACACGCAATCGGCATCTGTTTCGCAAATTTCATCAGCCCGTATCTCTGTGTTTGACTGCTGATTTTGACCCGTATCCGTATTACGCAAAACAACAAACATTCCGCCTCCAATCAGTATTGCCACAACAACAAAAATTGTTTTGGGTTGAAATATTGTTTTTATAATCATTGCATTGGTTCTCTTTTAATCATTTTTATCAGTATATCTTTTTTGCGGTAGACAAAATACGTTACAGCGCCGAGAACGGCGACTCCAAATACATACAGCCAAACTCCCGAACGGCTTTTTTGGTGTTTGGCAACAAATGCCGGCCATTCCGATTGAGGGATGGCAATTTGTTCTTCAATATTGCCGCTCGCATCAATCTCAATGCGTTTGATTGGAGAGTCGAAAGTTGTCGAAAGAACAGTAAGGGTTTTGCCGGTGTTTTTATCAGAAATTTCTATCTCGCCGTCATAGAGTTCAACAATTTTTTGGCCGGTTTGCGGATCAAATGAAACTCCGTAAGCTGTTTTCTTGTGTTTTACCTCGATATTGTCAAGCTTGGTCGAAAAATTTATGGGAGCAACATATTCTTCAGCGGCATCCCATCCGACGACAAAAATCGCCTTGCCCGAACTTACCTCAATTGCGGGACCGGATCCGCGCGCGCCCTCGTCGCTAATTTGTTTAATACCAAGATGCGTGCCGCTATATACCGCCAAAATAGACGGGGATACAATCGGATTCCCCTTTGCGTCCGCAGATGAATCAAAATAGGTCATTGTTATATAAGACGCTTGCGGTTCTACGGATTGGAAAGCCGGTTGTTTATCGCTTTTGGCTTCCGGAACGGAAATTTCTATTGTTTCCACCGCGACATCTTTATTCCGGTCAAGAATTTCCGCTATATTTTTTTGCAATATCTGGCTCATTTCCTCGTCGCTCAATTCCGGTTTCTCGCTTTTCGCTTGGGCATCAGTCGTCAATTTGCCCACATCTATGATAAACGAAGGGCTGTCTTTTACTGATCCCGACGGCAGGCTGATCACAGGAGAATCATTAGTTGCGATAATCGGCAGTTCGGTGCCTGCAAGATTATGCGCATTTATTTGAGGAAAAAATCGGATTTGAACAGTACAACTTGCGCCAGCACATAACACCGGATCAGGGTTCTTCATATTTATTTGAGGAAAAAATCGGACCTGAACAGTACAATTTGCACCGGCACATAACAACGCATCCGGATTCTTCACAACGACAAAATCTTTAAACATATTTTTTGTCGGCTCGGTCTCAACAAGCGCGGGAACATACGTAATTCCGCCAACAATAATCTCTTGCCGATCGCCGTCAGATCGCTCCGGGGTTTTTGCGGGCGCTGGAGTTGGCGCGGGCGCGGGCACAACGGTTTTCGGCGCAGTGACGGCTGGGGGTTGCGTGACGGGTTGCTGCTGTCCGGCGGGACTTTCTATCGGGGCCGGTGTTACATCAACCATAGGCAGGCCTAATCCCGGCGATCCAACACCAAGGCATTCCGCATATAGTGCGTTCGCCGCGGCATCGCAGTCGTTTCGCCGGCTATTGCAGGGTTCCTGGCAGCTGGTAAAGGCCTCAAAATTGCCGGCGGAGGATTTATCGCAAGCATCGCTGCAGGCCTTTAGGTTGTCTATACATTTGAATTGGCGTGTCTGGTACTCTTTCTGGCAAGTATCTATGTCAATCTGCGCGCTTGAATTCTGCGCAGTAAGAAGAAAAATACTTACCAAAAAAACTGCGGCAAGCGCTACACAAACTCCAACGACTGTTTTGTATTGTAATATTATTTTCACAATGATTGTGTTGGTTGTTTCCTAGGAAAGGATACCGTTAGTTTTATCTACTTTGTACCAATTAAACGTCGCCGTATGCGAATCCCCGTTTTGTACGACTATCTCATACACCTGCACGCTCCATGAATCGCCGCGGTCTTCAATATTGAATGAGGCGGCTTTCCCATTCGCTTCAAGTTCCGCGATAAATTCTTTAACTTCTGACAAGGCTTGAACTTTTTGAAGCGCCTCTTGTTCTATTATATTACTATCTCTAACGGAAAACCATACAATTACAGTTATAACCGCAATCAATCCGATGATTAAG
>Ga0209541_10015096_pt1 | contig 11587 bp, 13 predicted proteins | sample RifCSPlowO2_01_FD_184027 | JGI IMG/M metagenome (GOLD analysis project Ga0209541, IMG submission 184027) | Groundwater microbial communities from Rifle, Colorado - Rifle CSP2_plank lowO2_0.1 (SPAdes) (version 2) | ecosystem: Environmental > Aquatic > Deep subsurface > Groundwater | place...
TCGTTGACCTCTATGCGGAAACCACCCAGTAATTTTTCATCGATTTTCTCTTTGAAAATTACTTGCTTCCCAGTGTAACGCTTTACTAAAAATTCTTCTAGTTTCCCCTTTGCCTCGCCCCTTAGAGTTCGGGCACCTGAAATTTCAGCCTCAATTATACCTTTATCTTGATTCACTATTTTTCGTAGTTGTGAGAGAATTTCTGAAGATTTACCAAGCAATCTTTTGCGGGCTAAAAATTGGACTATTTGTTGATAAGATCCATTCTCTTTCGAGAAAAGATAAATCGCTCTTGCTATGTTGTGGTTTGATAAAGCGCTCATAAATTATCGAGATTATGTTTATCTTTAATTAACTTCTCGGTGGCAAGCATCGCAAGTGATACGAGTTCTTTTTTTGCTGATTCGACCAAAGCTTTCTTGTCAATTTCCATCTGCTCCATTCTTTTTTTTGTCCATTCATCATTATCGGCTTTTATCCTTTCCAGATTTTTTACTCTCAGTTGTTCTAACTCTTGGGAGAGTTCTTTTTGAGCATCCATTGCTATCCGCCCTAGCTTTATTGTATTTTGCTTATATTCTTCTGCCGCTTTTTGTAACAATTCGCTGGACGCTTTAGCATCTTTTATACCTGTCTGTATTTTCTCTCCACGCTCGGCCATCAACTTCGAAAGCGGCTTGAGTGCATAGACATAGAGAATCGTGAAAACAATTCCAAAATTAATTGCTTGAGCAATTATAATTTTCCAATCTATGTGAAATGTAGAAATGATTGAATCCATGGATTGAAAGAATTTTTTGAAACATGATTTTTAGGGGTTTCGAGACTGACGAGCCGAGAATTTCAAGATTTTTTAAGCTTCAAAGAATCTGTACCTAAAAAATTATGTTTAAAAAAGTTTCACTTAAATCGAAAACGCAATAACAAGCGCATAAATAGCTATCGCTTCTGCGAATGCGCAAGAAAGAAGCATTGGCACAAGGATTTTACCAGCGGATTCAGGATTCCTGCCGATTGACTCCATGGCCTTCGAACCAATCATGCCGATAGCTATAGCTGGACCCACAGCTCCGACTGCCATAACGACTGCTTTTGCAAATGGTGTGATTTCCATATATTTTATTTATTAATATTAATAATTTCGACTTCTTTATAATTTTATCCGCCCTGTGACGAAAATTTATGCGGATGCTAACCTATGTTCTCCATGCTCCCCCTTTTCTTCATGCTCGTCGTGGTCCGATGCTCCAATGGTGAAGTAAACGACTAAAAGAATTGAAAATATGAGCGCTTGAATCAACCCCACCAATATTTCCAAGAAAAGAAACGGTACAGGGACAATATACGCCACTAGGGCTGCCATAGAGACAAGCAGAACTTCTCCAGCAAATATGTTGCCGAATAGACGAAAAGAAAGCGAAGCTACTTTGGCAAATTCCCCTATAATTTCAATCAACCCCACAAAGAACGTGATCGGAGCCACTATGACTACCGTCGGCTCATGGCGGATCTTCGTCAATATTCCACCGAGCACCTTCAGATTAACATATTTATTTAAAGTTTTCCAGACTCCGAGAGATATGATGCCGAAGATATTTGCTCCGATTACCGCCATGAGGGCAAGCGCAAGGGTGGTATTGATGTCAGCTGTGCCTCCGCGAAGATATGGAACAAAAGTAAGGCCATGCTCCCCTTGCTCGATAATTCCAAAGCCGCCGAAAGGCATGATGCCAAGCCAATTGTTCACTAAAATAAAAAAGAAAACTGAAATAGCTATAGGGAAAATTCTGTAGGAGAGCGCTCTGTTGTTCGTAACTTGATCGCATAAAGAAAGCGCTCCTTCGACAATAATTTCAAAAACGTTCTGAATCCCACGCGGAATTTCGCGAAGTTTGGAACGGAGAATGACTGAAATGAAAATAATTATTGCTACCGCAATCCAGCTGGTCAAAAGCGAATTGGTTATAGAAAAGCTTCCGTAGTGGAATATTGGTTCTGCAAATAATGTAATTTCTTGAGATATTTTTTCCATAATTATTTTTTCTCCTCTTCTTTTATCTTGGCTGCATATTTTCGGACACTCTTAACAATTCCATATGCGGAAACTAAAAACGCTACCCCAGCCAAAAGTAAAAGCATTAAGGGCTTGGTACCATAATGGTTATCGAGCGCCTTGCCTCCAATTAAAGCCAAAATTATAGGCACGGCTATCCAAGTAGAAACTTCGCTAAAAATCTCTATTGCTGGCTTCCACCATGGGCCCCTATTAAAGTTGTGTGTGTTTTCGCTTTTATTCATAATGCAAAAACAAAGCCGTCAAAGGCTTTACTGTATTATAAATGAAAGAGAAAGTGGATGCAAACTAGATCACCCCCGAGCAAGTTTCGAATTGTGAGCGTGGATGGGATCGAACCATCGGCCTCTGTCTTATCAGGACAGCGTTCTACCACTGAACTACACGCTCAAAAGAAAATTAAAAAGGACTAGGAAAAACTATATCAAAATAAAGAGATTTCGGCAAACGTTTCATTTTTGAAACATAACTTTTTGAAGGGGTTTTGAAGCTGACGAGCTGAAAACTTCAGGATTTTTTAAGCTTCAAAAAATCCGTACCGGAAAAAAGTTTGTGTTAAAAAATACCGACTAAACAAAAACCCCGCAGGGCGGGGGTTTTGTTTTAAAGGTAAAAGAAAGAAAATTAGTATTCTCGGCGTCCACCTCCACCTCCGTATCCGCCTCGGTCATTGCCGCCACTTCTCGGTGGTCGAGCTTCCATGGGGCGAGCTTCGTTGACAGTAAGTTTGCGTCCTTCGAATTCTTGGTCATTGAACATTGATATTGCCTTTTGGGCCTCATCGTTGTTTGACATTTCCACGAACCCGAAACCTTTTGAACGACCAGACATCTTGTCCATAATAATCACAGCGGATACTACTGATCCTGCCTGTGTGAAGAGCTCTTTCAGAGCGCCTTCTTGAGTGCTGTAAGGAAGTCCCCCTACATATAGCTTTGTAGCCATAACTTTTACTTCTTCCCTTTTTAATAAAAGGGACAAAAAACTATTTATAAACGTAGAAACTCGATTTCGCTAAATGAGACCCTACCTGTAGAGCATAGCAAATGTAAAATAAAATGCAATTAATTGTTAAGATGGTTTAACTGGCGAGATTGACAACCTATCACCCTCAACCTGGAGTTTTCATATTCTTTTCGATAACATCAACTCTGCCTTCCAACTTATTATGATCTTCATATTTAACTCTATTAAAGGCTAAGTCATCTATTCTTTTATTTGTACCTTCTAGTTGATTTTTAACACCTTTAATTTCTAACGTCAATTTTCCTTCTACTCCAGCAATATCTTTTCTCAAGGTCTCAAAACCATCATTCATCATGATAGCCAATTTATCTGTAGTAACTTTGCCACCTTTTACCTTCTTTCTCATAATCTAAGTATATCAAGCAATATTTTTTATGCAAATCCAAAAAAAAACGGAAGCCTTGCTTCCGTTTTTTTACTCATCTTCTTCGTTACCCATAGCGCCGGATTCTATATCAGCGATGATGCCCCCAATTCCCCCTTCCATTATTTTAGGTAAATTGTGCCAGGACTTTTTTATACGGTGGTCGGTTACGCGATCTTGCGGGAAGTTATAAGTACGGATTTTCTCTGATCGGTCTCCAGTGCCGATCTGATCCCGACGTTCGCCAGCATATTTCTTGGCCTCCTTTTCTTCTTCAAGAGCTGCGAGTTTTGCTGTAAGTATCTCCATAGCTTTCTCACGGTTCGCCAATTGACTTCTCTGATTGCTCGAGCGTACATCTATTCCCGTTGGTTTGTGAATAAGCCGTACAGCGGTCTCCACTTTGTTCACATTCTGTCCGCCCTTCCCACCCGAGCGTGAATATTCCATCTCAATTTCGGCCGGATTGATTTCAAAATTTAATTTTTTCTTTATTGGAAGCACAGCCACCGACGCGGTAGAAGTATGCACTCGGCCATTTTTCTCCGTGGCCGGAATTCTCTGCACTCTATGCACGCCTTGCTCATACCGCATTTTTTTATATACATTGTTATTTTGATCCTTGCCTTTTATCTCAAAACTTGCTTCCTTATAACCAGAGAGGTCGCTTTTCTGTTCGTAATTCGTCTTCCATTGCCAGCCTTCTACTTCAGAAAATTTCTCATACATATGCGCGAGCTCCCAAGCAAAGAGCGATGCCTCATCACCTCCTGCACCGGCGCGAATTTCTAAAACTATTTCATTCGGGAATTCATTCTGTTCCCTTTCTCTGTCTTTGTCCTTTTTTAAAATATCTTCTATTTGTTTTTCTATTCTTTCTTTTTCTTCTTGAATAAACTTAAGCTCCTTTGCCGCCATTTCGTGCAGAGTTTCATCTCCAGCAAGCATTTCCCGCACTTCTGCCTCTTCACGCAAAAGTTTCTCTAGACCACTAGCTAAGTAGCTAGTTCTATGATCTTTTTTTAATTCTTCGAGATTCATTTATTTTTTAGCCTTTTTATTGGCAGTTGCAATTCGACGCTTATTGAAGCGTTCTACGCGACCGGCAGTATCCATGATCTTTTCATTACCAGTAAAGAAAGGGTGACACTGGCTGCAAATTTCCATTTTAATTTCTGGCATAGTTGAACCAACTAGAAAAACCGCTCCGCAGGCGCAGATAGCTTTTGTTTTTATATCGTATTTTGGATGTATATCTTTTTGCATGGCGGAATTATGTTATCACGCTTTTATGCTAAATGCAAACTAAGATTGGAGTAGGTCGATATTGGCTTGAATAGTAGTTTTGAGTCTAGCCACACTCTGGCTGTAGTAGCAAGTCGCGCCTCCAGAACCATAATAACGACACGCTGCATAGTGCTGCGCGCTGGCGCTAGTGCCTACTGCTCCGAGATCCGTCAGATACATTCCTGAGGCCATAAATGCGTCCTTGGGGCTCCATGGATTAGGCAAATGCCCTAAAATATTTTTCAAGCGCCCTTCAAATAATTTCCAAGTTGAAGGAATAAATTGAGCGGGTCCCATCGCACCCCCATACCCCGCCACACCGGCAATAGGACAGGAGACGGCAGTCTGAAATGCATTCAGACCAAGGGCGCTTGTTATCTCTATGAAGGGGGCTACGTCTCGAGTTGGCTTCATAACATTTATAAAAGGAGTCCCTGTATTTTTACCAACCCCTGCGCCAGTTTCAGTGTTGGTTAAATAACATTGTCCGACGTTTGCACCCAAATTTGATTCTTGGGTAAGAATGGCGAGCAGAAAAGCAGGGTCAATGCCCAATTTATTTTTTACTTCATTGGCATATTCGAGCGCCGTGCCAAATTCTATTTTTTGAGAAGTACCGGCAAGGTTGAAGAGCGCGCTACGAATTTTATCGGCTCGGGCTTTTTTTTCCGCTGCTAATTTCTGATACTCTGTTTCTTTATTTTTAGAAATTGCCAGAAGTTGCTTTTTTTCGGTTTCTGACTGGGTAACTTTTTTCTGAGCACTCTCTAGTTCTTCTTTGGCATCTGTTTCGGCATTTTGTTTCTTTTCAAGCGCTTTTTTTTCGGCTTCCGTTTCACTCTTTACCCCCCTTATCTCATCGACAGATTCTTTAACAGCTTGCTTGATAGAAGCGTAAGATTCAAAATCGCTATAAAAATTGGAAATAGTATCGTCAGAGAGAATGAGGTGGACTACATTTGCATTATCAAACTCATTTGTATTTCTGATAAGTTGGGCCAAGGATTCGTGCTCGCGAGCTATTTTAGCCGACAAAACCCCGATCTTTGAAATTTTATTATTTATGTCTACTTTCAGCTGGGCTATGGCTAAAGACCTGGCTTTAACTTTGGTTTTAAGAGCATTAATTTGGCTGGTCAAATAAGCTACGTCCCCTACCAAGGTGCCTGTTTGTTTCTGCTGGACTTTTTGTAATTCCAAGAGTCTATTGAGCTCGGCTTCTATTTGAGAAAGCTCTTTTTTACAATAATCCTTATCCGCCTCCGTTGAGGTGGTCCTTATGGTCAGGCAGTCAATAGCAGCTTCGCTTTTTATGGAGAATATTGATGAAAATATGGAAATTAAACAAATAAAAACTATCGCTTTCTTTGCCATAGTCTTTATTATACCATATATTATTTTGAGCCTATTTCTTCTCTTTCTTTTCTTCCTTTTCGTCTTTAGCAGGAACAGTAGCAACCTCGCCCAGAGCTCCTTCCTCCTCTTTCTTGCCTTTTTTCTCAACTTCTATTGCAGATAGGTCAACAGGTACGACGACTTCTTCCTTCTCTTCTACCTGAGCCACTACTGATGCCACTACATCAGAAAGGGGGGTGATGGTAGCCACTCCGTCCGGCAATTTTATTTCCGAAACAACGATATTATTCTCTAGTGTTTCAAGTTTAGAAATATCAACATTAAGACTGTGCGGCAAATCCTTCGGCAACGCTTCAACTTCAATCTCGTGAAGCACTTTAACCAAGTTCCCGATTCCATTTTTGACAGCATTTGATATGCCGGTAAATTCGAGCGCAACTTTAACTTTAATCTTCTTTGTCATATCGATAGCCAAAAAGTCTACGTGCAGAGGCTCCTCGGTCACAGGATCTACTTGAACCTCGTGGATAAGGGCATCAATGTTATCTTTCTCTGTAGAAATTTTAATAGCAGAAGATTCTCCAGCCTCTCGCCAGACTTTTTTAAATGAAGCAATGGGTACAGAAATAGAAGTGCTCTCTTGTCCCGCTCCGTAAAATACAGCTGGGATTTCTCCAGATGATCTTAAAGTATTTAAATTAATATTCAAATCTCGCCTTTTAGCTTTGATTTCAGACATAAAGGACAGTATATAGAAAAAAAATTAAAAAGCAAATTAAAATTATTCACGAATAGAAATCATCAAAAATTGACGGCCGTCTAAAAATGATGCTATTTGTAAAACGGTTAGACTTTGTGTTTAGCTTTATGCTCTAGGGCTAGATGCGATGCTATGTATTCTTTAGTCCCCTGCCCGTTAGGAATAGGAATTTTCTTTCCAGGGTTAAAAATATTTTTGGGGTCAAAAGTTGTTTTAATTTGTTTAAAAATTTGCATCATGTGTTCGCCATACATTTTCTGTAAATATGGCGTACGAATAATGCCGTCATTGTGTTCGGCAGTGATCGAGCCGTGATACTTCAGAACCAGATCAAAAACTTTATCCGAAACTTCAGCTATAATTCTACCGACATTCTGTTTAGAAAAATCCATAAGCGGAATAATGTGAAAATTACCGTCACCCGCATGCCCAGCAATAGTGTAGTTCAACTTATATTCGTCTAAAATATTATTGAGCTCCGGTAGAAATCTTGGCAAAAATTCCGGTCGCACTATAACGTCATCGATAAATGGAGCGGTGCGCATGCCACGAACGTGTTTGCGCAGAAGCTCAAAGCTCTCCCTCCTTATATCCCAATATTTTTCTGCTTCAAGTTTAGACTTGGTAATATGAACGTCTAATTTAAAATTCTCAATTTTTTGTTTCAGTTTTAGACAATCTACATTTACTTCTTCTTCACTTTCTCCAGAGAATTCTACTAATAAAATTAATTTCGGGAAGCCGCCCCGGAGCATCATTAAAAATTCCGGCATAAAGCTCCAGAGAAATTTTATCATTCCTATAAGTCCTTTATGTTTCAAAAACCCAGGGAAGAATCGCACAGCTAGTTTCATAGTCCTCTGGTCGTAGGCTTCAAGTGTCTCTGGTTTAAGAGTGAGTATTTCTTCCACCAATCTTCCCAAGGGCTCTAGATTATTTATAAAAATGGCTACAAGTTTGGAATATTTAACATCGGGCACAACTTTAAAAGTGATTTCAGTGACAATACCAAGTGTCCCCTGTGAACCCACAAGTAATTTGTTGAGATCAAAAGTATTATTTTGTATTACATTCCAAATGTAGTAGCCAGCCGAGTTTTTATGTACTTTAGGTTTTGCAATTTTTATTTCTTCTTCGTTTTGTTTTATTAAATCAAAAATTTTTTTATAAATTTCTTCTTTAGTCTCAATCTCATTCACCTGAAAAGGCTTAACAACCCTTTCAACTCCATCGGCAAAGATAACTTTAGCTTCTAAGATATAATCTTCGGTTTTCCCATATTTTAAAGTTTTTTCTCCAGCAGAATTATTGCCATACATTCCGCCCATAGCGTTTAAGTTCTTCGAGGCCGTATAACAAGGTAAAATCAAACCTTTCGCCAGTGTCAGCTTTTCAAAATCGCGGTAGAACATTCCAGGCTCTACAGTGATGTAAGAAGGAACCAAAGGATAGTTTCCATCATTCTTTTTTTTATTTTTTAAAAATTTTGAGTCGTCAATGGGCACCGGCCCACCCACCAAGCGATTCATGTGTCTGGTAAAATCCAAGATCAGAGACTCACCAATTGCTCCTCCAGACATGTCCGTACCCGCGCACCTTGCCGTAATAGAAAGTGGAGGTGTACCCACGGGCATATTGTCATAATTTAATGACACCCAATTCACTAAATTTTTTACATCTTCGGAATCTTTTGGGTACAGCACAAGCTGCGGCCGCACTTCTAAAAGACTCGCATCATGCGAATACTTGGCGAGTGTCGCTTGGTCATGTTCCACCTCGCCCTTGAAAAATTTTTGTATTTCTTCTTTGACGGTTGGCATCTATTTTATACCATTAAAAAGTTTCAACCGTGCCTCTACTACTTTTTCTACTGCCTCTAACCCGGGCTTTAAAAATTTATAAGGAGCAACTTCGTTTGGATTCTCATTTAAAAATCTTTTAACCGCATCGCGATATGCCACGCGAATCTCAGTATTGATATGAACGATATGGATTCCCTCTTTTATGCAGGAAATAAAATCTTCGTCCATCGAGCCGGAACCACCGTGAAGCACAAGTGGAATACCAGTAGCTTTACGAATAGCTTTAACTCGCTCAGGATGGAGCCGAGGATTACCGGACTTGACCATACCATGCACGTTGCCGACGGAGGGCGCAAGTAAATCTATACCAGTTGCGTCAACGAAGTTTTTAGCATCTTCTGGGGTTGTCATCGTGGCCTCGGACACGCCATCAGGAATAGCGTCAAGAATCTTTGAAGATGTACCGATAAAGCCAAGTTCTGCTTCTACTAAAATATCGCGATTTTGTTTTTTAGAAACTTCTCTGGCATATTCCACGCAATTTTTTGTAATTTTTATATTTTCTTCAATTGGAAGCTTTACCAGATCAATCACCACAGCGTCAAACCCCGCATTAATGGCGGCCTTCACAGCTTCGAAGCTGTAGTGATGGTCAGCATTCAGAAATATTGGATAATTGTCCCGTTCGCGAAGCGCACGAATAAGAGCTACTCCTTCTTCGCGGCCCACAAATTCTTCTTCACCTTCTGAAAGGCCAATGATTATGGGAAGATTTAATTTCTTTGCGGCATTGTATATTCCGTGAAGTCCTTCTAAATTAGAAATATTAAAGTGCCCTATTGCTGTACCTTTTTCATCTGCTTCTTTTATATATTCACGCAGTGATTTCATATTGGTTTTCATTTGATTATTTTAACATTTCTTTTAGTAATTTAATAACGACTTCGGGGTTAGCCGACCCCTTAGTTTCTTTAATAATTTGTCCTACGAGGGACATGATGGCCTGCTCTTTGCCGCCCTTGTAATCTGCCACCACTTTTGGATTAGCATCTATAATTTTCTGTGCAACTTCTTTGAGGGCATTTTTATCACTACTCTGAAGTAGATTCTCTTGTGTTGCAATTTTTAGTGGAGACTCATCTTTTTCTACAATTCTGGCTAAAATATCTTTCGCGGCGCGGGAAGAAATTTCCTTTTCGGAAACTAGGTTAATAAGTTCGGCAAAATTCTCGACTGATGGAAATTTGGACTGTGGATTTGATTTCTTTATTCCTAAATAATCAGAGGTGAAATAATTAGAAGCAATTTTGACTTTTTCTAAACTTGTTACTAACTCAGCGATAGCAGAAAAAGTAACATCTAGTATGGGATCGTTTATATAAACTTCAATATCTTCGTCTTTTATTCCGAAATCCTTTTTATATCTAGCGCGTTTGGCCTCGGGCAATTCTGGTAATTCATTTTTCATTTTCGAAAGATCGAAGACCTCATGAAGTTTCATTTTCGGCAAATCAGGCTCCGGAAAGTATCGATAGTCCTCGCTTGATTCTTTTTTTCTTTGGGAAAAAGTTTTTTGTTTTCCTTCATCCCAGCCACGAGTCTCCTGAATTACTTCTTCCCCTTTTCCGTTTTCGAGTAACTCCATCATGCGGTCAAATTCATATAAAACGGCCCGCTCCACGCTTCTGAAAGAATTTAAATTCTTTACCTCTACTTTTGTGCCAAGTTTCTTGCTGTCTTTTGATACAGAAATATTTGCTTCTACTCGCATTTCACCTTTTTCCATATTCGCTTCTGATACTCCCAGATGCCAAAGTACCAGCTGAAATTCTTTGGCAAATTTTGAAGCAGCCTTAGCCGTCTCTTCTTTGCTTTCAAATGTATTTGGTTCGGTAACAAGCTCCAATAGGGGCACACCCGCGCGATTGAAATCAATGAGCGAATAATCACCTCTATCATGCTTGTTGGTTCCAGTGTCTTCTTCTAGATGAACTCTGGTAATATCAAAATTTGCCAAATGTCCACCGGAGACTATAGGATATTTATATTGTGAAATTTGGTAACCCTTAGGGATATCGGGATAAAAATAATTTTTACGATCAAATTCTGTGAAGTCCGCGATGGTACCGTCGAGTGCCAAACCAACTTTTATAACATTTTCTATTGCTTTCTTGTTAGCGACTGGAAGCGCCCCTGGGTGAGCCATGCAAACCGGACAAATATTTACATTTGGCTTCTCTTCATCAGGGTCATTCTTGCACGAACAAAACATCTTAGTCTGTGTTGAAAGTTCCGCATGTACTTCAAGACCAACTGTGAAATAGTATCGCTCGTTCAATTTGACCATAAATATCTTAAATTATATCAACAAAGGCCAGAAAAGTCTAAGCTTGTTTTATTTTTTTTGAATATTCTCACGAACTATTTTTCCGTCCTCTAAGTACACAATCCGATCGCAATATTTAGAATATTCTTCTTCGTGCGTAACCATCACAATAGTCTGCCCCCTTTTGTGCAGGTCTCTAAAAAGTTCGATGATGGACTCTCCTGAAACACTATCGAGGTTCGCTGTCGGCTCATCAGCAAATAAAATTTTTGGGTTGTGGGCTATGGCTCGAGCAATAGATACTCTTTGCTGTTCTCCACCGGAGAGCTGGCTAGGCTTGTTGTCTTTACGGTGTATAAGAGAAACTTTCGTAAGTGTATCTTCAGCAACTTTTCTCGCCTCTTCTGTCGACTTACCCTGCATTAAAAGCGGAATCATAATATTTTCACTCGCTGATAGCTCCGGGATGAGCGCATAGTCCTGAAAAACATATCCTAAAATTGATAGTCGGGTGCTAGTACGCTCTTCTGTTGTTAATTTTTCTGTATTAATACTGTTTAAAATAATTTCTCCACTGGTCGGATGATCAAGC
>Ga0209541_10015097_pt1 | contig 11587 bp, 16 predicted proteins | sample RifCSPlowO2_01_FD_184027 | JGI IMG/M metagenome (GOLD analysis project Ga0209541, IMG submission 184027) | Groundwater microbial communities from Rifle, Colorado - Rifle CSP2_plank lowO2_0.1 (SPAdes) (version 2) | ecosystem: Environmental > Aquatic > Deep subsurface > Groundwater | place...
CAAGACGATAAAAAAGCAGAGGAATATGTAAACAAAGCCAAGATTAATCTAGGTCTTTGTGAATTATATAAGATAAAGGGATTTGACTACAAGATCCCTGAAGAATGGTTTTACACTCTTTATTACTGTGCTCTTGCCATTCTATCAAAGTTTGGAGTTGAAAGCAGAAGCCAAAGATGCACAGCAGAATTTTTAAGATATGTAAAAGATAAAGGACTTGTTGATTACAATGATGAATTCATAGACAGAATAACTGTTTACAAAGAAAAAGATGAAAAGTCAGATGTTGACAAGAGGGAAAGTGCAAGATACGGCTCTTCTGTAAAAAGCAAGGAAATAGAAAGCCAATATGAATATATGAATAAAATATGCAAAAAAGCAATAGATGAGTCTGAAGAAATAGTTTATTCAAAAAATAAATTTGAAGTTCCAAAAGAACTGATTAGCAATCTTTAAATACGTCAAAACTATACATGTTAAAAAGAGCATAGAACTTTTTCTGATTGTTTGGATGGGGCATTTTTCTAAAAGATAATATTTATAAACTATTAAGTGATGACTATTATTAAGATGAAATTTGAAAGAGTAGAAAGAATAAAAAAAGTGAATGGATTAGATCCAAACTTTATGTCTAGGATATCTTATCTAGAAAGTAATTCAGAATTGCCCCCATTTAGAGCTTATATTCATAGTTCTGCAGCTCCTGCTTTCAGCCCAACAGCCCATACAAATTTAGAGGAACAAGTTAGAGAAAATTTGCTTTTACATTTGGGTAAAAATTTTAATCTTGTAAAAGATTTCGATTTTTTAATAACTGCTGCATGGGGGGATAATAAAGATAAAATGTTGGATATATTTGGGTATTCTGGTATTAAAGAGAATTGGTTAAACAATCCTGGCATTTCATTTTATGTATTAAGGAATGGGGTTCTGTCACAAGAAAAGGAGATTACATGCGGGGATACATTGATTGTTTTAGGTGAAGAAGAAAGATACAGAAGAACAACCTTAGATTTAACATCTTATATTGAAAATCCTCCAAAAATAGAGGGTCTTGATGTTATTTAATCTAACAACCTTTTTAAGCCCAAAAATCCATTATTTCATAGAAGATAATTTAGAGATACTAACTTAGAACTGCTTTCTCGGACTGGGCAAAAATCCTCAATTCTAATGCCCATGCGAAAACATTATAAATCCATTAATTATATACATTCTAAAATGGAAAATCAGCAATTATTACAAGAAGTAAGGGAAATCAAAAAAGATATAAAAATAATAATGGAAAATATGCCAGACAAAGATATGTTTCTAACATCTGAGGAGAAAGGATTGCTTGAAGAAAGCTACAATAATGAAAGGAATAAAAAATTAGTTTCTGGAAAAATTTTAAGAAAAAATTGAAAATAGACGTGATTTATATACTAATGATTTCTTAGTATCATATGATTTTTGAGATAGTTTATGACAAGCAACCAGTAAAATTTATTGGTAAACTTAACAAAGAGACAAAAAAACAGAATTCTAGATAAAATTGAAGAAACTCTTTCCAATAATCCAGTTCCTCATGATGTAAAGTCAATTGTTGGAGAACATGGTGTTTTTAGGATAAGGATTGGAAGTTACAGGGCATTATATAGGGTTAATTATCAAGAGAGTAAGATTATTATTTTCAAAGTAGACAAGCGTTCAAAAATTTATGATTAATGTAGTTAAACCGAGCACTTTCTATCTCATCTAGGACGAGGCATTATCTTCTTTTGTGTGAAAACCTTTTCTTCTGCCCGAACCTGCTTCTGTTCTCGCTGAAATTTGATGAGGACCTTTCATTTCTGCCCCTTTCCCTGCCTTGCTTAACAGGTGATATCCTCTTGAAATCAATATTTTTCATCCTTTCAATCTTGAACATCCTGTATTCACTAAGGATATTTGAGAAACTTCCATAATCATTGTCAGACAATAGATTAACAACCTTTCCTTCATGCCCTGCCCTTGCCGTCCTTCCTATCCTATGCACATAATCCTTTGGATCCTTTGGAATTTCATAATTGTAAATATGAGACACATTCTCAACATGCAATCCTCTTGAAGCAACATCAGTGCATACCAAAACCCCAACTTTCTCTTTGTTGAACAGCCCCATAGTATAAGTTCTTTTATTCTGGGACAGTCCGCCATGAATTGGAATTGCATCAATGTCATTTGCTTTTAGGTTCTTGGCAACAAAATCAGTGTTGATTCTTGTATTGCAGAAAACCATGACCAATCCTGACTTTTCATTATTTAACAAATGTGTCAACAATGATAATTTCAAGTTTTTCAAGACCTGATAATAAACCTGCTTCAGTTTGGTTGGATCAACCATGTTCTTTGCGAAGACTTTTACCGGATGCACCATGTACTTTCTGGACAAGTTGATTATTCTTGGTGATATTGTTGCAGAAAAGAACAATGTCTGCCTTTTAGATGGGCATGCCCTTATTATCTTTTCAACATCCTCAATGAACCCCATGTCAAACATTCGATCAGCCTCATCAAGAACAACCAGCTTAACCTGCGATAAATTAATGGTCTTTCTCTGAAGATGATCAAGCAATCTTCCGGGCGTTGCAATCACAACCTCGGATTTAGGAAGCATGTCAATCTGATTACCGATTGAAACTCCGCCATAAATTGATATTATGTTCAGATTCTTGTTTTTTGCCAATTGCTTCAAAGAATCCTTTACCTGCTCTGCAAGCTCCCTTGTAGGCGTCAATATCAAAGCCTGCAATCCCTTTTTTGGAAATACCTTATCAACAATACCGCAGCCAAAAGCAAGGGTCTTTCCCGAGCCTGTTGCAGATTCACCTATTACATCCTTCCCCTCCATAATATAAGGAATTGACTGCTCCTGAATTTCTGTCGGCTTGTCAAAGCCCAACTTCTTAATAGTTTCCAATAATGTATGGCTTAAGCCAAAATTTTCAAATACTTTCATTTTATTTTTACCTCACTCCAGCACTTGTTAAGAAAAAGCGAAATGAATAATCAAGTGCTTTCTCCGATGCTTTTATTATAAAGATTGATTATTTTTGGTTTATAAATGTTTTTAATATTTGTTTTAAATTTTAGTTGAATAAAGAATAGAAAGATTTATATATAACTATTCATTTTATTTGAATATTTATTCACTAAAAATGAATATAACAAAAAACACTAAAAAAATAATTGAATTTCTGCTGAAGAATATAAATGAAATTGGTTTTAATGTAAATCAATTGGCAAGAGGTACAGGAATAAGCGTTGGAAGCTCCCATAAAATATTGCAGGAATTCAAAAAAGAAAATTTTGTAAGGGTGACAGATCTAAAAAATTCAATTTATTACCAATTGAATCTAAATAACAAAGATGTTGTAGATGTTTGCAAATTAATATTAAGAGAAAAAAAGAAAAATTTACCTTCTAAAACTAAAATTTATAGCGAGGAAATTGAAAAATTTGAGAAAGCAGAGATAATAATATTATTTGGCTCTATTTTACATAAAAAGGATTTTAATGATGTTGATGTGCTGTTTATAACAGACAAGGTAAAAGATGTTAATAGATTCTGCAATGAGATATCTAAAATAAGGACAAAACCAATAAACCCACTGATAATGAAATTTGATGATTTTATCAAGAATATAAAAAATAATAATGTCATATTGGAAATAATAAATAAGGGGATAATAATTAGTGGAGAAGAGAAATATATGGAGGCTTTAAAAAATGCAGGTTAAAGATAAGTTTAATGATTGCTTAAGAAAGAAACTGATAAACAAAATCATTGTAAATAAAGCTGAAATTGGCGGACATATCAATAAAGCAAAGCATTATCTCAAGGCAACAGATTATAACATAAAAGGCGGATTTTCTGATGTTGCAGTATCAAATGCATTTTATGCAATGTACCATTCTTTGCTAGCCTTGTTATTAAGGTTGGGTTATGAGTCAAAAAATCAGGAATGTGCAATAAATGCCATTCAACATTTTATTGAACAAGGAAAGATAAATCTTGATATTAAATACATTGATATAATAAGAAGAACAAACGGGAATAAACCAAAAGATGCAAAAACATTAAGGGAAGAATTTCAGTATGGAATAGAAACATCCGTTGATAAAAAAGTTTTGGACATTATCAAGAATAATGCCATTGAGTTTGTTGAGGCTATTGAAGGAATATTAAATGAATTAGATTAGATTTCTAAATCCGAGTATATTTTATTCAATACTCTCGGAGGGGATGAATAATGGATTCAAGGTTATATATTCATAGAGCAGAAAATGAGATAAAACTTGCACAGATAATATTTGCAATAAGCGAAAAATCAGCAATACAGGAAGAAACTTTTAAAGTAAATGATCCAGAAATATATGTTATAAAAATACACCATAAGACTCTTCAGTAAATTTGACTTATTTAGTTAATACCATATTCCACCAATATCCGATAAAACAGATTTATGCATAACTGCTCGATAATCCTCATTAATTTCATCAATTCTTCCTTTATATTTTTCAGGGTCTAAATGATTGTAAATCTCCACGGCATCAACCTTTCTGTCTATAAAAAATAGGCTACTTGCAAAACTTTCCGCAGCACCAACCAGTATTGCTTCCATTTCATCTTCTGATAATATTCTTTCTAATTCAAATTTTTTTTTTACCCCTTTAGAAATTCTTTTTTTAAGTTCATTAAACTTGTGTTTTTTTATAAGTTTTATATTATTTCCGACCATGCTCATGCCATATTCAATTATTTTCTGATTTGTTGCATCAACCATGGATTTTAGCAGGGATAAAAATTTAAATATCTTGCGATTAATTTAAATAATAAAATACCCTTCTATTAATATGATAAAAGAATTCCAGATAACAATAAAAAAAATAAAGAAACCAAAATCAGCAAACATCAATGAAAACATACAGTTTCTCGCTGAATCACTCGGATTATTCAACAAAAGAGACAAGGAAAAATCATGCTACAGGGTATTTCTTGAGTTAGTAAAGAACAAATCAGGATTGACAGCAGAGGAAATCACATTGACAACAAACCTGACAAGGCCGACAATCATCCATCATCTCAAAAATCTGCTTGAATCAAATCTGATTGTAAAGGAAAAATCAAGATACAAGATAAAGAAAGAATCACTTAATTCAATGATAAGCTCACTTGAGGATGAATTAGACAGTACATTGAATGAATTAAAGGAAATAGCAAAGGATATTGACAGTGAGCTAATTAAATAATAAATTTGTATAGGAAATATATAACTAACTCTAATTAGTTATAAAGGATAATTATGATAATTATATATGGGAAATTCCAAAAAAATTTTCAATTCTTTTAATAATCTTGTTAATATCAACTTTCTCATCAGCCCTCAAAACAACTTCCAATTCCTTAACATCATAATCATCAATCTTATCCTTTAATTTCTTAATAAACTCAACAAATTCTTCCTCGCTCAATTTATGAGTTTCATTTATCTTAAGAATTATCAAATCAAATACTTCTTTATCAAGAGCTTTTATTTCATTAACTAAAATATGATTAATATCATAAATATCTCTAACAGCAATTTCCTTCCTTGTATATAACGCCCTAAATTTCTCTGCAAAGTTTTCAATCAGGTCTATAGCTTCAATTTTAACATCATCTTTCAACAAAGGCTCATTAAGAGCATCATAAAATTTGTGCTTAATCAATTTATTACCTGTGGGTTTTCTTAGTTTCTTTCTGAAAGATACTTCAATTTTAATTTCTTTCTCAGTATTATCAATTAAAGAGATATAACTTGCTATTATTACAAGTCCAACTATTCCCGGTTTCTGCTTGGATGTCAGCATTTTCCATCCTTTTCCTAATTCTTTATCAACTTTAAATTCTAATTTATCCAAAATCTCAAAGAATTCTTTTTTTATTTCATTTAACTTCTTTCTGACCCGACTCCTGCTTAAATCTTTAATATCCTTATTATACACAAAATCCAAATCCTCGCTTAATCTATAAAAATCAAGATAACATTTACTCAAACATGTTCCGCCTTTAAACACCAAATCCTTAACTTGTCTTTCAGCAATTCCATGAAGAATTTTAGTCAAGTAATAATCTTTTTCCATTATTTCTCTGACAAACTTATTCTCTTCTGCTATCCTTTCAATATTTTCCCTTAAATCATCCTTATTTTCCATTTTTTATCAATAATGTTCAATTTTGTCTTTTTCACAGTTGTATAATAATTTAGTTTTCCTCTTTTTTTAAGTATTTTATAAATCTCCTGATTGCTTGTAAGATACCCCACTATCTTCATTATCTTAGCACTATTATATTTAATTGCATAATCAGCCAATTTCTTTTTATTATAATCCTTAATTTTATCAATAACCTTGCCCAATCCTCCAAAATAACCAGGATAATCAAGAACATCGATTATTGTTCTTTCCTTGTCAGAATAAGGGTATTTCTCATCCGTAATCCCAAATAACTTATCTTTCTTTATTTTAATATATCTGAACCTCATACTCATCACTCTTCTATATCCCGAATATTTTGTATTAAAAATAAACAATACATTAGGAATTTGGGTTGTAAAATGATGTTTGTTAAAAGCATTATATAATCCAATATAATAAGGAACTCCCTTCAGAATATATTCATTTATTTTGTATTCATTTATTCCAATTTTGTTATTAATGGCTCTTAAAGGAACAATCAAATAAATTCCATTTTTAATGGATATTAATCTTTTTTTCTTTAATAAAGATTTTATAAGAAATTCTGGATTTTTGGATATTTTGTATTTTTTTATCATATTTATTAATTCATTTCTTTTTATTAATTCCAATCTTTTATATTCCAGAATGCTCATAATATTTTCCTGATTTGGACTTAAACCTAGTGTTTTTTTCATTTTCAATTAAGTAGTTTTTCACTACCTTATCTAAAACAATAACAATATATAAACTTTACTATCAGAGTTAAAAAGATTTTGAATATTGACAGGGAATTATAATTCTTAAGTAAGCACAACATATTTAAAAACAAAAAACACCTTTTTTTCTGCATGGACACGCCTTTCATTGCATTCCTGGACATAACAAAAATATTTGGGAAAAATGTAATTCTTGACAATTTAGAGCTGGAAATTCCTTACGGGGAGATATTCGGGATTATAGGAAAATCAGGCTCGGGAAAAACAACTCTGTTGTCCATATTAGTCGGATTTCTCAATCCAGAAAGGGGAAAAGTCTTTTTTCAGGGCCTTGAATTGAGGGACAATTACAACAAGGTAATGGAGCAATTCGGATTCACAGCGCAGGAAGGAAGCTTCTATCCAAAACTGACAGTGAAGGAAAATCTTGAATATTTCGGCACGATGTACAATTTATCATCAGCTTCAATAAAAAACAGAATACCTGAACTGCTGAGGCTGGTGAATCTTCAGGATGATAAAGACAAGCTTGCATCAGAGTTATCCTCAGGCATGCAGAAGAGGCTTGACATTGCATGCGCAATAATCCATAACCCAAAGGTTTTGATACTTGACGAGCCAACAGAGGATTTGGATCCTGGACTAAGAAGGGAAATCCTTCGTTTATTAAAAAAAATCAACAAGGAGAAAAAAGTAACAATAGTGATAACCTCGCATTTATTGGAAGAAATAGAGCAGATATGCACAAGGCTTGCAATACTGCACAACAAGAAAATTCTCATATCAGGAACAGTTAATGAGCTGAAAGACAGCTATTCAAAGAATCAGAAGATAATAATTGAAACATACTCAGGAAAATACCCGGGGTTAGTCAAGATACTTAGGGAAAACAAGGATGTGGAGAGATTCGTCGAGTCAGGGAACAGGCTGTTTGTCTATTCCCCAAAAGCAGAATCTGTCCTGAGAATATTGCTGAAGGAGCTTGAGGACAGGAATGAAAAAATACTTGATGTTGATCTGAAAAAGCCGTCATTAACGGAAGTATTCCAGAGCCTTACAAAAGATGTACAAATTAACAGAAGTAATAAAGAAAAATCTTAGATTGCTGATAAGATCTAAGAGTTCTGCACTGATTGTTCTAGTCGGGCCTTTATTGCTAATATTATTGATTTCAATGGCATTCAACACAAGCTCATTGTATGACATAAAGATAGGGACTTATTCAGGGGAATATTCTTCGCTGTCGGATTCAATAACAGAAAAGCTGAGCGATGATGAATTCAAGGTGATAAGGATGAATTCCGCGGATGACTGCATCAATTCAATAAAGTCAAATGACCTTCACGTGTGCGCGGTATTCCCGGACAACCTCGGAATAAACACCGAAGAGAAAATAGAATTTTATGTTGACAAGTCAAGGATAAACCTTGTATACATAATCATAAATTCAATATCAACAAAAATATCAACAAAATCAACTGAATTAAGCACTGCGCTGACTTCAACATTGCTGGATTCAATAAATACCGCAGATTCGGAAATAGATGACCTGTCAGGAATTGTTACGCAGCTGTCAGTTGATTTGAAGGAGATAAAATCAGACGTTGATTCTGTTCAGGGCACTTTGAATGACATAAACAACGGGACAAATGTGACCTTATTGAGCGACAAGGCAGATGAATTAAATCTTACCGGCGATGCGGGAGACTTGGTCAATAATTACAGAAATTTAGTCAATTCAATATTTAACGGACTGACAGGAAGCGGTTCAGGATTAAACTCATCAAGCATCAAATTAGAGGCACAGATAAACAACGTTGAAGACGTGGATAGCTCATTAGACAAGATAAAAAACAATTTCAATTCAATAGAAATAAAAGAGGTTTCAAAGATAGTATCCCCAATATCAACTGAGATAAAGCCAATATCATCCGAAACAACACACTTTGCATACACATTCCCTGCATTGCTGGTTATAGTAATGCTGTTCTCAGGATTGCTGGTTGCATCAACAACCATAATGGAAGAGAAATCATCAAAGGCATTCTTCAGGAATTTCATAACACCAACACCAAATGTCATTTTCCTGATTGGTAGCTATCTGTCTAACCTGCTTATCTTATTATCCCAAGTGCTGATCATATTCGCTGTTATGTACCTTATTTCAAACGCAATCATCTCAACAGACATTATAATTAATTTAATCATAATCATATTGCTGACAGGCTCGGTATTCATTCTTCTTGGAATGCTTGTTGGTTACCTTTTCAAGTCAGGAGAGACTGCAAACCTTGCTGTGATATCCTTGGCATGCATCCTGTTGTTCTTCTCGAATACAATACTGCCTTTGGAAACATTGCCTATTGCAATAAGATCGGTGGCAAATTACAATCCATTCATACTTGGGGCTGATGCATTGAAGGAAATATTGCTGTTCAAGGCACCATTAAGCGCAATATCAACACAATTCTATACATTATTGATTTACATTGCGGTTCTTTCAGTGCTGATTTATCTGGCAATGACATTTTCAAAGAGAAAGTATATTGAAGATTAATGAGAAGATTATTTTATTAATATTTTTATATAAGAATACAAATTAACAATCATCTGCACCATTTTCATGTTGTAATCATATGCCTTGTCAACGCCTTTTTTTATTTCAATGATATTCCTCGTGATTTCACTGACTTTTTCAATCTCTGAACTTGGAATCCTTCTCCTTATTATGCTGAAGTCAACCTTATCCAAATGCTCCCTCAATGTAAAATGAAAGAAAAATCCCTCATCCATTGATTTGCACAAATCTTTTATCCTTGCAAATTTCCCCTCATTTATCAGCCCTTCTGAATTGAACATCAAATCATCAGTTCTTAGAATTTTCCTGAATATCAAATTAAGCTTATTGTTCAGTTCTATTTTTTCCTCGCTGGTTCCTGCTGCCTCTATATTATTGAATACATCTGCCAAGTCTGTAATCAACTGATTTTGCCATGATTCTATTTCCTTCAGATAATCAATGTTATTTTTTAAAGGCATATCCAATTCCTCAATCATGCTGACGGCACGGTTCAGATTTATCAATTCATAGACAGAATCTTTTTTCATCATCAATTCGCCTATGCTTTTTATTGTTGGGCTTATAAGCTCTGAAGAATTCATAATCGATTCAATATCCTTGCCCTGAATGAAAAACTGATTTAGATTGTTATTCAATAATTCCGGCTGGATTGGAATTCTTAACCTGCCTTTTACATTTCTTATTATCTGCACACTCTCTACTTCGGCGGTTTTTACATTAAGGTCTTTCAATGAGTGGATGTATAACATTTTGCTTAGGATTTAGTACTTTCAAAAGTGCTTGCTATATCTATGATATATTTTCCTTCTTCTAATTTATAGACCAAGGGCTTACCCTTGAATAAATCTATCAGGGAAATCTCATAATGTCCAGGTTTTAGAACTCTTATATTTTCCAAGTCAAGGATAACCGGCTTGTCATCCAATAATCCGCCTATCATATCCTTAACATCAATTTCCATCTGCTCCCTTTCATTTTCAGTCAGGTTAACAGTCATGTTCTTCATCTTTTCCAGATGAGTCTTATTGACAAAAAAGAAGAATCTTGAACCGCAAGAGCACCCCTTTAGTATCTCTTCAGATCCATCCTCATACATGTTTCCGCATCTTACGCACTGGTGTGGCATAAACAAAATAAAGAAACAAAGTTTTTAAAGTTAATCATTTTCTACCTCTTGCTTTTCTTCTAAAAGCTAAAGCTTCTTTAATAATATCAGAAACATTAGAATAGACTTTGCCGGTTAAACTAAACTCATTGAGTTTAACATTCATTAGCTCTTTATGAACATCGGGAAAAACATTTATTTTTTTAAACATACTTATTTTAAAAGAATAACTTATATATAAAGGTTACTATTTAAGATAATGTAGTAAAATAGTAATACTTAAATACCTTTTGTTATTATAAAATGATAAATGAAAAAGAAAATACCTAAACCGATTACAGAAACAGAACTAAGAAAAATAATAAATGCGATCATCAATTCCAAAGGAAATCAGTTTAACAAAATAAGAAATTCTTTTATGATTTATTTTGCATACAAATTAGGATTAAGACCAAAAGAAACATACAACTGCGAATTAAAACACATAAATCTAACAGAAAAAAAATTATTCATTCCTGGAGAAAACAACAAAGAAAGGCAACAGGATATAATTCCATTGCCTGATTTTTTAATAAATAACCTAAAAAATTATCTAAAAATAAGAAGTTTAACATTTCCAGAAAATAAATATTTATTCCCAACTAAATCAAAAAGACAAAGATTAGATAGAAGTTACCAATCTAAAATATTAAGAAATGCCTTAAAAAAAGCAGATCTATATTTTATAAATTTTTATGATAAAATAGGGAGAGGAAAAGGAAATCTAACACTCTATTCTTTAAGGCATGGATTTGGAACTTTTATCTGGAAAAAAACAAAAGACATAAAAAAAACAGCAATAATGCTAAGACATAAAGATATAATGATGAGAACAACAATGATTTATATACACTTAACTGAAGATGAAGAAAGAAAAGAAATTTCAAATGAAATTTATAAAGA
>Ga0209541_10015098_pt1 | contig 11586 bp, 14 predicted proteins | sample RifCSPlowO2_01_FD_184027 | JGI IMG/M metagenome (GOLD analysis project Ga0209541, IMG submission 184027) | Groundwater microbial communities from Rifle, Colorado - Rifle CSP2_plank lowO2_0.1 (SPAdes) (version 2) | ecosystem: Environmental > Aquatic > Deep subsurface > Groundwater | place...
TACCCACATCGTCGAAGACAGTCTCGAAGTTGCCGGTCTCGTGCTCGCGGGGCTCACGCCAAAGCAGGAGAACATCCGCGCGAAGATACACAAGGGGATTTTTACCGCCGACATAGCGAACGAGATGGTGACGAAAGAGGGAATGGCATTCCGCGACGCATACAAGAAGGCCGCTGGTATGGATGCCGGTGATGTCGATCTCAAGAAAAACATTGCATCAAAAAAGAGTCTTGGTGCTCCGGGCAATCTGGGGCTCAATATACTGCGCAGGCGCCTGAAGTAAAAAAACGGGGCGGCCGCAAGGACGCCCTGTTTATTTTTGGTTGTTGAAAAATAGCGCGCATATCTAGGCGTCTGACTGTGCTATAATCGCATCTTCTTATGCGAAATCTCGGAGAAAAATGCGCGGTCTTCGGGGTCTACGGCAAAGGCCTCGACGTTGCGCGGCTTTCCTTCTTCGGGCTATTTGCTCTCCAGCACCGCGGGCAAGAATCATCCGGTATCGCGACCGCGAGCGGGGAGAGCATCATGCTCCACAAGGGAATGGGACTCGTTTCGCAGGTGTTCAACGACCAGCTGATAGAGAGTCTCAAGGGCCACATCGCGGTCGGGCACAACCGCTACTCGACGACAGGCGGCACGCACGTGAAGCACGCACAACCAATGATCGCCGCTGGCTCGCAGTCGCTCACCAAGATCGCCTATGAAGACGCGCATCCGAGTTTGAACGACTCTGTGTCTCTCTCCTCGCCGGCGCAAGACGGCGCCATCGCGCTCGCACACAACGGCAATCTCCCGACGACGGACGCCCTCGCGGAATTTCTGCGCTCCAAAGACGTGGACACGACGGAGTTCTCCGATTCGCGAATGATAGTAGAGGCCATCGCGGCGCGCATGCGCGACGGCCTTTCGCTCGAAGCATCGATTAAAGATGTGTACCCGTTGCTGACAGGCGCATTCTCGCTACTCATTATGTCGCGCGACTCGCTCGTCGCCGTACGTGACCGTTGCGGCATCCGCCCGCTCGCGCTCGCGACCCTCAACGGTGGCCATGTCGTTGCCTCGGAAACGTGCGCGTTCGCTCCCATCGGTGCGGAGTTTGTGCGTGAGATAGGGGCTGGTGAGATGGTCGTCATCGACGAAAAGGGCGTGAGGAGCGAGCAGATAGTAAAGCCCGACCCGAAACTCGACATTTTTGAATTTATATACTTCGCGCGCCCCGACAGCACGCTTTTGGGAAAATTGATCTACGAAGTGCGGCGTAATTTCGGTATTCAGCTTGCAAAGGAATATCCCGTGAAGGCCGACATCGTCATTCCCGTGCCCGAGACGGCCATCGCTTCTGCCATAGGCTACGCGCACGCGCTCGGCATCCCATTTGAGATGGGTCTGACGAAGAACCGCTACATCCACCGCACATTCATCACTCCAGAACAGCACGTGCGCGAACAAGGAGTGAGGGCGAAGCTGACCGCACTCCCGGAGATACTCCGCGGAAAGCGCGTCGTCGTCTTTGACGATTCCATCGTGCGCGGCACGACCTCGCGCCAGATAGTAAAAATGCTTTTTGAGGCGGGGGCGAAAGAGGTTCACTTTCTAGTCGCCTCGCCGCCGGTCAAATTTCCCGATTTTTATGGCATCGATACTCCGAAACAGAGCGACCTCATCGCGGCTACCAAATCAGTGGACGAGATAGAGAAATACCTCGGCGCGACCTCTCTCCGCTATCTTTCCTACGACGGCATGATAGCGGCGACGGGCCTTTCCGCCGACCAATTTTCCACCTCCTGTTTCAACGGCGTGTACCCGATAGACATCGGCGCTCGCGCCAAAGAGGTGCAGAGTGTTTAACGTAATTCACGGCAAGGTCTCCACGGCAAGGTCTTACCTTGCCGTAAGGGTGTGGTATCTTTATTGTATGGGAGAACGCTTGGTTCAGTTAGTGCCAGAGGAGTGGTATCACTGCTATAACCGCGGGACAGATAAGCGGAAGATATTCATGGGAAAAAATGACTACGAGCGTATGCTCGCGCTATTGTGCGCGTGCAACAGCATCAAACCAGTGCACGTCAGTAATTTCGAACAGGGATTCCGTAGCAAGAGTCTAGAGGATGTACTACGCTTAGACAGACGAAGTCGCCTCGTCGATATCGGTGCGTACAGTCTCATGCCGAACCACTTCCACATGCTTCTTCGAGAGCGCGCGCCGGGCGGCATCACCGCATTTATGCGTAAATTTGGGACAGCGTACACGATGTATTTCAATATTCGATATGAACGAACGGGCGTACTGTTCCAGGGGACATTCAAGGCAAAGCACGTTGATACCGACCAATATTTCAACCGTGTTCTCAACTACATCCATGCAAACCATGCTGAACTCTATGAACCAAAGTGGAAGAACGGAATTATCCGAAACAAACCGCTGATAAAAAAGAAGCTCGTGGAGTATCGTTATTCAAGCCTCTCCGATTACTGTGGATCTGCGCGGCCAGAATCGCTCATCATCAACAAAAATGCCGTCCTTCATCTTTTGGATAGGCAGCCTCGTCTTGACGATCTTTTGGACGATGCCCGTACGTTTGCTCGGTACGAGGAAAGTCTTTAGCCAATCACGGCAAGGTCTTACCTTGCCGCACGGATTCATTCACGTTGCTTAATACCTATAGAATCGAGGACCTTCCGCTTTGTTTCGTCCATTGGAATAACAAGCCCCAGCAACTGACGTGATTTCTCGCCCGCCATTCTTTCGTATTGATAATTGCTGTTGAGTAGATCTATGAGGCCTGAATCTATTTCCGACAATTTCTCGTCCGGGACTTCACTTTCAAGAAGACTGTTGCCAAATTCGTCCTCACCGCTGAACATTTCTGCCGAACCATATGTCACATCGAATAATCGAGCCGGCATGATCTCGTTGATTAACGATAGCCCAAGTTTATCTTTGTCGTAAACTTCCATATTCAGCACTTCCTTTGGAACAACATCCAGCACCGTTCTCCGAAGTTCCCAGAAAGTCTTGTCTTTTCTCGCCTCGCGCACTCTGGCACCAATGGTCTTCAACCCGTACTTCTCTGTCGCCTCGTTTACTATTGCCTTTGCGAACATTCTTCTCATTTCAAAATCCAATTAGCCGAGTAACTCGCCCCTCATTTCAAAATCGAGATTTAAGCTCCCGTCCTCGTTTACCATTCCCCACTTCTCTGGCATTCCTCTGGCCCTTTGAAACAGCTGTTTAAGAAAGTCATCGGCCTTCCTCGAAATACCAGCATAAAACGTCTTTGGGTCGTCACCATCTTTGATTTCTCCGAAAAATCCTGATTCGATAAGTTTTGCTTTCCAGTGCCCAATGCTGGTTTTTATCGGCTCATTTTTCAGGATTGCACGATTTTCAGGGGTATTTTCGAGAGAACCAGCAATCCTGCTCGATGAGGTGAGCCGTTCTGGCCCTCGCTTTTCGCTCATAACAGCAGGATATCAGAGATTGAGTCATGTAGTCCAGCCCTCATTCAATCCCTGGGCCAACGACGGCAAGGTTTTACCTTGCCGTACAGCATTCGCCTGGACAAATCAGACGATGACTTGTAGTCTAGGCCAATGTCATATACGCCGAGCAATGAGATATTAAAAAAGTACGCTGACGTACTTATTAAATTCGCACTCGGTGGTGGGAAGGGGATAAAAAAGGGCGATGTAGTGCGCGTCTCGGCCTCGGAGTCAGCCAAACCTCTATATCTTGCGGTCTGCAATGCAGTGGTGGATGCCGGCGGACACGTGCTCGCACACTACGGTCCGGACGACGAGAAGGGCGACAAGAGGCGTAACATCAGCGTTTCCCGCTACTTCTACGAGAACGCCAACAATGAACAGCTGAAATTTTTCCCGGCGAAATATCTGAAAGGGCTCGTTGACCAAATAGACCACTCGGTATTTCTCCTTGCCGAGAAGGACCCGCGCGCACTTCAAGGCATCGACCCGAAGAAGATCATGCAGAGAGGTCTTGCGCTCAAACCATTCATGGACTGGAGGCACCAAAAAGAATGGAAAGGCAAGTTCACATGGACCATTGCGCTCTATGGCACGCCCGCGATGGCGCGCGAGGCCGGACTATCGGAAAAAGAATACTGGAACCAGATAATCAAGGCGTGTTTTCTCGATGAGAAGGATCCTATTGCGAAATGGAAGCAGGTCTACAAGCAAATAGAGCACTATCGCTCGAAGCTGAACAAACTTTCTCCAAAAATAAACAAACTGCACGCGGTCGGACCCGATATGGATATTTGGTACACGCTCGGAGAAAAGCGCGCATGGCACGCGGGTTCGGGCCGCAACATCCCGTCGTTCGAAATATTTACCTCGCCCGATTGGCGCGGCACGAATGGCTGGATACGCATTAACCAACCGCTCTATCGCTACAGCAACAAAATTACCGGCATCGAACTTTGGTTCAAGAATGGTCGCGTCGTGAAGTCGAAAGCCAAGACCAACGAGAAGCTTCTCAAGGAAATGATAGCGACACCAGGCGCCGACAAGATAGGTGAATACTCGCTGACCGACAAACGCCACTCGCGCATCACGAAATTTATGGCCGAGACCCTCTTCGACGAGAACATCGGTGGTCCGTACGGCAACTCGCACATCGCTCTCGGAATGAGCTACCGCGATACCTACGCTGGTGATGTTTCTAAACTCACCGACAAGGAGGCAAAGCGCCTCGGCTTCAACGACTCCTCCGTGCATACCGACGTCATCTCGACTACTCGCCGTACGGTGACCGCGCACTTGAAAGACGGCTCGAAGAAGGTCATCTACAAAGACGGCAAATTTGTGTTGTAGAATACGTGAATGCTTGTAACACCTCCTGAACTCGCGGGCATACGAGAAAAGCATAAGGGGCAAAAAATCGTGCTTGGCGGGGGAGCGTTCGATATTTTGCATCAGGGGCACATCGACTATCTGCGCGACCTGCGAAAGCTCGGCGACGTCATTGTCATTGCTATCAAGAGCGACGCGGAGATAAGAAGCTATAAAGAGACGGGTCGGCCGATACAGAACGAAGACGTTCGCGCAGCGATAATGGACGCAATAAAGTATGTCGATTACGTACTCATCGCTCCCGAGCCGAGCGGAAGTGATGAGCCGCCGCGACTCTCGGTGGCACGCCAACTAAAGCCCGACATTCTCGTTTCGGTGAACGATAAGTGGAAAGCATACGAGAGCGAACTCGCCACGCTCGGCACAAAACTCTACATCATGCCCATCGAGAAAGTGAACTCAACGACGAGCATCGTCGAACGTATCAAAAACCGCCCCGACGCATGAAGACGGTCTATTTCGTACGCCATGGACAAAGCGAAGGGAATGTAAGCCCGGTCTATCAGACCGTGTCTTCGCCTCTGACGGTAAACGGCAAGGTACAGGCTGGGTTTATTGCAGAGAGATGTTCCAAATTGCCCATTGAAGCGATCATTTCCAGCACACAATTGCGTGCAAAAGAAACGGCTTCAATTATTGCGGAAAAAACGGGACATACGGTCGAGTTCTCCGACCTGTTTCGCGAACGTAGAAAGCCGACAGAACTCAACGGGAAGCTTTTCGACGACTCCGAGGCGCAGAAGCTCAATGAAGCGTGGTGGCAAAGCCTTATTGATGCGGGACCCCGTGCAGGTGACGGAGAAAATTTCCAGGACATAAATGAGCGGGCGGCTTCAGCGCTCGAATATCTCATTGGTCGTCCGGAGGATCATATTCTCGTCGTGACGCACGGGTTCTATATGCGATATATCGTCGCGAAAGCAATATACGGGGATAAGTTGACAGGGGCGCTTTTCGCTGATTTTGCGCCGAGCCTTGTCATGGAAAATACCGGGGTCACTGTCTTGCGCTACGGCACTCCGAGCGTCCTGCATGCGTGGGGAAAGGCGGCTCGATGGGAACTGTGGGTCTGGAACGACCACGCGCATCTCGGTTGAACGCAAGATCAGCGACGACAGCACAACTTCATCATAGCCTCACGCGGGTTATGGCCCGCTATATGTATCCGTGTAATAAAGACCGCGCAAGCGCCGTCTTAATGAAGTCGGAGAATGTACGTGCAATGCAAAAAAAATTATGCGCTACGCACCTTTCATACAATATCCCGGTGCCCAGGTCCACGGTGGACTGCGCGAATGGCCTCGTGTGCGTCTTCAGCGTCGTGCATCTGCAAGAAGTACAAAACTGAAAGGAACAGCCTTCCCGTCCGTCTTCATATATGTGTTCGTGCAGCAACCACAGGTGTCTGCGCGTTCCGGATCGGTCGAAAAACGATCAATTAATCAAATAGGAAAAATAATTACTGACGTATGACAAAGATCAAACAACTGCATTCGCGGAATGTGGCACTTATTGCGGGCACGCTTCTTGTGCTCGTTATCGGGTTTGCCGCTATTACGAGCGCAGACGAACGAGGTGAGCGAGGTGAAAGGAAAGAGCGTGATAACCGCGGTCCTGGCAATGGAATGCTTAGCATCGCGGCAAAATTGAACATCTTCGCGCCGGACCTCAAGGTACGCATCGACAACGAAAACGATGTGCGCGTCCAGGGCGCGACGGTGGTTGCTACTTCCACGAGCGGCTTTACCGCGACGACGATTTCGCCGCCCTTGACGTTCATCGTGCAGACCGACGCTACGACGAGGTTCAACATTAAGGGCGTCGGCAATGGAACGATTGCGAATGTCGCGATCGGCGATACGGTGAACTTCAGAGGAGTTGCACTCTCCGGTACTACGACCTCGACTTGGACCGTGAAGGCGACCCACGTGGAGGGCAAGACGCGGCATCAGAAGCTGCTCAAGCCTTTCGCGACCACGACCATGCACGTCAAGGCTACAACGACAGCCCAGATGCAGATAGACGCTCTGACCCGTGTCATCGAGCGACTGCAGGCCATGATCGATCAGATGAAGATACGGTTCGGTCTGTAAACCGGCGATGCCGGACAAGGGTAGGAGCGAGACGAATAGTTGGTTTTGTTAAGGCGCGACCCCCCGGAGGGGGGTCGCGCCTTTATACACGCTTCAACCTTGCTTAGCCTAAACACGTCCATGCTATAGTCATACTCCCGATATATGAACGGCTCATTCAAATTCATCCTCGGTTGGACAGCCGTTTTTCTCTTCCGCCTGATACCGTTCCGTCCGCCAAATTTCGAACCGATGCTGGCGACCGTCATGCCGTTCTCGAAACGCTACGGTGTAACAGGGAGCTTTTTCTTTGGTTTCTTGGGCATCGTGCTCTACGACGCCGTGACGAGCGGGTGGGGAAATTGGACGTGGGTGACGGCCATCTGCTACGGACTCCTTGGTGCCGGCGCGCACTACTTTTTTAAGCATCGCGAGGCGAGCGTGAGGAATTTTCTTATCTTCGGCATACCGGGCACCGTGGCGTATGACGCCGTCACAATGTTTATCGGCCCGATATTCAGCGGCCAATCGCTCGCGGTCGCATTCGTCGGACAGATCCCTTTCACCCTTATGCATGTGCTCGGTACGACTGTTTTCGCGGTTCTTCTTAGCCCGGTGCTATATCGGTGGGTGGTACAGAACGAAGCGATGGAGTGGAAGACCGTGTCGAGCCGGTTTTTGCAGAAGGTATAGCGGGTGTATACTTGCTAGCGATGAAGATGCACCACTTTGTCGAAACACAGCAGTTTGACAGAGAGTCGCTCAAGGAACTTTTCGCGGTCGCATCGTCTCTCGAAGGAAAACGAGAGGAATCACTCAAGGGCAGAATACTCGCATCGCTTTTTTACGAACCATCGACGCGCACGCGTCTTTCGTTCGAATCGGCCATGCTCCGTCTCGGCGGCGGCGTCATAACGATGGAGAGCGGCGCCTCGTCGTCGCAATCAAAAGGCGAGACGCTGGAGGATTCGATAAAGGTGGTCAGTCAGTATGCCGACGTCATCGTCATGCGCCATTCCGAGGTGGGTGCTGCGACGCGGGCGGCCGCTGTTTCAAAAGTACCCATTATCAACGCGGGTGACGGCAACATGGGCCAGCATCCCACCCAGGCGCTGCTCGATCTATTTACTATCCAAAGCGAACTCCGAAGGGAAGACGGCATACACGTCGCATTCGTCGGCAACCTGAAATATTATCGTTCCCCCCGCTCGCTCGCATACCTCTTGGGAAAGTACAAAGACATTAAAGTCACGTTCGTTTCCGCGCCCGAACTTCGTATGGAAAGCGATGTGCTCGACTACCTCCGGGGCCATGGTGTCGCCGTTGAGGAAACGGAGGAGATGGGTGAGTCGGTCAAGGATGCCGACGTTTTGTACCAGACGCGCATTGCAAAAGAGTGGATAAAGAACGACGCAGACTACGAGAGGCTTAGGGGGCGTTATGTCATTACGCGCGCGACGGCGGACGCCATGAAAGAAGGGGCTATTATCATCCATCCTCTGCCACGTGTAGGAGAAATTTCAGAAGACGTCGATGAGTCTCCGCACGCAGTCTATTTCAAGCAGGTCGCTTATGGACTCTTGGTCCGCATGGCGATACTCAAAACCATAGCGAATGGCGGTTGAGCCGCTCCGCAACAAGTATTCCCAAAAGGAGGAAGATCCCGGCGATAAGATACCCAGAGAGGACGTCGCTCGCGAAGTGCAAGCCAAGATAGAGTCTGCTGAAACCAACGAGCACAACGAGAGTTCCAAGGACCGTGAGGATGTGTACGCGCCAACGAGGCAGGTTTTTCCATGCGATATAGGCCATAAAGCCATAGAGGGCGAGTGAGAAAGCGGCGTGCCCGCTTGGGAGTGAGAAGCCGCTCTCGATGTAGACTCGGTACATGGCATCAGGACGCGCGCGCGCGATCAGTTCCTTGAGAGGGAAGACCACCGCTATCGTTCCCATAACCGATACGCAGAGCCCTGCGAAATATGAGAGTCTCTTGCGGACGATGAAGAAAATTCCAAGCGCGAGCGCGAGGCTTCCGATAACGACCGTACTGCCGAACTGTGTGATGAAAGTGAATACTTGAGCGAGACCATCGCTCCGCGACGAATACAACAACTCCAAGATATACGCATCAAGACCGCTCATACAAGGAAGAGAAGCCGCGGCAGGAAAATGATAACCCCAACGATGAAGGCCGTTGCCGATGCGAGAAGGACGGCGGCAGCTGCCAGGTCTTTTATCTTTGCGATGTGCGGGTCGGGGTCTGATTGGAATTTATCACACAATTCTTCAAGTGCTGTGTTAAATACCTCGGCGGAGAGAACCAAACCGATCATGAATACCACAGTGAGCCACTCGATAGTTGAGATGGCAAAAAACCACCCAAGAAGGGCGACCAAGAGGGCCGCGAACACTTCGAGCTTGAAACTGAATTCCTCGCGCCACGCGATCTTTATGCCGTTGATGGCAAACCGGACATTGTGTATTTTCTTCTCTAACATAGACTCATTATACGGCATTACGATACATTTTGCCGGACCAGGAGCGGCCGTACGTGGATTTTGGTACACGTCGCATCAATATCACTATTGCAAGAAATTTGCGTTAATGGTACGACAACCTCATACTAAACGTCAATCCCTTTATGATCGAGGTCCTACTGGCGTCATTTCTCGTAATGCTAGTGTCGCTCTCCGGAAAAATTTTCACATGGCGGCAAGCGGGGCCTTTTATCGAACGCAACTTGCATTTTTTTGTAAGTTTCGCGGCGGGCGTTATGCTCGTCGTCGCCTGGAATCTATCGGGAGAGATCATCGAACATGCGGGTTCCTTGTCGCAGGGTTTTCCGTGGATCGTCCTCGGGGCCGTTGTCGTTCTCGTGGCGTTCCGATATATTCCGCAGTTCCACCATCACCACGATAAGAACGAGCACCCTCATTCAGAGATCGATGTCAATCGCGTGCTCGTGAGAGACGCCATTCATAATATCGGGGACGGTGTCATTATCGTCGTTTCGTTCGCCGCTTCTCCGCTCCTCGGGATCGCGAGTACCGCGAGCATCATGGTGCATGAATTACTGCAAGAAGTCTCCGAGTTCTTCGTTCTTAAGGAAGCGGGTCTTTCGGTGCGCGCAGCGCTTGTCTGGAATTTCATAACGTCGAGTACCATCCTCATCGGCACGTTCGGCGCGTATTTTCTGCTGGAGCGATTCGAGGCGCTTGAGATACCTCTCCTCGGTCTTTCCGTCGGGTCGTACCTCATCGTCGTATTCCACGACTTAATCCCACATTCAATATCGAAGTCGACCGAACACTGGCACCTTGTAAAACACGCACTGTTCTTCGTAGTCGGCCTTGCGCTCATGGCGGCGGTCGCGACGTACCTTCCACACGCCGAGCCTGACGATCCTGGGCAAGCTTCGAGCGCGGCGAAGCTTCTGGACAGGGTGGTATAGTGAAAAACATGCGATTCCGCCTCACGACACTTCTCGTGTTCACAATTTTGTATGCGGTTCCGGCCGTTGCTGCGGCGCAGGAGTTCGTACCCGATACGGTCACGACTTCGAAGGCGAGGGTCACGGAGATCGTGTCGCAGGACGTCAAAATCGTACCGGGTACCGACGTCGAGACGGTGTACCAAACGATCAAAGCCGAAGTTCTCGACGGGGAAGAAAAAGGAAAGAACATAACGATCGAGAACGATTACCTCGAACTTCGTGAGGGTCAAATATTCTACGTTTCGCACACTACGAGTTCTCTCGACGGCACCGATTACTATGCGGTCTCGGAGGTCGATCGCCTGCCCGCACTTTTTGTACTTTTGGTTCTGTTCATCGCTGTCGTGCTTTTCTTCGGCGGTAAACAAGGGGCGCGCGGGCTTCTCGCATTGTTCGGCGGCTTCTTTCTCATCGCTTTTTTACTGCTTCCCGGTGTCTTGCAAGGATACTCGCCGATACTCATAAGTGTTGCAGTCTCCTCTCTCATCGTCTGTCTCGGCTCGTATGTGACCCACGGATTCAATAAGACAACGACGACTGCCGTTCTTGGGATGGTCATTACCATCGTCTTAACAGGGTTGCTCGCGTATGTTTCTATAGTGTTCACCCAGCTTTCGGGATTCAATACCGATGAAACCGTATATCTCAACTTCAATACACGCGGCTCGATCGACTTTGCCGGACTCCTTCTCGGCGGGATCATTATCGGTACGCTTGGCGTTCTCTACGACGCGGCGATAGGGCAGGCTGTTTCGGTGGAGGAGCTTGCGAGGGCAGGCGAGCATTTATCGCGACGCGAAGTGTATCGTCGCGCGCTCCGAATCGGGCGCGAGCACATCGGCGCACTCGTCAACACGCTCGCCATTGCCTATGTCGGAGCCTCGCTCCCGCTCCTTCTCCTTTTTTATGGCTTTGGCAGTGATTCAGTAGCGCTTGCGCTCAATCGGGAGGTTTTCGCGACGGAGCTGGTGCGCACGCTCGTCGGCTCCATCGGACTGGTTCTAACGGTCCCTATCACGACCGCTACGTAGTAGATAGTAATAAAAGGGCACCAAGAATTTCAGGCGGTTTTTGATAATTTTCCTGGGGTTCCGTATCGCCGCTGGATATCATGGACTCGTTTGGTGAGGCGGTCAATCTCTTTTT
>Ga0209541_10015100_pt1 | contig 11585 bp, 18 predicted proteins | sample RifCSPlowO2_01_FD_184027 | JGI IMG/M metagenome (GOLD analysis project Ga0209541, IMG submission 184027) | Groundwater microbial communities from Rifle, Colorado - Rifle CSP2_plank lowO2_0.1 (SPAdes) (version 2) | ecosystem: Environmental > Aquatic > Deep subsurface > Groundwater | place...
GAATTTAGAGAGATAGGCGAAACCGTTAGAATTCTCGCTATGGGCTTCTTGGACAGACTTTAGCTGCTAATAACCTCCCCTTTGTCTATCTTGAGTACAAACAAATTTATCATGAAGGAGATAATGTTATTATTAATTACAATATCCAGGACATTGATAATGATGTGCTTACAACCACTATTGATGACAATAGGTTTTCTTCTATTGACAAGGGATTTATTTGGAAAACACAAAAAGGGAATAAAGGAGATTATGCTGTTACAATAACTTCATCGGATGGATTAAGCAAAGCATCAAAGTTAGTCAGCTTTACTGTTCTTGAACAGCAACCAGAACCAACTACTACCACAACGACAACTTTACCCCCAACAACTACTACTTCATCCACAACAAGCTCAACAACAACGACAATCAAACCAACTACCACTACATCTACAACCACAACAATCCCACAAACCACAACCACGAGTACAACAATTAAACAGCCAACTACAACATCTTCTACTTCTACAACAACCTCAACAACCACGACGACAATAAAGCCAACGACAACTACGTCTACAATAACTACCATTACAACAACGACTTTGCCTCAGACTACTACCACTTCATCTACTACCCCATCTACAACAACCTCAACAACCACCACTTCATCCACAACTACTACAACCATACCAAAGAAAATAATTTCCTCTGATTTGGATGGGAACGGGTGTGTTAATTTGGATGATTTCTACATTTTCCAAGATTATTTTAATTCGAAAAACATCAAAGGGGATTTAGATAAAGATGATGATGTTGACTTTGATGACTTTTTCTTATTCTCTGATGAATATGATGGATGCGGGGAATAATGGAAAGCTATTTATCTTGAGGATAATACCTTTTAAGCATGAAAACTTTTAAAACTAAAACTGAAGTTTTTGAATATTTAAAGAAGAAATTTATGAGTAATGGCAAGGTGATTATTGTAAAAGGCTCTACTTCTTATGGTGCAATCAAAGCTTTCTCAGATATTGATGTTAATGTTTATGGTGAGAAATTAGAGAAGCCTTATTACGAACTGATTTTTTTAAAAAGGATGCCTGTCTTAATTTCTGTTTATTTTAATAAGTATAAAAAAGGAAAATCAATAAGACCTTTGGATAATATGAGAGTTATATATGGCAGGTATAATTGCAATCTTATACCTGGTTCTGCAAATGAGAAATACAATCCAGAGCAAGGCGTAAGAAGAGAATGTCAGATGGTTGTTGATTCTCTTTTCAAATATTTAAGGCATAAAGATAAGAAAGATTTAGAGAGAGTGCAGAAGAGAATTTAAGTTTTTTAATCCTTCTTTGTTCTCATCCCACTTTAACATCTTCATTGCTTCTTTGTATGAAACCCATTTGAATTTATCATGCTCTTTGCAGATGTTCTTGTTTAAAGAGATTTTAATTGTATTATCAACTTCAGCACCAAAAACATGCTCTTTTGGATAAGGTTTTTTCTTGAGATTAAAAGAATAAACCTCTTTTGTCAGGCTTTTAATGCTCTTAACTCCTGTTTCTTCAAAGATTTCTCTTTTGACTGCATCAAGAATTGGTTCTTTAAATTCAACGCTCCCGGTTATAGGTTGCCAGAAATTGCCTGATTTTTTTGTTCTTTTTAAGAGAAGAAGCTTATAATTCTCTCCTGCTTTTTTAAATAAAAACACCTCAACTTTCTGAGGGATTATTAAGTCTAACTTCTTTTTTAATGAAGAATAGCCTTTGAAATGAATCGCTTTAATCCCAAGCGCTTCAGCATTTTTAATATGCTCTTCTTTATCATCAATAAAGATGCACTCTTCTGGTTTCTTCTTTATTTCTTTCAGCACAATATTGAATATCTTTGTTTCGTTTTTTGTTTCCTGAAGTTCGCTAGAGGTGAATACTTTATCAAACTCTTTGAATAATCCTCTTTCTTTGTTTACTCTTTCATGAAACTTATTAGTTTGTGTGATGCAAATACAATAATATTCTTTATGGAGTTCTTTCAACAGCTTAAGCATGTTCTTATCTATTTTTGAATGCTTTATGTAAGCTGATTTGTATTCTTTTTTTAATTTCTCCAAAGAAACATTTGAGTTTACAGCTTTCCTTAGCTTATCGAAATATTCATTTATTGAGATTTTACCGATAAGAAAATCAAGATAGAAGTCGTATTTAGAGCCATCTAAGGGAAAAGCATATGCTTTTGTCTTTTCATACAATTGCTTATTTGCAGCTTCCCAATCTGCTTTAAAGAATACTCCGCTCAAGTCGAAAAGGAATGTGGTTATCATGATAATGAGTTCATTTTATGCTTATAAGCTTTTTTCTTTGTCGTTACTATTGGGGGATATAAATGCAGGGGGTTGGAAAAAAATACAACCTCAGAAGAACAGCAAGACCAATCCTGCGAGAATCAGCATGTTGCCAAAATCAGCAATTGATGTTGCTATTGGGATTAAGAAATTATTGGGGTCTTCCTGTTTCTTGTAAAGATATAACCCTGCAAGGACTGAAATTAAAGCAATGAGAGTTATGAATAAAATAACATCAATTAATGTGATTAGGAATACCTTTTTTATTATTTCAATGTTAAGCTGGTAACTTGAGATGTAGCTTATTATTAATGCAATTGATGTTGTTATTAATGTTGTTATTACTGCAATCAGCAATATCTGGAAGAACAGCTTTTTGATTTCTTTATTGTATTGCCAGTTCTTTTTTATTTTTCCCTCATGAAGCAATGTTGACAACTTGGATGAGAAAATTGAGCCATAGCCCCCAATCATGTCATTTAATACAGGAAGGAGTATTACCAATGGGATTATTGAGAGGAAGACATGCTTGATGTTTTCAATTGCTAATCCCCCAATAGAGCTTATTATTGATGCGAGAAGCAGGATTTTTATGCTTTCTTTTATGATTCTTTTTATAACATTGCTATGGCTGCCATACTCTTTTACATAGAATAGTGTCTTTTTTGAAATCTTATGCTCTTTATGAAGTGCATGCTGCAACGGGTGATGCTGCCTCTTTTGGATTTTTCTTAATTTTTGCAGCTGCCTTATAATTTGCAAATGTTTTATTGGCTTTATTTGTTTCATATTATCACCAAGACAATTAACAATGATATTGTGCTGATTACATCACCTGTTGATGTGAGGAAGGGGCCCATGATGTTGTTTGGGTCATAGCCTTTTTTGAAAAGGTAAAATGTTATGAATAATGTTAATGGGATTTGGATTATATTTGAGATTATTCCTGCAATGATTGGCAGAAGGATGATTATTGGCATGTTTATGTTGAATACAAGAAGGTTGAAAAAATAAGTTAGTAATCCAAGTGATAGTGTAACTGCCAATGCAAGCAGAAAAGAGGCTGCTATGTTGCCTTTGACAATTCTTGAATTTATTTTTCTTGGGTTGATAATCCTGAGGAACAAACCAGAGCTTAACCTTGCTGACAATGAGCCTGAAATGTTTCCACGCATTTCGAGGAATCCTGGGAGGAGGATTAATATGCCTGGAAGAAGCAATAATTTTTCTGTGTATAAAGCAAACATCACCCCGACAATTAAGCCCGCGATTAGCGAGATTGCCTGCGAGGAAAATATCTCCCTGAAGTCCTTGTCAAAGATGTGCATTGTATTTTGTTTTTTTGATTATTAATATATGTTTCTAAATATTTTGTTAACTCAGGAGTTACTATCTTTAGGCAAAGATTTTTTAAATAGATAATCATTGGAAAAGTTATGAAGCATAATTTAAAGATAACTATTTTATTATTGGCTTTGTTTCTTGCAGCACATTTAATTGGATTGTTTGTTTTGCAGGGGTATCAATCCAGAGAATATCCTTATGGCTTTGCTCCTCCTGAAATTAGGGATACAACAACATCTGTTGTGGATATTGTGATTTCAATTGCAATTATGACATTGGTTATTTTAATATTGATAAAATTCAGGGCGAGAAGGATATGGAAAACATGGTTTTTGTTGAGCCTGGTTATTACTTTATTATTGAGCTTGGCTGCTTTTATTCCTGCTTTTTATGCTTTGATTATTGCTGTTGCTCTCGGATTATGGAGGATTTTGAAGAATAATGTTTATCTGCATAATTTTACAGAGGTTTTTGTTTATGGTGGATTAGCGAGTTTGTTTGTTCCCATTTTAAATTTGGTTTCAATTTCAATTTTATTAATTGCAATTGCTGTTTATGATTATTGGGCTGTTTTCAAAAGCAAGCACATGGTGAAGATGGCTGAATTCCAGAGGGAGAATAAAGTTTTTGCTGGATTATTTGTTCCTTATGGGAAGAAAGCAGCTATTTTGGGTGGTGGGGATATTGGATTTACCCTTTTGTTTTCTGGTGTGATATTGCAGAAATTTGGATTTTTAGCCGCTTTAATTTCCTCTTTGATTATTGCTGGAAGCTTATTGGCTTTGTTTTTGATTGGAAAGAAAAATAAATATTATCCTGCAATGCCTTTCTTAGCTGGTGGTTGTTTTATAGCTCTTGGGGTTGTCTGGCTGGTGTTTTAAATCTCAATGCCTTCTTTTACAGCCTGCCTGACGAGGGTGATTTGCTTTTTGAGCTTATTGAATTCCTGGGGGGTGTAGCAAAGCAGGTCTACAGGATAATTGAGATTCCATTTTAAATGCAATGGTGGTGCGCGCCGTAAAAGTCCTTTTCCCCTGAAGGTTTTTGAGACGACAACTAAATCTATATCACTCCAGCGATGAGGCTTTCCTGCAACTCTTGAGCCGAACCAATACATCTTATCGATTTGGTTTTGTTTTTTAAATTGTTTAAGCTTGTTGATTACTTGAGATTTTTTTTTATCCATCTTAAAACCTCCTTGCAGAGAGAAATGATTTTTTTAGATTCTTTTTGCGTGTAAGTCTTTGGAATGTCGGGATAACGAGAGCCTATATATGCAGGGTTTACTTAAGCACATAACTCCTGAATTCTATGTGGCGAATTATTTAATTGGGATAATTTGAGAATGTCGTGAATCTTCGGAAAATTGCCTGTTTTTTCAATAAGCAAAGCTTTCAAACCCTTTTCTATTGATTGCTGGCACCAGAAAGATGAAGCGTAATAATCCTTGCTTTTAAAGCTGTTTCCTGCTGTCTTTAAATCCCTCTCTGCTCTTTTCAGCCATGTTTTAGTTTCTGGTTTCATATATATAAGAAGAGTTGGGAGTTTAAATAGGTTGCTTTTGGGGTCGCGTATTTGAGGTTTTAAGTTTCTGGGAACTTAAATCTTCCGTGGATCATTTCTCGATAAATGCGGTTTCCTTGTTCCGCTTCATATATAGAGAAGAGTGCATTTCCCATTGCATGGGTGTTTGGATACCTTCTTCTTAAATAGTACGCATCCTCAGAACTTATTGCTCTGAGCAAATCCTGCTTTGGTTCCCTTTTGTGGAATCTACATGACCACAGATACACATTTTTTAATTCTCCTATGGTTCTATTCGAGATAAGAAACTCGAAGAAAGGGTTATTTTCTTTTTGCTTGTAAACCTCTGCGATATATCGTTCAACACCATACGCATGACCCTCATGAAAAATACGGAACATTCTGGGGCTTGAAAATGAGGGCTTTATTTCTGCTTCGCGTTGTACATGATGTGCGTATTCATGTGCAGCGACAGGTATGAATGAGGTTCTTAAGGAGTAGTGTCTTTTAGGGATTGTCACTTTTTTTGAAAATCTGTTATAATGCGGATTGGAAGACATCCAGAATATTTTGTCGGCTAAATAGAGGTAGTATTGGGATGTAACAAGAGCGGGAATGCCTTCTTTTAATCCGAGAGAACGTGCTTCATACAGAAAGAATCCTGCAGCTATAAGTAGTGCTATTACAGTAATTTTTTCGCCTTTGGGATTCAATAAATCCCCGTACCTGCATTGAGGCATATTTGTGTTCGTTTCAAGAAATGCATTAACGTCGCGACAAACTTCTGAAAACACTTCGCGTAATTCACCTTTTTCTACCTTTCTTGTTGAGTCCGCCTCTTTTTTTGTTCCTATTGCTCTTTTCAATAAAAGAAAATTTTCAGAGTGGTCGTTAAGAACCTCTTCTAACCTTGGGATATTTTCCTCCCGTAGAAGCAGTTTTCTTAAATTCTCATTCCTGAACTGTTGAAGATATTCAGGATTCATCTTTAAAATACCTACCCACTTATTACCAATCTCGGCAGTTCCATCTCTTTGATTTTGGTTGATTTGCACATGCACTGCATGTTTAAGGGGATGTTTCCTTCAAAGGTGTAGATTGCCCCGCATTCTTTGCATACTGCATTCATTTTAGACTCCTTCACCTCTATCAACTGGACTATCTTCCATCATTATATTAAGAATCCTCATTGCAGCCCATAAAGCTGATGATGCATCTTCTGCATCTCTCCTTCCTGCTAACCCCTCATGGATTCTTGATAATGCTTCATACTCTTGCGATGCTATTCTTAATATGCCTGGGATATCTCTTTTTTCAGCTTCTTTTGCCATATCTTCAGCAGTTAATTTCATAGCATGTAAATCGCATGGGAGATTAACCTTGTCTTCAAGAGATCTCACAAAACCTGCGTATGCAATTGCACTTGATATGACTTTTGTTTCGTATTCATTCATTTTATCCTCCTTCACCGAACCTTTTTTGATAAAAAAGCTTCACCAAAAAATGAAACTTTTAAACAATATTATGATGAATTTCATACTCAATGAGATTTCCTTCTCTTTGTGGATGTCTTGGGATTATGATACAGGATTTTCCATCTGAAGCGAGTAATCTTATCACTCCTTCCACCGGACCGAAATATGGCTCAATTAATGGCTTAACATCCCCGTCTGGATATTCTATGCTTAAAGGGCAATCTCTGTGATACATTTCAACTACTCCTTCTGCTAAACTTCTTTCATCATCCTTAGGAACAAAAATAAGGGTTTTATCAAGAGTAAGCTCAATCCCTGCTAATGTTCTGCATTCATGACCTCTTAAATTCCTTAATGCCTCATCAAGGTCTCTTAATTTGAATCCAAGACATTCTGGTGAAGAGTAAACTGGCTGAAAACCTTCATTCTCTAAAAACTTTTTTACTTCTCTTGTTGATGGCATTTTTTCTTCCTAAACTCTTCTTGAATCTTCCCCAGATTCTTGCAATGCTTTGTGGGCAGCAATGATTTTTGATGTAAGCTCTGGTGAGGTTATTCTCCAGATTCTCTCTTCTGATGTCCTTGTTAAGAAATCTGTGAATGGGAAGTGTGATGGATATACTTTTCTTATTACGCTTGGCTCATCAAGCCCTATACCCTCTTTCCCATCTCTTGTTTTGCCAACAAAATAAGCATAGGGAAAATCAAATTCAATCTCTGTTATTAAAGGATTTTCTTTTATTGTTCTCGGTTTCAGGGCGTTATTGTATAATCTTACCTGGTTGCTTCCTTCAACGACACCTCTTTGGCGGGTTCCGCTGGTTAAAAAAGCATTAAAAGAAACCCCGAGTTCTGGAGCATTTAAATCTGGATTTTCCATCACTGCTATTAAATCCCCTTCCGGGTAGATTCTGTCAAGAGGAATTTGGTATCCATGACTATTAAGATAAGTTTCAGTTGGTGTTAATTTTTCTTGATTTGCTGACATTTTATTATTTTATTGTTTCTTTCCTTTTCTTTCAAATAAGGGATAAAAATCAAACCTTGCTTTAGGTGAAAGATGATTATGGGTTGGAACGTACACATCAACACCCCCAAACCTGTAGCTTAAGTCTCTCTCTGCTAATTTTTTATGCAGAATCATCAATACTTCTGTATTAAGGTGTTTCATTAATCCTTCAACCTGGAGCTGGTTTCCTACAACATGAACAAATGCCATAAACCCATCATGACATCTCTCTGCTGTATTATATCTTATTAATGTATGGGGTAGTTTATCTCCTTCACCCCTAACATGTATTTCAGGTTGGTATTGCCATCCTTGTAATCCAAGAATGACATCTCTTAATGTTTCTTCTGGTGCATCTACTTCGAATATTGCTCTCTTACTCCATTCTGAGGTTTCCTCTGTGATTATTGGATTCATTTTATTTTCCTATCTTTCATATCGCGGATTAATTCCCGCTTCAATGTGAGACATTTTTCCTTCAAGGTCATTAAGCCTTTGCCTTTTTTTAACCCATTCTTCAAATTCCCTATGCCCTTGTTCTGTAGAACCGTAGGTTACACCGAACCTCATGCCAAACCGCTTATAAAAATCTGTACTATTTCGTGCTGTCCTGGAATCCAAGTTGTTAATATCTTCCTTTAGTTTGTTGCATTCTCTCACTAATTGCGTATATGTGCTAAATTTATCTCTTAATTCAATATTTTGCTTTCTATAATCAGCTGCTACCAAAGTTGCTATTAATGTTGGTATAACTGCTATGCTGCTGATTCCTACTCTTCTTAAAATTCTTTTTGTTCTTTCTTTCATTTTTCTCCTCCTAGATCCCCGCATATTTGTTTTCTATACTAAATTGTTCCATGAGTTTTCTTCCGTTTTGCAGTCTGACTTCTTCAGTATCTACGAGGATATGATCTCTGAAAAAACCATCTAAAAACCTTTCCGCATAATCGACTTCTTCAGGGCTTTTCATTTTTATATAGCCTATTGCTGGATTAAATAGATGCGACCATTTTTTTGCAAAATCAGCAAAACCAGGATTGGATTCTAATTCTTTCTGGTAAATGCCTGCTTCTGGGATTGAGAAACGAATATGCCTTCCTGAAAATCCAACATTGATATGGGTTAGAAAACTTTCAGGATTACAAGCATTAAAAACTTGTTCTAGGTTAAGGATGTATGTTCTCTGTAATCTTCCTGTTGCCTGCAGGTTTCGATAGCTGATAACGCTTACCCCCATAATCCCTTCTTGCAAAGAGAGCATTGCATTATAAGGTTGGGAATAATCTTGCTGGTGGCTCATCAAATCTGTTTGTGCGTGTAAGAGTTTTGGCATCGCACTTTCTGCAAAATTTTTTAATATTCCTTGGCTTGCAACAAGCTCCCCATCAATATATGAAGCTGCTTCAAATAGCACTATGCGTTTGAAAGCATCTGATAATTTTTTATTTGCCCCTCTTTCTTTTCTTAATGTCTCTTTTACTCTTTCAACTTGGTCGTGTAGACTTCCATGTTGCCTTGCATGAGTTATCAATTCAATCATATCTTCAGTTGTTCCAGTAGGTCGAATAACAATTGCTTTTTCAAATTCATTAAGATTGCTCCCTGTTTGATTTCCGGGATCTTGAGAATCCATGATTTTTTTAACGATATCCTCACTCATTTCCCCATCCTAAACCTTCCCCCCTTGATTCCAGGCATGTTCAAACAAAGATTCAAGGGCTTTGCTGAAGAATTGGCTGTCAACCCAGACCGCTGTATCGTAGCTTTCATGGACTTTTTCATCATCCATCATCATGAAAACAAGCTCTTTGCCATCAATCATGCAGAATCTTGCTGTGATGTTATTAATATTGCGAACGTCTGCAAACCTTTTTAATTCCTCAGCAGCTTTCTTTGCTTCCTTTGAATTAATTGGTGCTGCTATTTTTATTTTAACATTCTTCATTTTTTTGATTGCTGATTTCAATAAAGCATGTTTTCTTAGCAAGCCTTTTTCAGTTGTCATTATAATAACTGACTTTTCAGCTTTCTTCAATAAAGAATCTAACTGAGAATTAATATTATTTCTGCCTTTGAATGCCCCTGATAAATCTGAAGCATCAATATGCTCAATTCCCTGCTTGTAGAGAAGTTCAACTTCCCTGAATGTTTCAGTTGTCTTTACTTTTTCAATCCCTTTTAATCTTTCCTCAGATTCAATAGAAAGGTCTTTCTTTAATCTTTCCATGATTTCTAATGGCTTAATTGCCATGTATTTTATTGGCTTCCCAATCTTCATTATGATGAAGCCTTTCTTTTCTAAAGATTCTAAAACATCATAACTTCTTGAGCGAGGAACATTAGAAATATCTGATAGTTCTCCTGCTGTTGCAACACCTTTACTTAATAGAGATGTCCATATTTTAACCTCGTATTCATTCAAATCAAAAGCTGCTTTCAGTTTTTTTAAAAATTCTTCTTTAACTATCATTTTTTACTCCTTCACTCTCTTATAACCTGGTCTTAATTTTGCTTTTGCCTCTTTCATTAACCCCTCAAGTTCAATTAATGCCCCCTTATATCCTTCGATGAATTTTGCGGTTCCATTTTCCCCCGCATAAAAGCCCCTTATTCCTACTTCGGCTTCTGCTATATCTATTCTACTCTCCAATATCAAAAGCCCGTCTCTGATACTTAGGAGAGACCTTGTAACTACATCCTTGGTTCGTGTATCAATGTAATCCTTATCTACCCCTTTACTGAGTTCTTCGTCATTAACAAAATCTGTCCATGCCATGTATTTTAATATGTCCTCTTTAACCCTTCTCCCCACCCTTATAAGGGGTACATAAACATTTTGAATTCTTTCCCTGCCTTTTCCTCTTGCTGCACTCCTTAAATCAGTATTTGCTCTATCTATTATTTCCAATGCCCGTATTTGTAAAGATTCTAAATCTTCTCTTGTGATTCCTGTCATTTTAACCTTCTTTACAGCAATGAGCAGGGTTTATAAAGCTTTCTGTTATTTTACTACTCTTAAGTGTTAAACATTATATATTTAGAACTTCTTTAAGGCAAAACAATTAATAAAATAAAAAAGAAAAAAGGGCTAGTAACCCTGTTGCTCTATTGTTAATAAGTCCTGCTCCAAGTCATCCAATTCTGAAGTGTCAATATCATCTTCCGCTGCCGGTTGTTCTGCTGGCTGGGTTGTTTCAGGGGTTGTTGCTGCATCCTGGCTGGAGCAGGCTGTCAAAACCAGCGAGGACATCATCAAGACCGCTACCAATGTTATAAAAAGAGCTTTCATTGTGCACCTCCTAATGTTGTGGTTGTTTCAAGGGTTGTGGTTGTTGCTTCTGTTGATGTTGTTGTTTCCTGCGTTGTTGTTGTTTCTGCCAATGTTGTGGTTGTTGAATCTTCTGTTCCTGCTCCTGTTTCTGCCCTAGCTTCTACCTTCATCCTTGCTATGTGCGCCCTTAAGTTTCTTTTAATGTCCCCAATATTCCTGTGGATGTATTGGGCTGCTTCCTTTACCTCTGCCAATGTAGCTGATGCTGAAATCTTTGCCTTAGCTTCATTGAGCTTTACAATCCTTTCATCCATTTCAGCTATAATTTTTGCAGATTCTTCATCTGTTAATTTTTCAGATGCTTCTGCCTTTGCCTTAACCTGCTCAGCTATTTTAATTAAAACATCTGCTGTGCCTAAAAGGTGCTCTTTGATTATCTCTAACCTTTTTTCTTTGTTAAGCTCTTTTAATTTTTTTAATTCTTCTTTCCTGGTTTCTTGGAGCTCTTTTTTCTTCTCTTGGTAAGCTTCTCTTGCCTTTTTCATCTCTTCTTTTGCTTTTTCTTTAGTTGCTTTCAAAACCTCTCTTCTTGCTTCAATGTTTTGCTTGATGTTTTCCCTTACTTGCTCCCTG
>Ga0209541_10015101_pt1 | contig 11584 bp, 14 predicted proteins | sample RifCSPlowO2_01_FD_184027 | JGI IMG/M metagenome (GOLD analysis project Ga0209541, IMG submission 184027) | Groundwater microbial communities from Rifle, Colorado - Rifle CSP2_plank lowO2_0.1 (SPAdes) (version 2) | ecosystem: Environmental > Aquatic > Deep subsurface > Groundwater | place...
CGCAGATACACTATATATTTTATTTATACAAGCCATGTTTATTCACCCTAAAGTTTAAGAGAGTTGTATTAATGATATATATTTCTAACCGCAAATTGTCTTTAGTGTTGTATAAATTGGCAATATTTATATATTCTCAAGAAAAACTAATGTTATGTTAGATTCAGAGATAACAAATAAAATTGAAGCATTTGTATATGTTAAACCGAGATGCATACAAGAAATAGCCGAATTTTTAGGCAAGAATTGGAGAACAGTTGATAGATATGTTGGAGAAATTGAAAAAAATTTTGGAACAATTTCAACAAGAGTTTTTAGAGGCGGAACAAAGGGTGCATTAAAAATAATCTATTGGTCTTCTGTTGAAAAAATCTCTTCATTTATTTTTCAAGAAAAATTAGAACAAAGTATATTCTTTAGTAAAAAGAAAGAAGATTTTTCTGCATTTGATATTTTTCAATACATACCTGTAGAAAATAGGACAAGTGTTGTTTTAGATAAAGAAGAAGATAATGTTGAAGAATTTAACAAGATTATTTTAAATGCTCAAAAGCAGATACTTTTTTTTTCGGGAAATTTATCCTTTATTAATATTGAAGACAAAAATACAAATATGTTGCATATTTTTGAAAAACTTATTGACCGAAAAATAAGCTTAAAAATATTATGCCGTGTCGATATTGAAGGGAAAGATAATATAAACCATATTTTATCACTTAACTTGAAACATGGAAAAGATTTGATAGAGATTAGGCATGATGCGCACCCAATTAGGGGAATTATAGTTGACGGAAATTTTATTAGGTTGAAAGAAGTGAAAGAATCAACAGGAAAAATAAATGAATTGAATAAGAAAAAATTTATTTTTTATAATATCTCTGACAAATCATGGGCAGAATGGCTTTCTAAACTATTTTGGAAAAAGTTTTCAAACTCAATGGACGCAAATAAAAGGATAGGACATTTAAACCAATTGAATCTAAATTAAATTTGAAATAAATTAAAATTAATATAAAATCAATTTGATATAAACTAAATGCAGTTCTTTGTCCTAAATAAGCTGGAAACAAAATTGATAATTAACGCAATAATTGATTTTGTGATAATTTGTTTTTTGGAAATGTCAATAAAAAAAATTAAAATAAAACGATATAACCTCTCCTATCCCACCATTCGCTTCGCTCATTCCACAGCAAGCTGCGAGGTATTAAACCCAAACCGTAATAAAAAGATAATAATCCGGTTGTCCCTGTTTTTTTGGAGTTATCATTTTTTAAATATCGAAATTCCACTTATTTAAATCGTTTTTATCAGTTACCCAGTTACAGTGAGCATATCATTATTATATCCCTAATATTGAAGTTTGTATAGTTCTTCTATACAGGGGTATAAACCAGTTATATATAAATAATTATTCAGTTCAGCATAGTTATTGTTTAATATATCATTAATATGTTATTAATATTAGCAAATAGTGATTTTTATTGCGCAGTATCTGTATTGCTTATTTACTTTTCATGACCCAAACACCGTCCCAGTTTGGATCTGGCGGATTTTTTAAAAATTCTTCGCAGCGGGATATAAACACTTTAGATGGACCATCTTCGCCATGCTTCTTAAAAATATTCAGAGCAGAATCAAATTTTTTCTGCTGATAAAGTTCAAAACCTTTTTCGAAATCTAAAATAAGCGCACTTTTTTCATTACCAAAAGAAACTAACTCATAAATTGTTATAGGTTCATTTTTGCCCTTAACCCTAACCATATCAAGTTTACGCGTCACAAAATTATTTTTAATTAATTTTTGCGTGAACTGGCTAATTATAATGTGAGTGCAATACTCTTTATTGGTGCCTTCTAATCTTGAACCCAAATTAACAGTATCACCCATCGCAGTATAATCAAACCTGTCGTATGAACCCATATTTCCTACAACAGCGAAGCCAGTATTTAAACCAATGCCGATGTCAAAAGTTGGCAAGCTTTGTGATTCCCATTCAGACTGCAATTGTTTTAATTCAGACATCATCTTTATCGAACTTGCGCAAGCTTTAACCGCATGATCTTTATCATTTAACGGTGCGCCCCAAAAAGCCATTATTGCGTCGCCCATATATTTATCAACAGTGCCGCCGTTTTTCATAATAATAGTTGTCATCCTTGTTAAGTATTCATTAAGCGAATGCACTAATTGTTCCGGTGTTAATTTTTCGGAAAAAGGCGTAAATCCGCGGATGTCAGAAAAAAAGATAGTAATTTCTTTTTTTTCTCCGCCAAGCCGGAGTTTGTCCGGGTTTTTTAATATTTCTGCAATAACATCCGATGACACATATTTACCGAAAGCATTTAATATTTCTTTTTTATGTTTTTTATGATTCAAATAAGAATAACATAATGAACTAAAATAAGACAACCATATACTAAATAGAGGGTATAAAATATTTAATATCGAATTTTTATTGAAATATGAAATTACAAAAAACAAATAAATAATGTTCATAATTACCGAAACAATAAAACCAATTCTAAAACTTATTAAGTAACAAACCAGGGTAATAATTAAACCATTTATTAATATTATAAAAAACAAACTAAACCAATTTTGTTTTTCCAATTGGCTTCCTAAAATCATAGTTTGGATAATGTTAGCGTGCACTTCCACTCCCGGCATAGCTTTGCCTGAAGACGTAGGCACAAAATAATCATCATGCATATCCGGCGATGTTGCGCCGATTAATACAATTGAATCTTTAAACACTTTTGCAGAAACGACGCCATCTATCACGTCTGTAATGGAATAATATTCAAAACTATATGGCTTGCCTATAAAATTAATCACGAATCTTGAACCGAAGTAATTCTTTGCGCCATCAATCGCGTGTTTATATATAGCATAAGCAAAGTTTTCATATTCATTAGACAAGTCAAGGTTAATTGCTCTGCTTATTCCGTCATTGTCCGTGATAATATTTACATATCCAAGATTAATGGTAGCTTCTTTTAATGCGGGATATGGTTCGAGTAATTCATTACCTGCAACTTTGCTACCTGTTTGAATAAAATTTGTATATTCAACAGGCATAATTACATTACGATTTTTTTTAACCTGCGCAGCTAATAACTCATCACTATTTTTTTCAGATTCTTCAAAAAAAGCAATATCTACCCCAACAATTTTAGCTTCGCTTAATAATGATAATGTTTCAACAAACACGGCCCGGTTCCAAGGCCATCTGCCGATTTTTTGTAAACTTTTATCGTCAACCCCGATAATTTTAATGTTCGGCAAGGCCGTTTTCCCGCCGTATAATGCATCTGTTAAAACCAATTCAATATTAGAAAATAAACCTATTCCGTATAGTCCAAGCAATAAGCTGCTGCAAATTAAAGATATTAATATATAAGCAATTACTTTTTGATTATTCATAGAAAATAAGGAAAAAATTATAATTTATTAAGTTACCTATTTTTTAACCGCTCAATCAATTTTTGCTGTTCTTTAATTGCGTCATTTAAAGCAAAAAATTTTTCAGTCATTCCCATTGAAACCGGGACTTTTTCAGCATATTCGCGTTCATTAACTTCGCCAGAGTCAATCATTGCCAGTCCTGCAGAAACATCTTCATCTGTAAATTTGTACTTCTCTTGAACAATTTGAAACAGTTTATTCTCATGAATATTTTTAAATCTTAACTTTTTCAGAAGGTTTAAAGTTTCTGCAGCTTTTTCTACCATTAACTTTTTATCTTCAGCGGTTAAACCTTTGTCTATAAAACCGGCAGAAGATTTCTCAAACCTTTTAAATTCGCCAACTGCTTGTTTTAAAGAACCAGAATTAACTTCAACATTTCCCTCTATTACAAAAATCTGAAAATCTTCAGCGCCAGCTACAATCTCAAATTCTGTGCCCCGGACGGTTGCAACTGAATTCGGGGTAATGATATCAATTTTTTTGATACCTGCCAGTTTAGTGAATTTATTCCAGGTTTTACCTATAGATTGAGTAATCTGTAAATTATTTTTAGATAAATCTGATATTAATATTTCAGTTCCGGCATTTAACTGAATGATAACACTTTCATATAAAACAATTGCAACTTTACTTTCTGCGCTTGTCCGTATTTTATTATTCAAAGAAAGCAGCATACCATCAACAGCTTGTTTCCAACCAGAACCGGAGTTAACTTCAATAAGTCCAGAATCGATTATTAAAAAAGCTTTAGTTACTGAACTTGATGTAAAATAATAAAATGCCCCTGCCAATACTAATGTTAAAATGATTAAAGTTCCTATTGAATACTTAATAAACTTATTCATGTAACTTGTTTCGTGTTAAACCTATTTAAATTTATCTTTTTACAAAAATGAAATGTATACTTAACAAACTATCAATAACAATTAAGAAAGAAACAATATGGCTCAATGTTCCTGTAACTATCCTGGGAAAAAATAAATCCAAACCTAAAAACTTAAAAAAATTAAATAATGAAAAATCTGCAATTATCACAGAATAAATAAAAACAATCAAAATGTGTGTAATTGCAGATAAGACTAAGAAATTCTTTATAGTTTCCAAAACTTTACGCTTGTTCATGCTTAGTAGTGAAGAGCTGTAAGATATTTATATAATTTAATTCGGGATTGTCCAGAAAGTCCATTCTCATTTGTTAGTATCTAAAATTCATATATAAAAACCCGCTTAATCGCTGTAAGAAATCTCTTGCTTACCAATTAAATGTGAGTTATTAATTGACAATTGAACGATTCCGGACAACGCCCTTAATTAAGTAAATTTATATATTCTAGAATTAATTTAAATTAAAAAAGAGGCGCAATGAAGCACAATTACTTTAAGTTATTGTTAAAATTTGTACCAATATTTTTATTCTTATTAATATACTTCCTGGTTACACCTGAAAATCTTTCTCAAAACGGGTGGAGGGCTTTTATAATCTTCTTAATAACAATATATTTTTGGGCAACTGGGACCATTAACATTTCAATTACGGCATTATTGGTAATTTTGCTGTTAATGATTACAAATACAGTTACACCCGCAGAAGCATTATCAGGTTTTTCATCATCAGCGTTATTCTTAATTATAATTGGGTTCCTATTGGGTCTGGGTTTAGTCGCATCAGGCTTGGACAATAGAATAGTTAATTATTTTCTTAAAATTTGCAAACGAGAAAATACTATTCTGGCCGGAATAATGGGAATAACTGCATTCTTATCAATGATAATGTCAAATACAACCACGACATTGCTTATGCTTCCGATTATTGTTAGAATTGCTCGAAAGACAAAGATAAATGGGGTAGCATTATTCCTTGCAACAGCATTTTCTGCTAACATCGGGGGTGTAGGTTTTTTGATTGGAACCCCGCCAAACATTTTAGTCGCCGAAGTTTTAAACTTAAACTTCAATGAATGGTTTTTTTATGGGTTTCCATTTGTAATAATTATGTTAATTTTGTTATATTTGTCATTTTATATCATGTTCAAGCCTACTTCAAAGATGATTAAATTCAGAGTTGAAAATTTAGGGAGATTTACTCTAAAAGAAAAAAAAGCCGCATCTATTATCTTGCTTGCACTAATTCTGTGGTTTACATCCCCTTTTCATAATATCTCAACAGTTACTGTGGGCTTATTGGCCGGGTTATTATTCTTATTAACGACATATTCATGGAATTTTTTTCAGAAACACACAGATTGGGGCATAGTTTTTTTGTTGGGCGGCGCAATTTCAATGAGCAACGCGCTGCAAACAACTGGTGCGGCGCATTGGATGGCAAACTCATTTTTAAATGCAACGGGTTTAGAAAATCCATTATTTATATCGTACAGCTTTGTGTTATTTAGTTTAGTAATTACTCAATTTATACAAAACACGGCAACAGCCGCAATCATGGCGCCGGTATTAGTTAGTATTGCAAATACCCTAAATATAAACCCCATTGCATTAGTGCTTCCAATGGGTATTAGTGTATCAATGGCATTCCTTTTGCCAAGCGCAACAGCACCAAATGCAATCATGTTTAATAAATCCAAAATCAAAATTAAAGATATGGCAAAGTATGGTGCATTACCAACATTTTTTGCGTTAATGGCATTATTTGTATTTTGTTATATTTTGATTTATTAATTTTTTTTAGTTAATTTTATATATCATCACGAATTTTTATATTTTTAATGGCTCCAAAAAAATATGTTTTAACAGGGGGACCAAGCGCAGGTAAAAGCTCTATTCTTATAGGTCTTGAATTTTCAGGCGAATCTGTAGTTAATGAGGCAGCTACTGATTATATAAGATATATGCAAGCCCAATTTAAGCCGGAACCATGAACAGAATCCAATTTTCAAAATATGATATTAAAGTTGCAACTTTTGAGAGAATGTAAAATATCTGAGAACTTGGAGAGAATATTTCTTGATAGGGGAATACCCGACGGTTTAGCTTATGAAAAAGAGGGTACTGAAAATTATCAAATAATTCTGGATATTGCAAAAAAGACGCGGTATGATCAAATTTTTGTTGTTAAACCCTTGGAGTTTACAAGAACTACTCAAGTAAGAAGAGAAAATCGTGGAGAAGCTTTAGAACTATGTCAAAAGATGGATGAAGTGTATAAAGGTTTAGGTTATACGCCTTTAAAAATAGAGGCAGGGCCTTTAGAAGAACGAATTAAATTTATATTTGAACATTTAAACTGAAAAATTTCTCGAGAAACTTTGTTAAGCTAAAATAATTTATTCACTACATCAACAGTATAAAGTATCATTGCTTGTGCCTGGCTTTTGGTAGGGTTAAATGTAACTTGTTTAATATGCACAGAGTCAATTCTGACCTTATTTATCAAATGTATTTGTTCAGTAATTCCGGGATCAAACAAAACGTTTAATTCCTTAAGTTTAGCAATCAATTTTCCCAAGCCGGCGCCTGGCGAAGTTTCCAATATATCTTTACGCGTTAATTCATAATATTTGCGGTGCAGACATGCTTCTAAAATACGGCCGCACAAAATTGCGCAAGACCTATAACATCCATTTTCAAAACATTTTTTCGTTTCTTCAATATCAGTTAAAACTTCGACTTTGATCATATTTGGCAGGTTAACTATCTCAAAATCAATGTTAACTTTTTGCACTTTGGGTAAAACATTTTGTAACTCTTTTAATGCTTGCAACATTTCGGATTGCCGGTATTGGCCCCCGGCACTTGCTAATGCATTAACCAATTCTTTAACTCTAACAAAAGATTCATATTTTTTTACGCTTTTATCAAGCTCATTGCCAATTTTCATAATCTCTTTAACAGAATTTTCAAGCAGTTTGTTATAATGCGCCTGTTTTTGTTTCTTGAACTCGTCCAACACAATGTCTTTATCAAGCTTATTTTTGAGAATGGCGTTTACAACACCGGTCATATTTTCAGTTATCTCATAGAGTTTTTGTAAATCTTCTTCCATAAACAGAGACAGATGTTCAAACTTTATATAGTTAACGTGCAAAGGTTTTTAAACAACAAAAATAAATTTAAAATTACGGTTTAAATTAAACGAAAAGTCCGATTTTTTTGTTGTGGTTCAGTTCTTAGCGCTGCCTGATAAGCAATCCGTTCCAATAAATTCTCAATAACTTTAACAGGGAGTTTTTTATCACTATAAACATTAATTGATCTATCCATTTGTGTCTCCGGATTATTCCAATCCTGGCTCCATGGAAATAAAACAACTACATTTGCGCAGCCAATTTTATATTCAAGCTTCCCGTACCAAGAATATCCGTCTTCGGTTTTTCCATTTAAACTATGTTTAGCACCTGGAGAAACTGCTTTACCTATTTCTGCAAGTATATCATTATTGAGTGATCTTACATTCCAAACTCTATTTAAATGATCAATAATTTCACAAGGATACTGAACAACAAAACCTTCCAACCCTGTCTGCGTCATTTCATAAGTCATTTTTATTTCACCAAATGGTTTAATTATTAAAATTAGGAATAACTGCTTCTTTATATAAATATTCTTAATATTTTTTATACAAATTTAATACTTAATCAAAAGTAAAACATTTTAAACATATATTTGAATCCATAGATAAACTTGAACTTATAGATAAGATATAATATCAACTTTAATCTTTCTCGGTATGTAGAAAGTCTGCATTTTCACATATTAGTTAAATGTCAGCCGCCAGTGAAACACATTGGTGAATAATTATATTTTGCGTCTGATTTTCTACTTATCCTTCTTAAATTCTTTTAAATAATTTTTATATCTTTCATTGTCTTTTAAACGGCCATATATTCTTTCATACAATTCCCTAATATCGGCGGACTCGCCTTTTTCCATCCTATCGACAAACTGGTAAGCATCCATGACAACACCATCCGCAAATATTTTCCCTGGACCTATTTGATTTTCATGCTCCCAAATAAGAAACTCTAAAAAATCTTTATCTGGCTTCCAATCATCCACATTATTTACCTTGCTCATTTTATTCACCTTCCAATTATTTATCATTCCACCAAGCATAAATCAATATTAAAGCGCCAACTGTTAATGCAATGTCTGCAAGATTAAATACTGGCCAAAATCCTAAATTTATATAATCTATGACATAGCCATATGTAACTCTATCAACTAGGTTGCCTAAAGCTCCGCCAACAATTAAAGCAGCAGAAACACAAACATTTCTTTCTTTAAAATAAATAGGTTTTGATAAATATAAATAAATAATAATTGAGATTATGATGAATGTGAAAACTGCAAACACTAAATTCCCTCCTTTAAATATCCCAAAAGCAGCGCCAGTATTATTTGTAAAACGGAATATCCCTGATACAGGTTTATGTATATTAAAATAGTTCTTTATTAATTGATCAAAAAAAAAAATACTTAAACTAATTAAAAAAAAAAAGCGTTGTTTCATTATTCTTCGGCAATTTTTTCTATATGCGCAAGCCTTGCGTCAATGCTTTCCATTTTAGCTTTTACCGCATCAAGTTTTGCAAGGATTAATTCAGTATCTCTATCCATACCCCCCTCGTTAACTGGCTTTTGCCGTGTAAAAGGGATAATTGGTTTACTTGGCACACCGGGAGCTTCATGTTCAAGACCCATATCGCCCATATCAGATTCCATACCTAAATGTTTATTAAAATCTGTTTCCCCAAAAGACATTTTATTTTCTGAATAAGGTAAATCCGGGATTGGTTCTTCTTTTTTTTTCCAAAACATTAATTTATCTAAGAATGTCAACAAAATCACCTTTTCGTTCATCAATTAAATTATTAATTGCAACTGCTGCTGCAACAGCTCCTTGTTCACTAACTTCTACAACTTGTGTGAATGCTTGTTTGAATAATGATAATGGTATAAGTTTAATAGATTTAAATAGTGCCGTTTCCGGATATACAAGCACACGTTTATCTTTGACTTTTGAGACTATGAATAATGGCCCTTCTTTTTTAATTGCATTTGCAAATAAACCTGAAAACAAACTGCTTCTAAACATTTCATCCTGATCTTTTGGGATATTCAAATTAAGGGTTTGTCCAAGGTTAATCTCCATAAAATCTTTAGTGGGGGTATCAGAATCTAACATTTCTTTGACTTGGGCTAACTTGAGTTCTGTCCCAAAAACATTTAAAGTATCAATTTTTTCAAAAGCAGTAAAATCTATTATAAATAATTTATAATTCTCTCCTAATATAGCATCATAATCTTCTTTTGTGAACGGATCTTTATAACTATCCATAACTTCTCTGCTCAATGGATATATGGGAGTTTTGACATTTTGTGGATCTGCTTTAAACCCTGATATTAAATAACCTTTATCCTGCAACAAAAAGAGTTTAGGTGACTGTTCCCACCCTTCTTTAAATTCTGTAACATCAATATATATAAAATATGAAAATACCACTAACAATAATGTTACTATTGTTGATGCCAGGAAAAACATTTTTAAGAATCCTTTGACAATCTTAGTTAGCAAAGCTAATAAGAGCAATATAAATATAATTGAAAACACAAATAAATAATTCATGCATAAATATAGAAATCAAAAGTATTTAAACTTTAGCATTGCCCATTATAGAATATCAAAAACTTTATAAATAAGAAGATTTAGCATTAAATGAAAGCAATCTTATTGAAAAAATTGCATTAAATTGAGTGATATTATGGAAAAAGTGACAAAAAAAGTGATAATATATTCAACACCAACATGCCATTATTGTGTACAGGCTAAAGAATTTTTTGATGAAAATAAAGTTAAGTATAGAGATTTTAATGTGGCTGAGAACGAAAAAGCTAGAGAAGAAATGGTTAAAAAGTCTGGGCAAATGGGGGTGCCAGTTATTGTGATAGGCAACGAAATAATTGTTGGTTTTGATAAGTCTAAAATCAAAAAAGTATTAAAATTATAAAAATGGCTAAATATAAAATAATACATGAAAGAGATATTTGCATAGGTTGCGGCGCGTGCGCAGCAATTTGTCCTGCAAATTGGGTAATGGCCGATGATGGCAAATCCAAACCAAAAAAGACCGATTTAAACGAAATTGGCTGCAACCAGGAAGCGGCTGACGGATGTCCTGTGCATTGTATCCATATAAACAAAATCTAAAATATCTAAATTTTTTAATACCTTAATATTTATATAGAATGATATGGAATCATGAAACAATTAATTACAGGAAATAGAGCAATTGTACTTGGAGCATTAAAAGCAGGACTTGGTTTTTATGCAGGTTATCCAATAACTCCTGCATCTGAAATAATGCATGATCTTAGTGATGAAAATATTACTTTTATACATGCAGAAGATGAGATTGCCTCTATTAATATGATTTTAGGGGGTTCAATGGCTGGGAAGAAAACTATGACTGCTACCTCCGGGCCAGGATTTAGTTTGATGCAAGAAGCAATTGGTTTCGGCCACATGACTGAAACGCCGTGTGTTATTGTTAATGTGCAAAGAGTTGGCCCTTCTACTGGTATGCCAACATTCGCGCATCAGGGGGATATATTACAGACAGTTTATGGTTCACATGGAGATTATTATCCAATAGTTTTTTACCCTAACTCTGTTGAAGAATGTTATATATATACTATTGAAGCTTTTAATGCCGCAGAAAAAGCCAAATGTCCGGTTATATTATTAAGCGATGCATTTCTTTCAAAAATGTATGAGTCAGTTGATTTGAAAGATATTAAAATAAAAACTGAAAAACGTGAAAGAAAAGCTTTTAGTAAAAATGATCCCACAATACATTTGACAGGGTTACTTAATGATAATGGATTACCAAAAACACTTGATTCTTTATATTATAAAAAATGGTTAAACATGGTTAAGGATAAAGTTGAAACCGCTGCGAAAAGTTTCGAATACTATGAATATATCCCTAACAAAAAATCAGATACTTTATTGATTGCTTACGGTATAACTTCCAGAGTCATAATGGAACTTAAATCTCAATATTCTATATTTAGGCCTATTAGGCTTTTCCCTGTCCTTGACGAACTCAAAAGGGTTGCTAAAAAGTATAAAAAAATAGTTGTGATTGAAATGAA
>Ga0209541_10015102_pt1 | contig 11584 bp, 25 predicted proteins | sample RifCSPlowO2_01_FD_184027 | JGI IMG/M metagenome (GOLD analysis project Ga0209541, IMG submission 184027) | Groundwater microbial communities from Rifle, Colorado - Rifle CSP2_plank lowO2_0.1 (SPAdes) (version 2) | ecosystem: Environmental > Aquatic > Deep subsurface > Groundwater | place...
ATTTTAAATTTATTATATATTCTTTTAATTTTGGATGAAAAGAAGTTGTAAAATATCCTTCAACTTCTTCTGGATTAACCCATTTTAATTCGACAAATTTTTCTCCAGTTTTTTCTTTTCCGCTAAGGACTTCACACAAATAATATATGGTTAAAAATTCTCTTTTTTCAGGATATGTTTTTGCAAAGATAGTTCCTAAACTTTCAACTTTCAAACCAGTTTTCTTTTTTATTTCTCTTTTTAATGTATTTTCAAGCTCTTCATCATAATTTGGTCTTCCTCCAGGAAAACACCATGTTAATTCTCTTAAATAGGGATCATCTTCTCTTCTTCCAATTAATATTCTTTTTGTTTTTGGATTAAAAATTACTCCAACAACATTAACTAAAAATACTCCTCTATCAAGTTTTTCCCATTCCATCTTCTACAACATCCTCTCAATTAATTTATTTATATCTTCTCTGTTGTTTCCTAAAACTCCCTTTGGATAAGGAAGTTTGCTTTTAATTCCTTTTCTAGGAGGATGAAGCCTGAAAAAAGGTTTTAATCCTAATTCTTCAAGGGATTTTCCTGATTCTAATTCTTCTGCAATTTTTTCTGGGTTAATTTTATTTTTATCCAAACTCATTCCTCTGGCTTTTATCAAGTCAACAAGAGTTTTTTTATCAATAACTCCGTATGCAACATAATGCTTTACTTTTTCAAGAACTCCTTTTGCAGAATTATTTTTTGAATGAACTAAAACACAGGAATATTTTCTTCTTAATCTTAATCTGTAAAGAGCATGAGAAATTTCCTCTCTTACTTTTACCATTCCTGAAATTCTTACTACTGCAATCATATTGCTATCTTTTTTTTGACTAGACTTCTCACTAGATTTGCTTGTTTTTTCTTCTTTCTTATTCTCTTGTTTTATTTCTTCCATTTTATTTTTGCCTTTATCTTTGGTTTTACGTCTATTTGTTTTGTTTTCTCCTCTTTATTTGCCTTTTTTAAACGATTTCTATTGCGTCTGGGGAAAACCCTAGTTTTGCAAGTGCTGTTTTTACAGTTCTTGTGTGGTCTCCCTGGAGTTCAATTGTGCGGTCTCTTATTGTTCCGCCGCAAGCAAGTTCTTGCTTTAGTCTTTTTGCAATTGTTTTCAAGTCCATGTCTTGAAAACCAGATATTAAGGTTGCAAGTTTTCCGAATTTTTTCTTTTCGGTTGTAACCTGTATTCTCTGTTCTCCCTTTGCTATCTCTTCACAAACGCAAGCTTGTAAAGGCAATCCACATTTTGGACATATATCCATTTGTTTATTTTTTCTTTGTTTTATTTTCAGCAGACTTTTTTTCAGACACTTGATTTGTCTTTTTTAATCTGTTGAATGTGTGAAGTCTTGCTATAGTCCTTTTTATCTCTCGGATTTTTAATTTTCCGCCCTTGGCTTTGTTTGCCTGTTCTTTAATTAATTCTGACTTTAAATCTTTAATCTTTTCTTCAATTTCTTTAGAATTCATTTTTGAAATATCTCTTGAGCGTAAGATTGCCATTACTCAGTCCTCCAATTAGTTCTTAATCGTTCGTCTGCTTGTGCATATCCTAAAGTTCCAGAAGAATAAACTTCTTTAGTTTTATAATTAAAAATTCCACCAATATTAAATTCATACTGAATTAAATGGATTTCACTGCTTGAATTATTCGAGGGCTTTGTTCTATATAATGTGAATATAGAATTCCAATCCTTGTTTTTTGAAATTACTTTTTCAATTCCTCTTGAAGTTAAAATTCTATCTCCAATCTCTCTTCTAACACTTAATTGTTTTACTTTTCTTCTTGTTTGTTCTAAATTTTTTAAACTCATTATTGCCATTATTCAGAGCCCTCAGGTTTAAATTCATTATATCCTAATCCTCTTAAATACTCGCTACATCTTTCTAAATTATCTTGTTCTTCAGTTATAACTTCTAATAAGGTTGGAAATTCTCTAACTCCGATTATACGATTAAACCCTGATTGTTTCATAGTTGATTTAGGATAACATTTACTTAATAAAATTGTGCATCCAAGATGATGATAAGCAGCTTTGCAAGTATCTGAACCCATTCCTAAAGGATAAGTTACTTGAGATTGAAAAGCTTTTAGCTCTCCTAATGTAGGGGGTTCAATAGTTAGACTAATGCCTGTTTGTCGTCTAACATCTTCCTCTGTTAGATAAACTCCAAAAGGATTGCCCTCGCCAATAAATCTTCTACTTAATAATATTTGTTGATTTTCTAATTGTTGAGTACTCATTCTTTATCCTCCTTACTAACTCTTTTAGGTTTATTAGTCTTTTCATTAATTTTTTCCTTGTGCTCTTTTTCTGATTCTTTTAATTCCTCGTCGATAATATCCTGCGGAACTCCTTCTTCAATTTCTTCTTCTATTTCCATTGCTGTTCCGTCTTCTTTTGGCTTAACATCCAAGTTTTCTGTTTCCATTTTTTCTTCTGAAAATGAAATATCTTCTTTTGATTTTGATTTTTTTTCTTTTTTGGGTTTTTCAGATTTTATTTTTTCAGAAGGTTTTTCAGAAACTTTTATTTCTTCAGAAGGCAAATCTAAATTTCCCTTAATTTGAGATTTTATTTTTTCAGTTATGTCTATTCTGTCATATATTCTTGCGGTTGGAGGCATTATTGCAACCTTTACTCCTATCATTCCAGTTTTAGTTACCGCAGTTGCCTGAGCCCTGTCAATTTCCTTGCTTGATTCTCCTGCTTTTTTCAAATATCCCTCGGAAAATCTCCATGATTTTGCTCTTTCGCTCGGAAGTTTTCCTGAGATTCTTAGTTCGCATCCAAGTGCTCCTGCTTTTATAATTTCCTGAAGTTTTTTATATGCAATAACTTTAAATTTAAGATTCCCCATTCTTTCTAAAGCCATTGCAATATCGTCTGCAACCAACTGAGAATCAAAAAGCGGGTTTTCAATTTCTTTTATTTCAATATGAGGGTTTTCAAGCTTGAATCTTTTTTTCAAAACTTCTGTCAGCTCGTCTATTTTTTCTCCTCTTCTTCCAATAACCAATCCTGGCCTTGATGTTGCTATTATTATCTTTTCTCCGACAGGAGTGTATTCAATGTCCAGTCTGCTGATTTTCCCTTTTCCTAAATCTCTTTTTATGTATTCTTTAATTCCAAATTCTTCTTTCTTTAGCCGTATGAATTTTCGCTCTTCCATTTTAATTTTCATCCCTTGTTTCATAAGGAAATAAATATCCTGGAAACTCAAATCCGATGTTTTCTATTTTTAAAAATGAACCTAAAAAAATTCCCTCTTTATAATAACCCTGAATTCTGATGGTAGTTTTTTCTTTTATTGATTGATCTACGAATGACGCAGCTATTCCAAGATTTTCATTTTCATCATCAGAATCCCATCTGAATAATAATTTTAATGGTTCTTCTAATTCTGAAGACTCCGTTCTAATCTGAGTTCTATGAGAATAAGGTCTTGCTCTAAATTTGCAAGGTAATCTATTATCTAAAACAATTGCAAGAAGCGGAGCATTTCCATAGGAGGATCTATCTGCATACATTCCAGTCGGAATTCCCTCTACCCATCCTTCATAAGTTTTTCTGTCAATTATTTCGCCTGCATTTAAAATTTCAATTTTTTCCATTTTACATACTATTTCCTCTAAGTACAGAATTTAATTGATCATATTCCCGACTGTTTTTATTAACTGCTTCAAGATAATCTTCATTTTCAGTAGAACCATCAAACAAAAATTTTATGATCTCTGGATTTGCATCATCTCTGCATAATACTCCATTTCCAGAAAGTCTCCATCTTAAAATATCTGAATCATCGCTTAATTGTGTATGAATTAAGTTTTCTCTACTTATTATTACATGTCTTCCTTTTTCTTGATATTGATACAGTCCCATAAATTCTCCATAAAATCTACTACAGTCATACATTCTAACTATATTTTCTTCTGTTAAATTTTCCAAATTTTCTCCTTCTTTCCATTCTCTTAATTTTATTTGTGTTTGCATTTCCATTTTACATTAAATTTGTCCTCTCCAATGCATCCATGCATGCTCTTGCAAGATTAAAAGTTGTTCTTATTTTTCCCTTGGTTACTGAATAAACATCTTTTATTCCTGCAACCTTGAGTATTTTTTTTAATTCGTCTCCTGCAACTAATCCAGTTCCTTGAGGAGCAGGTATTAGTTTAACCCTGCAACTTCCTGATTTTCCCTCGACAATAAACGGAACTGTGTGGGGCTCTCCGCAAATGCAGTCAAAACTTCCGCAACCTCTTTTTATTTTTGTTATTCCTAGTTTTGCTTTTCTTGTTGCTTTTGCTCTTGCAGGCAGAGTTTCTTTTGCTTTTCCGTATCCAATTCCAATATAACCCCTACCATTTCCTACAACTACCATGCATGAAAAAGTTGGAACATTTCCTTCTCCTGTTTTTCTCTGAGTCTGCCTCCAAGCTCTTCTTTTGCCTCCTCCGAATTTTCCTTTTGCCTGTCCAATATTAAGAATATCAGAATTTAGTTTTGTTAGTGAATCAATAATTTCCGGCTCAAGCACTTTATATTTAAGAACCTCGTCTAAGTCTTTGATTTTCCCTGCCTTTACAATTTTCCCAAGTCCAGTTCTAGGTTTCCAGTTTTCTAATTCTGTAGTCTGCATTTCTTTAATTCTGTCTTCCCTAATCTTTTCTATCTCTTCTTTTGTCCTCCGAGGTCTGTTAGAAAATCCTCCCTGAGGTCTTCCTCGTCCTCTGCCTCTTGGTTCTCCTCTGAATGCCCCTCTTGGCGCGCTTCTTTCAAAAGGTTTTTTTACTTGTTTTTCTCCTGCCATTTTATAATCCAACTCCTTTCATTTCATTATCAATAACAGAATAATCTTTTTCATCTTGAGTCATAAAATGATAATCCTTAGGATATCTAGTAAAAACATATCCTTGAAACATCTCGTAAGAGCTGACTCCTATCTTACCCTCTTCTCTTCTAAAAGATACTAATACTCCTATTTCCTCGCTACTTTTTAATAATTGTGTTAATTCAGATTGTTCTCCCTGAAAATCTAAAATAATATTTTTGCCGATTGGTAGTTGTGAAAGACTAATTCTATCACTTTCTCCTATAGAATTCCGTGTGATAGGAATTCTTGCTGCTTCTGATTGCGCTTGAGTTTCCATTATTTTATTCCTCCTTTAATTTTATTAAAAAATTCTTTGTTTTCTATTTTCTCTTGAGATGGTGCAATACCTTTGCTGAAATTTATTTTTAATCCTGCATCTGAAACTCCTTTAACTGCTGCATAGACTCTTGAACCTTTTGTGCTTGGAATAAGTCCTGAATCAAGAATTAATTCTTGTTTTAGAGTTTTGGCTTTTTTTCCTAATAAAAATCCTGCAAGATAAGACGCGCTTAGATTCTTTAAACTTCCTAATTTGTCCTCGGGCCAGCCATGTTTTAACAGTTCTTTTGAGTTTACCATATAAAGAACTTTGTCTTGTGCATTTTTGCTTTTAATAATCTGGATAGTTATGTATTTATTTGATTTTCTTACAACTAATCGCGGATAGTTTCCTTTAAGCAAATTCAACCTTTTCTTATAATTTGTTTTTGATTGTTTTCTTCTTTTCTTATCTAGTTTTTTTTGTCTTTTCATTTTCATTCCTTATCTCCCTTTATTGTTTTTTTAACTGGTTTTCTAGTCTTAGATTCCTTTTCAATCTTTGCTGTTTTCTTTAAACTTACTTCATTCAAACCTTTTAGATAATCTTTAAGTGCAGCCTGACTTTTAAAAATCCTCATTTTTATTTTCTTTCTTAAATCTTTATAAGTCTCTCTGTCTATAGATTTTATCTCTCTTAACTGTTTTACGTAACCTCTTAGTTTCCTTGTTATCATAACATATTCTCTTTTTCTCTTATTGACTGTCTTTTTTATTTTTCCAGGACCTCTTCGAGTTTTTCTTCTGACAACGGTTTTTCTTCCTTTAACAGGTTTAATAGTTATCATTCCGTCCTGCTTTAATGAAATTATATCCTGTTTTGTAATTGCCTGTTTTATTTCTGGAAGCGCTTCTACATTGAATACTATTCTGTTTTTTCCGACTTTTAAAGTCTTTGCTGCTAGTGCTTTTTTCTTGCCCAGGTTCATTTTACTTCTCCATTAGATTTAGTTTCAGTTTTAACTTCCTCTGTTTTATTTTCCATATCTTCTTTCTTTTCATCTTTTTCTTTTTTCTTAGCCTTTTTTTCTTCCAATTGTTTTTTCTTTTCTTTTGTCTGCTTTTCTTCTTTTGCTTTTTTTAAATATTCTTCTGTTTTTTTAATGAATTTCTCTGGATTAAAATTAACCTCTATATTTTTTTCTTTTGCATATTTTGCAATTTCGATTTTTTTTCTGATTCCTATTTTTGCTACGATAGCTATCTGATTCTTTTGGATATTTTTTAATTCATTTAAATTGTGTATTAAAATCGGCTGTTTCTGGTTAATTTCTCCTCGGGTTTTCTTTGCAGTTCTGAATCCTATTTTTACTTTTCTTGTATGCCCCTTCATGTTTAATCTAAGTTTGTTATCTCTGCCTCTGGGCTTTCTGTATTTTTGAAGTTTTTTTCTTCTAACTCCTAACTTAGAATATTTTACTGCATCTGTTCTTTTGAATTTTGGTTTTTGTTTTGACATTTTAATTTTTACATCTTTCTAAAAATTTAATATAAGGCTTGGCTGATTTATCAGTCTCTCTTATTACTACCTTTTTCCAAGCGTATACAAGATCTGCTCCTCCATCTAAAACATGATAGAAACTCTTCACTATATCGTCATTTTTATCCCTATAAATGGTTATTACATCATCTTCATCGCTTATCCAGATAGTTTCTCTGCTTACCCAAGTAGCATCTCTTATTATTTTATCTCCTTTTTTTAATAATTCTGGTTCAAATAATACTTTTGAATCAACCTCATATTCCAACCTTAAGTTAAATCTTTTTTTTGCCATTATAAAAATTCCCTCCCTGGTTTTTTTGTTATGAAAATTCCGTCCTGATAAATTCTTCGATCTTTGTTCCTGACTTTTGTTCCTTTCTCAATATTTGCTGCAGCCTGTCCTGCTTTTTCAATATCATAAGAGGTTAGTTCAATATTGCCTTTGTCTACTTTAACATCTACTTCCTTGTTTAACTTAATTCTCCTGTCTTCTTTTTCTCCTAAAAAGTTTTTCACGACAAGTTCACTGTTATCTTTGTCATAAATTACATTCATTGGAAAATGAACATTTGAAACCTGCAGCCGGTATGTGAATCCCTCTGTCAAACCTTTTATCATATTTTTTATATGAGCTTTCAATGAACCAAATATTTTTTTCTCTTTTTTAGATGTTTTTCTGGCTTTTATTGTTAATTTATTTCCTTCAATTTTTAGTCCTATTGCAGGATGTAATTTTCTTCTTAGTTCTTTGCTGTCTTTTTTAAGAATTAATTCAGAATCTTCTACAACTGCTTGAATACCATCAGGAAGTTCAAATTCTTGGATAAATTTTCTATTGGTTTGTTCTTTGTTTTTTTCTGCCATTTTAATTATTTAATGTTGCTCTTGCAAATTCAATATTTATTCTTTGAAATAAATCTTCAACATAATCTTTTTTATGAGGAATCACTTGTTTTACACTCCTAGAAGACTTCTCAATGATTTCTCCATTAATTATTCTGTAATCGTTTGAACAAATTCCATGAGTAGATAAATGTCTAACAAGTCCAATTGGAATTAAATTCTCAGACATAAGGTCTTCTGCCATAGTACTGCCATACTTTGAACTCATTACTAATTGTCCGTCTAACTCTATTTGAAAATAATGAATTTCTATACTTGTAAAATGGGTTCTCCCAACTCTAATATTAGCTTCTGCCATTTTAATACATATATGCAATTACGCATCCTCCTAAATTTTCTTCTTTAGCTTCGCTGTGCCTCATTAATCCTTTATTTGTGCTTAATATGATAAATCCAAAATTTTTTGCAGGCAAAAATCTTCTTACATAGTGATTTATTCTGCCAGCTTTTACAGTATAGCGAGGCTTGACTGCTTTCATCTCATTAACTGACCTGACTTCTATGTTAAGTTTAGTGCCTTGAACAGAATAATCAAGATATCCGGATTCCTTTGCAATATCCAAAATGTTTCTTAATAATTTTGAGTGCTTAGTCAAGACTATGTTTGTTTTTCCAGCCTTTTTAGCATTCATTATCTGGTTCAATCCATCAGCGACAATATCTTGTGACATTTTAAACTCCTATGAATATTTCCTAAATCCAAGCTCTTCTGCAATTTCCCTGAAGCAGTGCCTGCATAAATTTATTTTATAACGGCTAATCATTGCTCCAAACCTTCCGCATCTTTCGCATTTCTTTTTTGCAATGCCTGTTGTTCTTTCTTTGGGTTTGTTGTGCTTAATGTACTTATCTCTGATTACTGGCTTGTTTCTGAACTGTTTCAACATTTTTCTCCAATCACTTGCGGTCATTTTATCTTTTACCTCCGATTATTTGTTTTCTTCTGTGATAATCATAATTCCATAGTTTATCCCTTGGCTTCCACAAACATACCTCTGGAATTTTGGTTCCTATTTCACTGAAATCTATAAACTCTCCATCAAAATCTTCTGCAACATTCAGTGAATGAACTAATATTGCCTGAGGATTAATAGTCTCTTCTAGAAACAAGACTTTTCCAGGATTTTCCGGAGAAAAACCTTCATAAAAAAGAGTTTTTTGGATTCTTACTCCATATTGATTTTTATAATCTACTACAATTCTATTTCCAGGTTCAAAACCATCTAACCCCACTCTTCCTCGATAAACTTCTTGTTCTGCAAATCTTTCAATAGTTCCTAAGCTCATCTTATTTCAACTCCATAATTTTTAGTTAAGTATTTAATAATTTCATCGGGTGTTACAGCTTGTTTTTTCGGATATTTGCCTCTTTTAATTTTTTTCATTTTTACTCTCCTTCCTTTTCTCTTGAATGTAATGCTTATTTCAAATCCTAATATTCCAATGTCTCTTTCATATTCAAGTCCAGGAACTTCAATATATTCTTTTATCCCAAAATCAGCGCTGTTTTCAGCGATTTGTTTTTTTGATAAAGTATTATCAATGGCTGCAAAAAATCTTTTTAATAAATGAGATATTTCTTCTTTGTCTCTGATAGTGACTTTGCATCCTGCAAATTTCCCTGGACTGATTCCAAATGCAGGAATTCTTTTTCTTGCTTTTATCTTGTAAACTTTTCTTTTGGTTATCATTTCAAGAAGTTTTACAGATTTGTCTAATTTGTCCTCGATTGCTCCGCAATTCAGGACAATTTTTTCTATTTCAATTGTTCTCATTGGATTTTGTTCTTGATTATTGTGAGTTTGTTTTGTTTCCATTTTTATGCTGTATAATTTAGTTTAATCGCTTTTAATTTTCCTACTCTTCTTTTGTAAGGTTCAACATCAATACAAGGTTCGGTTAGGCTTCCTACAAATCTTACTGCTCTGACAAAATCAAAAGCAGCTTTGTCTAAAGATGGAATCTCTCCATGAGGAGCGTCTGTAAAAACAACATTAATATCCCCTAAATCTATAACACATCTTTCATAGGCTTGTTCTAGCATTTGCGTTTTATTTTCAAGATTCTGTTTAAACATTTCACATATATCCATTTTATTCAATTACAATCAGGTTTTTAACCCAAACATTTATTTTTGAATTTTCAATAGCTATCTTAGCTATTTTCTTTCCTCCTCGTTCAAGTATATTTTCAATTTTACCCTTAACTCCTATATGTTTTCCATTCATAGCAATAACTGTCCTTCCCTTTTCCATGGGAATTACCTTTTCAATTTTGTTTTCTTTAAGATTAAAGACAATTGAATCTCCAATAGCAACTTTTTCATTAGATAAGATGTTCTTCCCCTGAATAAGATTCAACTGAGTTTTATTTCCAGAGATTATTTTCTTTGAAAGAACTTTGTAAATTTTTGTTTCAGCTTCTTTTCCTTCAATTTGCTCAAATTCAAATTTCTTATGCTCTGATAATTTTGTCCTATAACTATTTTTTAAATTAGATAAAGTTAAGATATCAAATAAACATAAAGGATAATTAACCTCTCTAATCTCTTTTCCATTAATCTTAACCATATTTTGGTGGACTAACATTTCTAATTCTTTTTTACTCGCTACTAATTTTAAAACATCTCTCATTACAACTAGGAGTGGTATTGATTCATTTTGGTTATGCGAAGCAACAGCTAGATATTTTGTTCCTTTTCTTGGAATTGGCCAAAATTTTCCTATGTTTTGTCTTTTAAGGTATGTCATTTTAATTTTCCTCTCTATCTTTCTTTTTCTCCCTCGGAAGAGGTTTAGGTTTAACTTCAATTCTTTTTTCAGGTGTTGATTTTCTTTCTAATGCATTTTTTCTTCTCTTGTCGTCGATATTTAGCTCAGTTATCTGCAAGTTTGAAGGCTCAAAATAAATTGCAACTTTTGTTCCATCTTTCTTGCTTTTATTTATTCCTTCAATTGTTGTCCTAAATTTTTTATTGTCAATATTTTCTATTTTTCCTGTTCTTTTTTTGAATCCCCCACGCATTATCCTGACTTTATCTCCTTTTCTCAATGGAAAATTTCTTTTTCCGTATTTTTTTCTTAATTCTTTTGACAAATTTGCTGACATCATTTTGTGCCTTATGTTTATTGGAGCATTAGCTCTGAATTTTCTTTGTTTTCTTGGCTGTTTGCTTCCAATCCATTGAGTTGAAAATTTTTGTTTCATTATTCTCTCCTTGTTATTGTTATTTCATATTTAATTCCGTCTGAATTTTCATACTCTGAACTAAATCCTTTTTCTCCAAATTCTATTTTGCTCGTCGGTGAAAATTGAATCTCCCGTACATTCTCAGGTTTTATTTTTCCAATTGTTTTGGACATATCAATCATTGTTTCAAGTGCCATTCTTATCCCGCTTATTCCTTGTTCGGTTTCTAATTTTTGTTCCATTTTTATGCTGCTCCCTCCAATATTATTTCACATTCACTAAGAGAGTCATCGTATTTTTTCTGAGCTATATCATATAATTCTCTATATTTTTCTATATTATCAAAATTGGGATTTGCTAAATATTTTATTCCATCGACTTCTTCAGATTTTATTTCTCCGTCTGCAAGAAGTAATGCTCCGACAGAATGTAATTTAATTTTCATTTCTGTTAAGCTTTCAATAGTTTTGTTAACTCTTCCTAACGAAGAATAAGTTCTTGCCTCGTCAGATAAATGATCTAATACCAGTAAATGTTGAGCATAACTACCTAATCTTTTACTAATATAACCCTGACTAACTAATTCATCTACTCTTCTTACTTGTCTATTTTTCATTTTTGCTCTCATTATCAATTCATCAAACGTATTAACACTTGATACCATTTTACAATACATACTTCGCAATTTTATTTACAAAAGGATATCTTTCTCCTGTTTCTCTTGCAATAGGGCCTTTAATCTGAGTTCCTTTTGGATTTCCTTTTTCATCTTTTAATAAAACAACT
>Ga0209541_10015103_pt1 | contig 11584 bp, 10 predicted proteins | sample RifCSPlowO2_01_FD_184027 | JGI IMG/M metagenome (GOLD analysis project Ga0209541, IMG submission 184027) | Groundwater microbial communities from Rifle, Colorado - Rifle CSP2_plank lowO2_0.1 (SPAdes) (version 2) | ecosystem: Environmental > Aquatic > Deep subsurface > Groundwater | place...
AGTTTTAGGATGAGACTACAATATTTCCCCTCACCCGTCCCCGATAGCTATCGGGACGCCCTCTCCCCGGAGGGGCGAGGGTGATAATCATTCATCCGCCAGCTGGCGGATGAAGGCGTATTAAAAAACCGCCCCTTGCATGGTTTGGGGCGGTATGCGTTATTGCACGATAGAAAGAAGGAGTCTGATGATGCCGGTATTTTGCGAATGTTTATAGATTTTTACATCCGGTGACGCGACTTTTTTAATTTTTATGGTTGTTTTATGGTCTATGAATCTGGTGAATATGATAAAACCCACATCATCGGGGATCTTCTTGATCCTGCTTACATTTTTTTTATTGTCGTCCCAAAATACAAAACGGGGATTATCTTCAAATTTTTTTTGAAGGCTTCGTGTCATGTTTCCGACGAGGAGGATTTTTTTATTGCTCGCTTTTACTTCCTCGATGAAACTTCGGAACGTCAAGATAAAATCTTTCACGGCATATGCGCGCTCCTTTCATACTGTATATTTAAAAGAACAAAAAGGCCGATGTATTATACTACATTGAATTTTAAAAAAAGTCAACACGCGTAAAAGAAAAAATTAATTTTTCTTGATTTTATTACATTTTTTTAGTACAATTACCGTATTATGAATATAAAAAATATAAGAAATTTTTGCATTATAGCCCATATTGACCATGGCAAGTCTACTTTGGCTGATCGTTTTTTGGAAACAACGGGAACAGTTGAAAAAAGAAAAATGAAAGCGCAGATGCTTGACCAGATGGATATAGAGCGGGAGCGAGGGATTACCATAAAGCTTCAGCCGGTGCGCATGCAGTGGAAGGGCGTGGAGCTTAATTTGATTGATACGCCCGGGCATGTTGATTTTAATTATGAAGTTTCGCGCTCGCTTGCGGCGGTTGAGGGCGCCATCCTCCTTGTTGACGCGACGCAGGGCATTCAGGCGCAGACTATGGCGAATTTATATTTAGCGCTTGATCAGAATCTTACGATCATTGCCGCAGTAAATAAAATTGACCTCCCCAACGCGCAAGTAGAAAAAACAAAGCACGAAATTATGAATGTGCTTGGTTGCAAGGAAGACGAAATATATCTTATATCTGGGAAAACCGGGCAGGGAGTAGATGCGCTACTCGACACAGTTGTTGCAAGGGTTCCAGAACCAAAAAAAGAAAGTGACAAGCCTCTGCGCGCTCTTATTTTTGATTCGGAGTTTGACGATTATAAAGGAGTCATAGCATACATTAGGATTTTTGAAGGCAAGGTGCGGTCAGGCGATAAGCTGCATTTTATTTCTACAAAAAAAGATTCCGACTCGATTGAGGTCGGATACTTTAATCCGTATCTGAAAAAAGATATGGAACTCCAGTCGGGTGAAATCGGATATATCGCAACAGGGCTTAAGAGCGTAAAAGAATGCAAGGTTGGCGATACTGTTGCGGGAAGGGCAGATATTGAACAGTTGCCCGGATATAAAGAGGTAAAACCCATGGTATTCGCCGGAATATTTTCCAAAAATGGAGATGAATACCAAAAGTTGCGCGAAGCGCTCGATAAGCTTAAACTCAATGATGCTTCGCTTGTGTATGATCCGGAAAATTCCAAAGCGCTTGGATTTGGCTTCCGTTGCGGATTTTTAGGGTTGTTGCATCTTGATATTGTCCAAGAACGCCTGAAGCGCGAATATAATCTTGAGCTTGTTATCACCGTTCCAAGCGTTGCCTACCAGATTCTTTTGAAAGATACAAGTGAAATAATTATCCGAAGCCCACAAGAGCTTCCCGGACCGGATAGGCGCGAAAAGGTGTTTGAGCCTTATATGAAGCTTGATATCTTTTCCCCAAAAGAATATCTTGGCGCCATAATGCAATTGACTTCGGAAAAAAGAGGAGTATATGTTAATACCGAATATTTTGACGAGCATATCGCCGTGATACATTATGAGATGCCGCTTTCTTCTTTGCTTGTGGATTATTACGACAAGCTCAAAAGCGCTTCATCGGGCTACGCTTCTCTCAATTATGAATTTTTAGAATATCGCCAGTGCGATATTGTGAAGCTTGATATCTTGGTTGCGGAAGATCCTGTTGAGGCGCTTTCCATGATTGTTTATAAAGATGAAGCATTTCATGTGGGTAAGAAGATCGTTGAGACGTTAAAAGAAAAAATCCCGCGCCATCAGTTTGTCGTAAAAATACAGGCGGCAGTCGGAGGAAAAATTATCGCGTCGGAAAGAATATCCGCCCTGCGAAAAGACGTAACCGCGAAACTCTACGGCGGGGACTGGACGCGGCGGGCAAAACTTTTGGAAAAACAAAAAAAAGGAAAGAAAAAAATGATGCAGTCCGGAAGGGTCGATATCCCCACAGACGCTTTCATGGAAGTTTTAAAAAGGTAATATATTATATAATTTCATCTCGTCATATCAGACGATCGACGAATTTGACGAGATTTATTTTTTTAATCCTCCTTCATCCGCCAGCTGGCGGATTTGGAAAAAGAGTCCATCCCGAAGGCTTTTGGGATTGGGTTCATACCCATTCGATTACATATTTCCTCTCCCCCCCCGGGGGGGGAGAGGATTAAGGTGAGGGGGAGATTACATTATAAAGCGTCCAAATATTGAGCCTGTCCGTACATTATTAAAAAGCTTGAGGCTCGCCCGCACGAGCGGTCTTCGCGCCGTTGAGCGTGAGCTATAGGATGAGACTACAATATTTCCCCTCACCCGTCCGCCATGGGTGGACACCCTCGCCTCTCTGGGGAGAGGGTGATAATCATTCATCCGCCAGATGGCGGATTATGGTGGATTAAAAAAGCCTCTTCATTTTTGAAGAGGCTTGTCTTTATATATCTTTTCTCCATTTAAACCACCGTGATCTTTTTTTCTTTTCTTCTTGAGTGAGAATATTTGCTTCTTTTGAGTCTTTATTTTCAGATACTTGTATTTTTTCTTCGTCCGTTAGAGGAAGAACATCTTTGAGCCAATCAAACAATTCAAGCGCTTTTGGTACTCGCTTCCTCCAGTCGTTTTTTGAAGATAAAAATAATTCCAGGTATCTCACTTTAATTTCATTGATGATCGACCTAAGTTTTTTATTTTCCTCATGGCCATCAGATAAACCATTCTTTAGACCTAGCAAGATAAACTCCTTTTGTAAGGCGCTAAAAAGCGTAAATAAAGGTAGAAAGTACCATTGATAACGTTACGATAAGCGCGAGTATTGCCCATATTTTTTTATGGAGTTCTTTTTTTTTCATGATTTTATGGAAAGTTATTATGAAGCGATTGTATCACGTTTATAAAAAAAAGACTAGAGCATATACCCTAGTCTTTGTAGAGCTTCATAATCCCCATATAAGATAACAGCCGCCCCATGTGAGGCCACCGCCAAAACCTACGAGAAGGATGTTATCGCCCTTTTTAAGCAGGCTAATTTCTGCGGCTCGCGCGATCCCAAGCGGAATTGACGCCGAAGATGTATTTCCATAGTATTGAATGGAGTGAAAAAATTTGTCATCAGGTATACATAGGCGATCTGATACGGAATTGCTGATTCTAAGATTTGCCTGGTGCAAAAAAATATGATCAATTGTCTGGGAAGTTAGTCCATTTCTTTCCATGAGAGCTGTAATTATTTCTGCGCATGCTTGAACGGCAAATTTAAAAACTTCCCTTCCATCCATTCTCAAGAAATGCTCTTTACCGTTTATGGTTGCCATGCTCGCGGGCTTAAGGGATCCTCCGGCGGGAATAATAAGAGCTTCATTATTGCCTGATGCGTGGAGCTCCCAGTCAAAAATTCCAAAATCCATGGAATCGCTTCTTGAAAGCACCACTGCTCCGGCGCCGTCGCCAGGGAGGGGCGCGACTTTTCTGTCGGACCAATCAATAAGAGTGGAGAGTTTCTCACTTCCAATAACGAGGATGTTTTCGTAGCGCGTTTTTAGTAGCGAATCGGCAATGCTTAGGCCATAGACGAATCCTGAACATGCTGCATTAATATCAAAGGCGGGAATGGATTTTGCGCCTAGCGCTTTTTGCACCATGCACGCGGTAGATGGAGTCCCGCCGTAGTCAGGCGTTACCGTGGCAAGTATTATAAGATCTATTTGTTCTGCCGATAGCCGTGCCATCTCAAGAGCTTTTTTTGAAGCATCAAGCGCCATTTGGCCTGTGGACGAATTATTTGCTATAAATCTCGATTGTATGCCTGTTCTTTCTACGATCCACTCGTTGGAGGTTGCAGCTCCGCCCGCATCTTCAATTTTTTTTGCAACGCAGGAATTTGACATATTGCTTGAACCCAGCATTTTTCCAACCCCGGTGATTACGGATCGAGGCATGGTTAATCCTTTTATGATGGGGAATTGTAAAGAACTATTTTCGTCAACGTATGGATTGTACTACAAAAAAAAGAATGATACAATAGATTAATTAGCAATGAAATATAAGATATTATTGTTCTATATGGATAAAAAATGGAAGGTTTTGCCAAAAGCGGAAGAAAATTTTAAAAATCAGTTTCCGGAGATTTCTCCACTCGTGCTTCAACTCCTGTATAATAGGGGGGTAAAAACTCAAAAAGAGATTGATGAATTTTTGCATCCGGATTATACCGATCATGTGCACAATCCTTTTTTATTTTTGGATATGCAAAAAGCCGTTGATAGAATTTTTACTGCGATACTTGAAAAACAGTCTATTCTTGTGTATGGCGATTATGATGCCGACGGAGTATCTTCCACCGCTATTATGGTTTCGCTATTGAAGATATTTGGCATTGAAGCTGGCGTTTATATTCCGTTCCGTGAAAAAGAAGGATATGGAATGAATATGGGAGCCGTTAAAGAAATAATAAAAAAGAAAGTCGCGCTCGTTATTACCGTGGACTGCGGAATAGCGAGTATACGAGAGGTGACTGAACTTAAAAATGTCGGAATTGATGTAATTATCACCGACCATCATAATCCGCAAAAAATACTTCCTGAAGCGTATGCCATTATTAATCCAAAACGGGAAGGCGAAAAATATCCAACAAGTGAAATTTGCGGAACAGCTGTTGCATTTAAGGTAATGCAGGCGATGATGTCGGAAAAGTCAAGAAAAGATTACGCGGAGAAAATTAATTTTCCGATTCTAGGAATAGAAAAATGGTTTTTGGATCTTGTTGCCATAGGAACGATAACCGATCTTATGGAATTAAAAGGGGAGAGCAGGGCGTTTGCAAAGTATGGGATAATAGTTCTCAATAAAACAAAGAAGATTGGATTAAGAAAACTTTTTGAAATTTCCGGCATTACGCTTGGAAAAATTGATACGTATACTATTGGATTTCAGATAGGTCCCAGGCTTAATGCCGCAGGAAGGATGGATCATGCGTCAACATCGTACAGGCTTTTGGTGAGCGAAGACAGCGAGGAGGTAATAAATATAGCAAAAGATCTAAACGCTAAAAATCAAGAAAGGCAGAGGATTTCAGATAAGATGTTTCACGAGGCCGAAAGTCAAGTCGCGCCTAACGCCCATGAAAGCATTCTTTTCGCGAAAAGCGATGAGTGGTCGCCAGGCCTTGTTGGGCTTGTAGCGGGAAAGATTATGGACCAATATTTTCGCCCAACCATAATTATAGGAAAAAACCAAGATGGGGATTTGGTAGGATCAGGAAGAAGCATGCAGGGGTTTGATATAACCCTGGCGCTTGAAGAATGCAAGGAACATCTTTCGCGTTTTGGGGGGCATTCTCTGGCATGCGGGTTTACCGTAAAAGATGAAGCGTCGCTTGAGCCTTTTAAGAAAAAAATCCTTGAAATCGCCGATCGCTCGTTTCAAAATAAATCAATCATTCCAGAGATCCTCATAGACATTGAAACGGAGCTCCATAGTATTAACTGGGAAGTTATGGAAGCGCTTGAAGCATTTGAGCCATTCGGAAAAGGAAATCCAAAGCCGAAAATTTTACTTTCAAAATGTATTCTTCTCGGTTGCAATCCTATTGGCAATAACGGTTCTCACCTCAAAGGCTCTATTAGCGATAATCAAGGCATGGTGCGGCAGATTATAGGATTTTCAATGGGGGAATGGTCAAAAAAGCTAAAGCCCGGCGACGCAATAGATATTGTTTGCGAGCCAACAATTAATCAATGGAATGGGAATAGGGAGATACAGCTTAGGTTGATAGATTTAAGAAAATCAATTAGTGAATAGTTTTAAAAAATTTGTTTTGTTTATATTATTTATGAAATTTTAAATTTTTAATTTTAAATTTCTAATGAATTTCTAATGTTTAAAAAATTAATTATTAAAAATTTATTAAAAATTAAAAATTGGAAATTAGAAATTATATATTTCATATGAAGCATGCTATCATACATACGGACGGAGGAGCTCGCGGAAATCCAGGCCCCGCGGGGACTGGCGTGGTAATTGAATTTGAAGGCCACAAAATTTTATTTAAAGAATTTATTGGGCATGCGACCAATAATCAGGCTGAATATCGTGCAGTTATCTTAGCTCTTGAAAAAGCAAAAGATCTCGAAGTCAGCTCAATAGATTTTTTTATGGATTCTGAACTTATCTGCAATCAGCTCAAGAGGATTTATAAGGTAAAGGATCAGGAGCTTGGAGTTTTGTTTATTAAAGCATGGAATCTGATGCAAGAATTTAAAAAAGTTACTTTTAGGCACGTGATGAGAGGGGATAATAAAGAAGCCGACAGGCTTGTGAACGAAGCGATTGACGAAAAATAATAAATCCTCCGAAATTTCCGGAGGATTGTGTTATATATTTTTTTAAAGAGAACGAATAATTCCTACTATTACGCCGCAAATGGCATCTTTTGGGATTTCGGGCTTGTAAGATTTAATTTTTATATTTTCATTTCTTTGGACTAAGACCAGTTGACCATTTGTTGGTTCGGTATTTTGAACAACAAGATGGTCGCCATCAGCAATCCCTTTTGTCGACAATGAGCTGTCGTTGACGCGATAGATACGTGCATTTGTGAAAATTTTTACAGAATCATCAAAATCAGGATCCATCGCAACAACTTCGCAGTTCTGGATGGCGCCGCATGAATATAGGGTATTTGTTTTTTTCGAGTGAATTTTGTGCAAAAGTCGGATTGAGCGAGCGCGGAATTTTTCTCGGATAAGCCATCCCTTTCTTTCGAGCTGGTTTATATGCTCATATATAGAGATCTTGGTGACTCCTCTTGATTTTGCAATTTCTTCAAGTGACGGAGAAAAACCATGTTTTTCTTGAAAATTTTGTATGAATACAAGTATTTCAAATTGCTTGGGAGTAGCATAGGGTATTTGATGCGCTGGCGGACTCGCGACATCTAACTGGTTCATGACAACCTCCAAAAATGTGAAGAAGTATAAATAGATTCATTAAGTAAAAGAGCTGATTTTAAATATAACATACGTACAATTTTTTTCAAGTAAAAACACGCCTTTTGAGAGGTGTGTTTTTATGCCCTGATAAACCTGTAAGCCGAATTCTGTGCCCCGCCGAAGGCGGGACGATGATTATCTATCTGGGCCTGGCATTGCTGCCAAGCTCAAGCTGCCGACCAAATTTGGCATTGCACCAGGTAGAGTTTGCCACGCGCATCCTATCGCTAGGAGCGGAGTGATATAGCATTATGATACTGCAATATTGCGTGCGTATCGCAACACACTATCACACTTTTCACATTTCACCACCCCGAAAGCTTTCGGGGTGGCTAGTATAGTCTCTGTGGTACTGGTCCTCACGTCGCATTACTGCTCCATGGGTGGGCGTTACCCACTACCGCTACATCCCCGAATACATTCGGGAAAGGGTGTTCGGACTTTCCTCCCACGGCACTGAAGTGCCGGAGCAATCATCCGGTTTATCAAGGTGTTTATATTATAAAATATTACAATAATTTTGTCAATAGAAAGCCCGCTTTTTTTTAAAGCGGGCATATTTTTATCTTTCATCTTCTCTTTTTCCAAAAAAGAGAAAAGCATTTTCAAATGCTTTAAACGTATCATACGTCATTCCGATTTGAGAGCGAGCAAGGCGCATCATTCCGTGTTCTTTGTCGTGATCATCAAGAATCCTGATCTGACAAAGCATATCCTGTGTTATAAGTCGAATACCCGAACTTGATAAAGGAACTCTTAAGGAGTGTAATAATGAGCTATCATCTACTAACTTCGCTGTTATGAAGACATTCGTGCTATCTGATGAAAATTTAAATACCGATGGCTCAAAGGGTTGTAAGTGATGATTATAATTTGAAAAAAATATATCAACACTATTTTCACCATATCTTTCTTCCGCATTGCGAATAAGTATATCAGTTTCGTCTTGATCGTCATGCAGATCCGAATCCGCATAGAGGGTGACTTCAGATGACCCGGGGAAGGGTAGGGGCATTAAATTTCTTGCATGTACGATTCCTTGAGTGTAAGAGATGGCAACAAGCCCCATATGTTTAATGGGTGTTAAAATTAACAGCCCAATTTTTCGTTTTTTTTCCAATACCCGCGCCTTTCAACTGAAAGATGTGCCTTTTTACTTACCAAAAATTTCGAAGGCTTGAAGAAATGCCGTGTAGGTATCCATTGTCATCCCAAGCTTGGTTCTTGGAAAGTGCAGCATTCCAACTGACTTATCACTTTCTCCAAGCTGACGAATGGAAGAAAGTTGTCTTTGGAAAATGAGCCTGATCTCTCCACTACTTGGTTCCGCTCGTATCTCTTGCAAAAAAGTATGGTCTTCTATGAAAATAGCAATAATTTCTATCTCAAGGTCAACGGATGAATATGAATAAACAGTTTGCGCGTTAAATTTTTCTCTCCATTTTTTTGGTAGAATAATATCGCTCGCTTTTTCTCCCAACTCCTCCTTGGCTTCTCTTAGTATGGTATCGGGAAAATTTTCATCTTTTTTGCATTTTCCATAGACAGTTACTTGCGAAACAGAGGGAAATGAAAGAGGGCGAAGATTTTTTACATCATATATTCCTCTTGTTTGTGATACACCGACAATACCCATATTGGGAATTCGCGTTAATATCAGGAGTCCTGCCTTACGAAGTTTTTCCAATCTAATAACCTTTCTCGAAATGAGTTTTAAAAGAACATATTAAAAGAACTTACATGAATATAAGCATTTTATATGAGTTTAGTCAATATTTTTTATTTGGATGTCATTGAGAATTAGAAAGTGGACCCTTTTACATTTCCGTCCGCCAGTTGACAGATTTGAAAAATAAGTGTAGGGCAAAGACCAGCGGTTTAAACCCTTGGTTGTACAAGCGTACACCTTTTTTTAATAGAAAAACTCCGTTTATTAATATAAACGGAGTTATTTTGAATTTAATTATCTACTCGAAAAGTTTAAAGTTTAAAAATCAAGTATGATAATTCCAATAATCCTAAAAGGTTTTTTCCTCTCGTTATAGTCATAGTATTCTCGGAGCATTTATACCAGCGGCTTTTTTCAAATCTTGTGTTATGAGGGCGGAAGATATCCAGTCCGGAAGTTCGATCCAGTGCCGAAATCCCATGGAAAATAATTTTTTGTTAAGGCTTTGCCCAAATGCGTATAGGTCTTGCCGGATATTTTTCAGACGTTTGCTTTTTCCATTGATAATGAGCAACATCATTCCTTCAGAGTCTTGATCGCTTGATTCAATAAACGCAGAATGTAGCAAACGTTCCCTTCCATCGTTTTCTTGCAATGGCGCTAGGTTAGAGATCATTTTGCAAATAAGCTGAACTCGCGCGAGATGGAGGACGTCTAATCCAAGAGTTGGGTTGCACATGGCGGGCGCTATATATGGAAAAATTTCCCTGAGCGCTCCCATTTTTTGCTCGCACATTTTTTCCGAAGGGTACAAGTCGTGATAGGTAAAGGTGTGAATAATGTTTTCCATCTCAACATATTCCAAGGTTTTTGATTTTTCCGAAGATAGTATCGGGCACAGCCAAAGCTGAATTTCGGAGAGCATCGCGAAAAGCGCGCATTCTATGAAATCAGCAGCGATGATCGTATCCGCCTTAAGGCCTAGATCTTTTTTTAGGGAGACGTCAACTTCAAAAACAATTTCCTTATTGCACCTCTTGGGGGCATTGCCGAGCTCTCCGCATATTCCAAGGTTTGCGTCTCCATACCAGTAATGGCCATCAGAAAGCTCTATCACGAGCGCAAGCCTATTGCGAAGAGCGCATGCCCATACGTCAATTCCCGCATCCGAGAGGATGATGCCGAGGGAAAGATTGAGAAGTGTCATGTTAAAACCACAGTTTGCCGACATCGCGGGAGTTGCGCCCCAGATGTATCTTTTCGTAAAATACAACTGCCGAATGCAACGGGCAAGGAGGTCTTTTTCGTAAAACGCCCTTTCTCGCGCATCCACGGGAATTGCCTTGAGCCTGCTCTCGAGCTCTTCTTCTTTTTTATAGCCTAGAGAAGGAAGTTTTACACTGATTTCTTCTCGCAGTGAATTCCAAAGAATGGAAATAAGCTTTTTTCTGTCTCTTGAAAAACGTGGCAATTTTTTTCCAGAACAGTATTTCTCCCAAAAACTTTTAGTAAACTTCGCAGTTTCCGCGCTCACAAAACCATTATCCCGCAGTTTTGGAATAAACATACACCACCTCCAAGATTGAAAAAAATTAAAGAACAACGAATTAAAAATATATCATATATTGAATACTTTGTCAATTTTTTTTGTAATTTTGTCAACGGGAAGTTAAAATGTCCTATCTGGCTTGTTAGTTTGTTTAATAGCAGAGGCATGGAATATCTGTCTCCATGGATGGTTGGCTGGCGGGGTATGTACTTTGGATGCTGGTAATGCCCAAGGCATTGTGACTGACGTGGCTTGTCTCTTCGGCCTACTAGGCAACAGCTTGTAATTAAGGTATTTGCCTCGTAAGTAAATATGAATGGAATGGTCCAGATGCTCTTCAACAATTACCGTGTCTTTTTTACAGATTGTCGCAGGTTGCTCCTTGGTTAACTGATACCATTGATTATTACAAGAGAAAGTAAAGTCGTTTAGTATGGTTCGTTCTTTTTGTCGAGAGAATATTCCCGGCAGTTGTCCGATTTCCTTTTTATTCAATTTTTGGTGCAGATTGGTTTTGTTTTTTGGTTCAACTGCAAACTTAGTATTGAATTGAGGAATGAATATTTGTTCCAAAAATTTATTAGCTTCAACAACAGTGGAAATGTCGGCTAACCTCAATTCTTTAATCAATCTATCCTGTAATGTTTCAAACAATCTTTCCACCCGTCCTTTGGCTTGGGGGCTATTGGCCTTAATTGTTTCGATGCGTAATTTTGAACAAGCTCTTTCAAACTGAGTCAAGGTGTCGCTATTCTCTTTAGCCAACTTGTGATTAATACTGTAGGTGCTGAATTTATCAAGGTAAATCGCTCTTGGCTTGCCGTTTTTAACGAGATACTCCATCCAGAAGCCAAAGACAGGGAACACGCCCTCATGCTCGGCAAACTTGGCCACAATCACCTTTCCTGTGGCATCGTCGATACTGGCTAAAAGACAAACCTCAGCTGTGCCATTTCG
>Ga0209541_10015104_pt1 | contig 11584 bp, 11 predicted proteins | sample RifCSPlowO2_01_FD_184027 | JGI IMG/M metagenome (GOLD analysis project Ga0209541, IMG submission 184027) | Groundwater microbial communities from Rifle, Colorado - Rifle CSP2_plank lowO2_0.1 (SPAdes) (version 2) | ecosystem: Environmental > Aquatic > Deep subsurface > Groundwater | place...
CTTGATCATCTGGTCTCGAATAAGATTCATGCAAGATCTAGAGGTCCTGTCACGCTTCTCACGAAACAGCCGACTGAAGGAAGAAGCAAAGAGGGTGGATTGAGATTGGGCGAAATGGAAAAAGACGTGATAATTTCACATGGAGCTGCGCTGGTCTTGAAGGAAAGATTTGACTCGGACAAGACACTAGTGCAAATTTGCAGTGAGTGTGGATTGGTAGCTATCTGGGACAGAATAAAAAACAAAAAGTACTGTTCTGTTTGTGGCGATACGAAGATACTTGAAGTGGAGATAAGCTATGCGTTCAAGCTGATGTTGGACGAGCTGAAGAGTATGTTGATTTATCCGAAGTTGGTGCTGAAAGAGGATTAAATGTTAGTAGAAAGAATTGAATTTGGAATAATTAATCCGGAAATGGTCAAGAGATTGGCAGTAGCAAAACTGTCGAAGACAGAAATTTATGACCAGGAGGGTTACCCGATTGAAGGAGGGTTGATGGATCCGAGACTTGGTGTGGTAGATCCAGGAGTAAGATGCAGGACATGCGGTGGATCTGTCGGTGAATGTCAGGGACATTTTGGTTATCTCGAATTGACGAAACCTGTCGTTCATGTTCATTATGCAAAGATTCTTTTCGGATTATTGAAATTGATATGCAGAAAATGCAGTAGAATACTAATCGATCCTAAAGAGATTGAGAAGATCCAATCGAAGAGATTGGGACTGAAAGAACTGATGAAACTGACAAGGAAAAAATGTCCTTACTGCAATTCGGAACAGGGAAAACTGAAGTTCATAAAACCTTATTCTTTCAGCGAGGGGGCAGAACTGTTAAGTCCTGTCAAATTGAGAGAGAGATTGGAAAAAATTCCGAACGAAGACCTTGAAGTCATCGGATTCAAAAAGATGAGGCCTGAATGGCTTGTATTGACTCTGTTACCAATCCCGCCAGTGACCGTGAGACCATCGATAACTCTTGAAACAGGAGAGAGATCTGAAGACGACTTGACTCACAAGCTTGTAGATATAGTCAGGATAAACGAGAGGTTGAAAGAAAACATAGATTTGGGAGCACCGGATTTTATCATCGAAGACTTGTGGGAACTTTTGCAATATCACATAGGAACTTATTTCGATAATGAAATTTCAGGAGTCCCGCCAGCGAGACATAGATCTGGAAGAATTTTGAAAACTCTTTCGCAGAGATTAAAAACAAAAGAGGGAAGGTTCAGGGGAAATCTCGCAGGTAAGAGGGTAAACTTTTCAGCAAGAACTGTAATCAGCCCTGATCCAATGATAAATATTGATGAAGTTGGTGTTCCCGAAGTCATAGCAATGGAGTTGACAGTACCTGTAAGAGTCAGTGAGAACAATCTGGAGACGATGAAAAAATTTGTCGTGAACGGTCCGGACATTTGGCCTGGGGCTAATTATGTCATAAGACCTGATGGAAGAAGAAAGAAAATTACGCCACAGAACAAGGAAGAGATAGTAAAAGAAATCACTCCTGGATATGTGATCGAAAGGCATTTGAAAGACGGGGACATAGCCCTGTTCAATAGGCAGCCGAGCCTGCACAGGATGAGTGTGATGGCACATAGAGTTAGAGTGATGCCTGGAAAGACTTTCAGATTGAACCTTAGTGTATGCCCACCTTACAATGCAGATTTTGATGGAGACGAGATGAACTTACACATTCCTCAGACAGAAGAGGCGCAGGTGGAAGCCCAGATATTAATGTCTGTTCAGAAACACATTAGGAGTCCAAGATTCTCAGGCCCTATCATTGGGGCGTTCAGAGATCAGATTTCTGGTTTGTATTTGTTGACAGAAGGAGAGAAGAAATTCAGCAGAGAGGAATTCACTCAGCTTATCAGGGCTGTCGATACCGAGATAGAAATTCCCGAAAAGGAATACATGACAGGGAAAGAAATTTTCAGCATATTCCTGCCGAAAAACTTTTCAATCGAATTGAAAGCAAAGTCAGGAGAAAAAGTCGTAATCAAGAATGGAAAATTGATTGAAGGACCCATAGACAAAGCTGCAGTTGGGGCAGAAGATGGAAAAATTTTGGACAAGATTGAGAGGGAATATGGGGCTGAAGCATTCAAGAAATTTTTGTTCAGCATAACCAGACTTGCCATAGAAGTTTTGATGAAAAGTGGATTCTCAATCAGCATTTCAGATCAAGATCTCCCCCCTCAAGCCACGCAAGAAATCAAAAACATGATAGAAGGAGTGAGGAAGGAAGTCGACCAATCGATTGAACAGTTCGAGAGAGGAGAGATAAAGATTTTGGCTGGAAGAACGCCCAAGGAAAGTCTTGAGCATGCGATTAAAATAACACTTAACCAATCCTTGAATAAGATTGAAGAAGTTTTGAACAAGCATTTGAAGAATAATTATACTCTGATGATGGCAAAGAGCGGTGCAAGAGGAAGTTTAGTCAACATGGTACAGACTGCTGCAATGATTGGACAGGAAACAATCATGGGTGAAAGAATGCAGAGAGGTTACATTGATAGAACTTTCCCACACTTCAAGAAAGGTGACATTAGTCTTGAAGCTAAGGGATTTGTCGGGAGAGGATTCAAGAGCGGACTCACTCCATTTGAATTTTTCTTTGATGCAATCAATTCCAGGGAGAGCTTAATGGACAAGTCACTGAAGACCAGACACTCTGGTTACATGGAGAGAAGACTTGTCGGAGCTCTGCAAGATTTGAAAGTGGAATATGATGACACAGTTAGAGACTCGGCGAACAGAATAGTACAGTTTGTGCCAGGTGAAGATGGATTGGATCCGTCAAAAATTGAAAGAGGAGGATTAGATGTCGACAGAATCGCAGACAGGCTCTTCGGATGAAATAGGTTTGCCAAAGAAACTTGTGGATGAAATAGATGCAGTAGTGAAGAGCAGAAAGCTGAATAAAGAGCAGAGAATAAAATTAGAGGAAGAAGTGAAGAAATATTTCATCAAGAGCAGATTCGAGCCTGGAGAGACTGTTGGAATTCTGGCTGCAGAGAGCATTTCCGAACCTGCAACTCAGATGACAATGAGGACATACCACTTCGCAGGATCGGCTGGTGTAAGAGTTACTTATGGATTGCCTAGATTGATAGAAATTTTTGACGCTAAGAAAGAACCAGAGACCCCTGTCATGACCATTTATCTTAAGCACCAGTTCAACAACAGAGAGGCTGCGACTGAAATTGCTGAAGGCATAATAGAGAAAAATGTTTTAGGGGTATCGAAATCTTTCTCGATAAATCTGAACGACAACTCGATTGAGATTGAGCTGACGGACATGAAGAAGGCAGGAAAAATCGCAAGGAACATAAAAGAGAATTTGAAAGATTTGGAAATCAAAGAAAAGACACACTCGATTTCAATCAAGCCAAAGACTGAACTGACTGTGAGGGAGTTGCAGAAATTAAAAGAGAAGATTATGAATCTGCATGTTGACGGGATAGAGGAAATAAGAAATGCTGTAGTCAGGAGAGAAGGGGACGATTGGCTTATTAATACTATTGGTTCTAATCTTCAGGAAGTGTTGAACTTGAAGGAAATTGACGAGAATAGGACGGTCACAAATAACATCCATGAGATCTCGCAAGTCCTAGGAATAGAAGGAGCGAGGAACATGATTATGAACGAGGCACTCAAGACAATGCAAGAGCAGGGTCTGGATGTTGATGTAAGGCATGTAATGCTCGTCGGAGACATCATGACTCTCACCGGAGCAGTCAAATCCATTGGTAGATATGGAGTTGCAGGTTCGCAGACTTCCATTCTAGCTAGAGCTGCATTCGAAGAGACGATCAAGCACCTTGTCAGAGCTTCTGTGAGAAACGAAGTTGATAATTTCCAAGGAATTTTCGAAAATGTCATGATCGGACAAGTGATTCCTTCAGGAACAGGAATGTTCGACTTGGTCGCGCAATTCAGAAAAGAGGAAGATAAGAAATGAATGTCCAAGAAGAAGTTCAGACGGCATTGAAGGACAACAAAGCGATACTCGGATACAGGCGTTCAATCAAGTTTATAAAACTGAACTCCCCCAAACTAATTGTGGTATCTAACAATTTGCCTGAGAAGGTCAGAAAGGAAATAGATCACAATGCAAAAGTTAGCGGTGCGAAGGTCGAGACTTTCAACGGCACAAGCAAGGAATTGGGGATAATCTGCAGTAAACCTTTTCCTGTGAGCACTCTAGTGATAAAAGGATAAACATGACGCTTACTTTCGATAATGACACTATAAGACTGATGAATCTTTTTGAGAACATCACAGGGGCGCCCGTGAAAGATTGCCTGATTGATAATGAGAATGGGATTGTTTATTTTGTTATACAAGAGGACAAGGTAGGAGTTGCGATAGGGAAGAACGGGGCTGCAGTCAAGAAAGCCGAGAGGATGATTGGAAAGAGCATCAAGCTGTTCGAGTTCTCGAAAGATGTGACGGATTTCGTGAAAAAACTTGTTCCTCAGGCAACCAGCATAAAAATCAAGAGCGAAGATGACAAGACTGTGATTGAGATTAAGGTTGACAAGAAGGATAAGGCAATGGTAATAGGAAGGGATGCGAGAAATCTAAAGTTATTTAAAGAATTACTTCAAAGAAGTCATAATGTCAACGATCTGATAGTTAGGTGAAAGAATGGCAAGAGGAGAATTTGCAGCAAGAAAACTTAGAAAGACTAGGCAAAGATTTAGATGGAAGAAGACTTCCTACAAGAGAAGGATGCTGCAACTGTGGAAAAAGGATCCTTTGGAAGGAGCTCCGCAGGGAAGAGGTATTGTTCTTGATAAGAGAGCTGTGGAGCAGAGAAAGCCTGCATCGGGTTTGATCAAAGCAGTAAGAGTCCAATTGATAAAAAATAATATCCAAGTCACTGCTCACGTTCCTGGGGATGGAGCGATTGAGAAAGTGAATGAACATGACGAGGTTCTGATTGAAAGCATAGGTGGGGCGCAAGGTGGACCTAAGGGAAGTATGTGGGGAATCAAATACAAGGTCACTGCTGTAAACGGGGTAGCCCTCAGTGAGATTCTTTCAGGAAAGAAACAGAAACCAGCTAGGTAGATGTGATGGAAATTAAAATTTTTGACAGGTGGCCAGTTAAGGATGTTAAAGTAGAAGACAAGGGGCTCGAACAGTACATCAACCTCAGACCTGTGCTAGTACCAAGAAGTGGCGGAAGATATTCAAAACATCAATTGCACAAGAGCAAGATGAATATCGTAGAGAGGTTGATGAACAAGCTGCAAGTTCCTGGTCACAGAAGCAGGAAGCATGTTATCACATCTGGCAAAGCAGTCGGAAAGACAAACATACATTACAAGATTTTGAAAGCTGTTTTTGAAAGAGTTGAACAGCAGACGAAGAAGAATCCTATAGAAGTTTTGGTGAAAGCGATTGAAAACTCTGCATTGAGAGAAGAGATTACCCAATACCAGGTCGGAGGGATAATGGTCAGAAGGGCTGTAATTACTTCTCCGCAGAGAAGAGTTGATTTGTCACTAAGTAACATAGTCCAAGCTGCTTATAGGAAATCGTTCGGAAAGAAAGACACTATGGTAGATACTCTGACTAACGAGATTCTCGGAGCTTACAACAAAGACGGACAGAAATCTGAAGCCATTAAAGAGAAAGAGAGAATAGAGAGAGAAGCCGAGGGTGCAAGATAAACTATCCTGAATGAATAAATAATATGGAATGGTATGTTTTCGCGTTTGGTTCTGCTGTTCTTGGCGCGATATCTGCGATAATTGAGAAGAAGACTCTTTTGAAGGAGAATCCTCTTGAATTTTCCACTGTCCTCGCGCTTTTCAATGCATTGATTTCGTTGCCGATTCTTTTTTTCGTGAGCTGGAGTATCAGTTACAGCCTTTTGCTTCTGATTTATCTTGTTTCAATACTTGCGACGATTGCGTTCTACCTTGTCTCAAAAGCGCTGAGGCATATGAACATTTCCATTGAATCACCACTGCTGAATTTCGAAACTGTGATCCTTGTAGTTCTTGCGAGTTTGGTTTTAGGAGAGGCTGTATCGAAAATACAGTTAGCTGGGATTTTGATAATAGTCATAAGCGGTTATCTTCTGGAACTTCCCAAGAATCTGAATTTTAAAACTCCGATAAGAGTTTTCCTCAAGTCAAAATCAATTCACATGATTTTTATTGCAATGGTGTTGTACGCTTTCACTTCCATTGGAGACAAAGTTGTATTGGGCTACATCGAACCGATAAAATACATTCTGATTGCACAGGTTTTCATTTCGATAAATTTTGTGATAATGATTTCGATTTTTCAAAATGGCCTGCATTCGATTAGGCATGGGATAAGGAATGCTGGGAAGTACGTGCTGCTCACTGCTATTTTCACGACTTCATACAGGCTTCTCCAAGCAACTGCAACCTCTATGGCTTTAATCAGTCTTGTGATTCCGATAAAAAAATTAAGTACTGTCATAAGCACGTTTTTCGGAGGCGAATTATTCCATGAGAAGAGAGTGATTTTCAAATCTCTGATTGCGTTGGTGATGGTTTTTGGGGCTGTTTTGATTATTTTAGGTTGAGAGAATAGGTTTAAAAGAGTTAAGATATAAAAACTAATTTACTTTAACGGTGTCGCAATGGCAAAAAAGGACATGACTGAAAGAATTGTAGAGGCAATGAGAGATCCAGCTAGGATTAGGAATATTGCTACTTCATCTCACGTTCACCATGGAAAGACTACCCTCACAGATAATTTGATGGCAGGAGCAGGGATGATTGCTGAGGAGATGTCAGGAAAAGTCATGTACACTTGGTTCGATCCTGAGGAGAGGCGGAGGCAGTTGACTGTTTATGGAGCGAATGTCTCGATGGCGCATGAGTTCGAAGGAAAAGATTTTCTGATTAATCTTGTAGACACGCCAGGCCACGTTGATTTCGGAGGTGACGTCACTAGAGCGATGAGAGCTGTTGATGGAACAATAGTTCTTGTTGATCCAGTTGAAGGGATAATGCCACAGACAGAGACAGTCTTCAGGCAGGCTCTGAGAGAAAGAGTCAAGCCAGTCCTCTTCATCAACAAGTCTGACAGATTGATAAGAGAATTGAAGATGACGCCGGAGCAGATGATAAAAAGATTCGAGGAAGTTGTGCGAGATGTTAATTTTCTGATTCAAAAGTATGCCGAAGAACAGTACAAGGAGAAATGGCTTGTGAGTGTGAATGACGGGACTGTTGCAATTGGCTCTGCATACAGGAAATGGGCGATTTCAATTCCTTTCATGAAAAGAACTGGAATAACTTTCAAAGACATCATAGAGCTCACAAACTCGGGGCAGGAAGACGAGCTTGCAAGGAGAGCTCCTATGCATCAAGTAGTTTTGGATATGATCATCAAACATCTGCCTTCGCCCATGGAAGCACAGAAATACAGATTGGAAAAAGTTTGGAAGGGTGATCCTAATAGCGAAGCAGCAAAAGACATGATAGCTTGCAATTCAGATGGAAGACTTGCGATGATTATCACGAAGATGGTGCCAGATCCACACGTAGGATTCGTTGCGACAGGGAGGTTGTTCTCAGGAAGAATTTTTAAGGGAAAAGACGTGCATCTGATTGCCCAGCACCAGAACCAAAAGATCCAGCAAGTTGGAGTGTACAAGGGAATCAACAGGATTCCTGTGGAAGAAGTAGTTGCAGGAAATATCGCAGCGATCGTTGGAATTCAGGAAGCATTTTCTGGAGAAACTGTTTGCGATGTTGACAAACCAATAGAACCTTTCGAAGAAATCAAACACATTTTCGAGCCTGTAGTGACAAAAGCTATCGAACCAAAGAACGCGATGGAGCTTCCGAAACTTGTCGATACTCTAAAGAAATTAGGAAGAGAAGACACGACTCTGCAAATCAAGATCAACCAGGAGACAGGAGAATATCTAGTCTCTGGATTGGGAGAACTGCATTTAGAAATAAAAGTCGAACACAAGCTTAGGGATTTAGGAATTGCAGTCGAAATGTCCAAACCTATAGTAGTCTACAGGGAAACTATTTTTGAAAATTCACCAGAAATCGAAGGGAAATCTCCGAACAAGCACAACAAGTTTGAGGTAATTGTCAAACCATTAGAACAGTCTGTCTATCAGGCGATGTTGGACGGAGAATTGCCATCAAAGCAAGAGGTGAAAGGAAGGAACGTGGAATTGGCGAAAAAGTTTGCAGAGAAGGGAATGGATTATGACGAGGCGAAGTCGATGATACTTATACATAACAAGAATGTTTTTATGGACCAGACGAAAGGAGTGCAGTACATGAACGAAGTAATTGAACTTGTAAAAGAAGCTTTCATAGAAATGATGGAAGAGGGGCCTCTTGCGAAAGAACCATGCACGAAACTGAAAATTATTCTCACTGATGCAGAACTTCACGAGGATCCGGTTCATAGAGGACCTGGCCAAGTAATTCCTGCGGTTAGATTTGCTATCAGAGAAGCGATGCTTCATGCAAATGCGTCTATGTTGGAACCAAGACAGATAATCAGAATAGATTTACCATCAGAACTTGTAGGAAATGTCATCAGGGAAGTCGAAAACAGGAGAGGGCAGATTCTCGACATGAAGGAAGAGAGAGGAGCTTCGATTATTTCGGCGAAGCTTCCAGTTTCAGATATGTTTGGATTTGATGCGACATTAAAGTCTGCGACTTCAGGAAGAGGATTTTACAGTCTTGTTGAAACTGCTTTTGAAAAGTTGCCGAACGATTTGAGAGATGGAGTAATCACCGAAATAAGGAAGAGAAAAGGACTTCCTGAGGGAATTCCAAAGCCAGAAACTTGAAGAGAACTATAATATTTATAAAGCTTTACGTTTAATTAAGGGTATAGCATAATTTACGGTGTCAGAATGCCTAACAAACCACACATTAACCTGATGACAGCAGGCCACGTAGATGCAGGAAAGTCTACTTTGATAGGTAGATTGCTCTACGACACTGGTGCGATCAGGGAAGAGGAAATGAGAAAATTGAAAGAGATAGCCAAAGAGATGAAGAAAGAGACATTCGAATTCGCGTTCGTCATGGACCAAGTGAAGGAAGAGAGAGAAAGAGGAGTTACAATCGACATTGCACACAAACCATTCGAGACTCAGAAATGGTTTTTCACTATTATCGACACTCCTGGGCACAGAGACTTTGTCAAGAACATGATCACTGGAGCTTCGCAGGCTGATGCTGCAATTTTTGTCATTTCTGCAAAGGAAGGAGAAGGAATCCAAGACCAGACAAAGGAACATGCATGGTTGCTCAAAGTCCTTGGAATCGGACAGATGATTGTAGTTTTGAATAAGATGGACGCGAACAATTATGACGAGAAGAGATTCAATACCTTGAAAGAGGAAGTCAGCAAACTTTTGAAGATGATTGGATACAAGGTCGAAGATATTCCATTCATTCCAGTTTCTGCTTTTGTTGGGGACAATGTAGCTAAGAAATCAGACAAGATGCCTTGGTACAAGGGACAGTCACTGGTCGAGACTCTGGACAGTTACATCAAGGAGCCTGAAAAACCAGTAACAAAACCGTTGAGATTGCCAATTCAAGATGTTTATTCAATCACCGGTGTAGGAACGGTTCCTGTTGGAAGAGTTGAGACAGGAGTGATGAAGACAAATGATACCATAGTTTTCGAACCTTCGGGAGTGAAAGGTGAAGTAAAGACAATAGAAGTTCATCACCAACAGATCCAAGAAGCAAAGCCTGGTGATAATGTCGGATTCAACGTGAGAGGCATAAACAAGGCTGACGTGAGAAGGGGGGAAGTAGTCGGCCATCCAAACAATCCTCCGACAGTTGCGAAGGAATTCACAGCACAGATTATTGTTTTGCAGCATCCTACAGTAATTACAAATGGATATTCTCCTGTTTTCCACTGCCACACAGAATCGGTTGCGTGCACAATCACTGAGATAATCGCGAAGATTGATCCAAGAACAGGAGCAGTTGTTCAGGAGAAGCCTGATTTCATCAAGACTGGGGACGCTGCTAAGATCAAGGTCACACCAACCAAACCTTTTGTAATCGAAAAGAATGCGGACTTCCCAGAACTTTCTAGATTCGCGATAAGGGACATGGGGATGACTGTCGCAGCCGGTGTGTGCCTAGAAGTAGTGAAAGCAAAGTAACTAATTGATTCTAAAAATTATTTCCTTTTGTAAATATACTTCATCCATATTTTTTTGAAAAATGAAATTGTCAAGGTAGAGATGAAGAAAGCGATTGTTGGAACCAAAGAATTTGTAAGTGGATCTGGTATCTTCGCGACAAAAAGAAATAATGAAATTACAACATAAGTGGCGAAAGCAATTAAAATTTTTCTAGTTAAACTGGTTTCCCATGATTTGTCTGCTTCTACTTTCTTATTTCTTGCTTTGATTTTTTCTATTTCTTCTTTTATCGATGTCATAATGATAAATTTTATTAAGTAGGAACCTTTAAATGTTAGATAGATACAAGAGATTAGAGTGATTGGATGCAAATAGCAAGAATAAAATTGTCAGGAAAAGACCCGAAGGAATTGGACAACATTAGCGGAGAGATTAGGGAAGTCGCGAAAAAATTTGGCGTTGATTATCACGGACCCATCCCTCTTCCAACCAAGATTATGAAAGTGGTCACATTGAAAACTCCTTGCGGAGATGGGACCGGACATGGAAATGCTACTTTTGACAAATGGGAAATGAGAATTCATAAGAGGATGATTGACGTCCAGGCGGACGACAGAGCACTCAGGCAGATAATGAGAGTTTCTATTCCTCAAGGGGTTCACGTTTCTATACAGTTGAAAGACTGAATTCTCGAACAAAAAAACTTATTAAGTTTAAGATTCATAATAGAGTGTGCAGCCTTTTTACATCTTCGTAAGTGGTGGAGTAAGTTCTGGGATTGGAAAAGGGATAACTACCGCTTCTATAGCTAAGATACTTCAGGCGAAGGGTTTCAGGGTAATCCCAGTCAAGATAGATCCTTATCTTAATTTCGATGCTGGAACTATGAGACCTACCGAGCATGGAGAGGTCTGGGTTACTGAAGATGGTGGGGAAATAGACCAAGACCTCGGGCATTATGAAAGATTTCTAGATCTGATAATTCCTAAAGAGAACAACATCACCACCGGCCAGATTTACTGGAATGTTCTTGGAAGAGAGAGGAAAGGTGGATACTTAGGCCAGACTGTCGAAGCAATCCCTCATGTCATTGACGAGGTCTACAGAAGATTAAGGAATATAGCGGACAACACTCAGGCAGAATTCGTAATTGTAGAAATCGGAGGCACTGTCGGTGAATATCAGAATGAAATTTATTTCAGAGCTGCGAGGATGATGAAGACTAAAGGTGAACGAGTACTTTTTGTTCACACTGTTTATTTGCCGATTTTGAAACATCTTGGTGAGATGAAAACAAAACCTGCGCAGCAATCTGTAGAAGTACTAGGAAAATTAGGTATCCAACCAGATTTCCTCATGTGTAGGGGGGAAAAGCCTATAGACGAAGTTAGAAAAAGGAAATTGGAAACTTTCTGTTATGTACCTAAA
>Ga0209541_10015106_pt1 | contig 11583 bp, 10 predicted proteins | sample RifCSPlowO2_01_FD_184027 | JGI IMG/M metagenome (GOLD analysis project Ga0209541, IMG submission 184027) | Groundwater microbial communities from Rifle, Colorado - Rifle CSP2_plank lowO2_0.1 (SPAdes) (version 2) | ecosystem: Environmental > Aquatic > Deep subsurface > Groundwater | place...
TGGCCGCAGAAATGACGGTGGATATTGCCAAAACGTTTTCAAGCGGGTTCACAGTCGAAGCCCGTTTGACAGTCGAACTTGGGCCATCGACCGTGCTGATTCTTTTCGGACCATCGGGATCAGGCAAGACGACACTCCTCCGCTGTCTGGCCGGGCTGGAACGGCCAGACAGGGGCCGCATCCAATTTATCTCCCGTACCTGGTTTGATGCGGAGCAGGCGATTCATGTTCCTCCGCAGGAGCGGAAAATCGGGTATATGTCCCAGGATTACTCCCTGTTCCCGACCTATTCGGTTGCCGGAAATATCGGATTTGGGCTTGGCGGGTTAACGGCCGATGAAAAACAGCGACGTGTTGCCGAGAGTCTTACACTCCTGAAGCTGCAGGGGTTGGAACAGCTCACGCCAAGCCAATTGTCCGGTGGCCAGCAGCAGCGCGTCGCGCTTGCCAGAGCGATTGCCCGGCATCCCCAGTTGTTGCTGCTCGATGAACCATTGTCGGCGCTGGATACGCCGACCCGGTTGCGGCTGCAAGGCGAGCTGCGGCATCTCTTGAAGCATCTCGCGATCCCGTCGATCGTCGTGACCCATGATTGGGGCGAGGCGTTGGCGCTTGGTGATCAGATGGCGGTCATCGGTGCGGGACGTGTTCTGCAGGTGGGCACACCGCAGGAAGTCTTCAATCGTCCGAATGGGGAGGAGGTGGCGCGCATCGTCGGAATCGAGACCGCGCTCCAGGGACGGGTGCGTGAGTCGGTCGAGGGGCTTGCGACGGTCGAGGTCGCCGGAGTGATACTTCATGCTTTGGCGGGAGATGAGGTCGGACCGGATGTGTTCGTGTGCATCCGCGCAGAGGATGTGGTGCTCGCACATGGCAGCGCCGGAACGACGAGCGCAAGGAATCAGTTGCGGGGGAGTGTGGTGGACATATCCTCGATGGGTGCGCTCGTCAAAGTCGGCTTGGACTGCGGGTTCCCGCTCTCAGCCATCGTGACCCGGTCAGCTGTCGAGGATTTGCACCTGTCGCTCGGCATGCCGCTCACTGCGTCGATCAAGGCGGGGGCGGTGCATCTGGTGCCTCGCCGCGATGCGGCGTTCACCGCATGATGACCTTCTTGCCCTGGTTCCAGTACCACTGGATCGCGAAGTTCGGGTAAATGGCGTCGGCGGCGTTCTGGCCTGCCACGGTAAAGAGCACGCCCATGCCGGCCACCCATGAATCGGACAGCCGCATGTGAATGCCCGGTTCAACGCCCATCACGGTGGCTCCGCTGCGCTGCCCGCGATGGATGGAATGGCCGTCGGCCCGCCAGGTTGCCGTGTGAAGGGTCGCCACTTCAAGATTCAAAGCCAGCCCCTGCTTGTCATCGAGAAAATGTTCGTAGGCAAGACGCGTGTTGATAATGTCGTCGACATAGGTGGTCTGCCCTGCGTCGCTGCCGGGAGCGGAATAGGTGTAGTACACACCGCCGCTGATTCGATACGGCTTGTTGTTCTTGCGGAACGTCAGGCCCTCGGTGAATCCCAACTCGCCAAATCTCGCTGCGGGGAGTCGCTCCATGCTCACACCGCAGCATCATATCGCAACCGCCAACTCAAAGCCTGATTGCCACTGTGAGATCCGGGAAGGCTCTCACAATGGTCCAGCGTAACGGTGGAAAAATAACAGAGGAGTTTTAATTAGGGCATGCCGCCTACGAAAAATTATTGTTTATCAGGCACGACGTTGTCCTGTCAGTCCAAGCTGAGTTGTACGTTTCCGGACAATCTTGAATGGTTAGCTGGATCAGATTTGAACAGAATGCCTGTCAATTTTTGTCACTGCATGTCATTGCAAGGAGTTAGTGAGTAGTTCCAGCGGAACAATAATTGCTCAATCATAGGGCATGTGTATGAACAATCTCACATGTAGGCAATCGACTGCACAGTCATCAATGCGAGTGCCAACAACAAGCAGAGGGTTTGCGCAGCGAGGTTTCAGCACGCTCGAATTGATTACAGTGCTTTCCGTGATCGCAATCAGTCTCACCATCGGAATCCCGAATTACCTGAGTTGGAATGCGCGCTATCAACTCAGGCAGGCGGCGACCGAGATTCATGGACAACTCAGTTTTGCGAGGCTGGCTGCCATGAACCGTAATACCACAGTGACAGTGGGCGTGGCAGTCACTGGGGGACAAGTGACCATCGCCGCTACCGATACAGGAGGCAGCCAGGTGCTGCCGACTCAGTCAGTCATGATGGCGCACGTGACGAACGCCAGCGTGACGGGAGGGAGCACGATTCAGTTCAACTCCCTGGGGTTCCGCTCCAGCAATGGTGGTGTCGGCAATCAGGTAATTTCAGTGTCCAATGACCAGGGGCTGACCTATGCCGTCAAGGTTGCAGCCGGCGGCAAAACGACATGGTGTCCCATGGCCACCTGTCCCTGAAGCAGGAGGGAGCGACGCGATGTACGGCTGGAACGGAATCCTGCGGGAGAGAGCCGGTTTTACGCTGCTCGAAAGCATGATTGCCACGCTCATTTTGGGTACCGGTCTGCTTGCCTTGGCGGGGATGCAAACCATTTCTTTCAGCCGGAATGTGGATGCGAACGAGCTCACGCGAGTCACGAACCTTGCGGCGGAGATGGTTGAACGCATCCAATTCAACCGGCGTAACGCGCTGGCCTACAACGGCATTGATACCCTGAACGTGGCGACACAGCCGCCAAGCACGCAACCGATGGCGAGGGGGGATTACGCGCAGTGGCGAGCCCTTCTCAGCGAGTCCGGGCTTGCAAGCGTGCAGGGGAATGTGACGGTTTCGCCGACGGGCCCAACGAACCCGCCCCTCAATCAGACCCTGGTGACGATCACGGTCAACTGGTTCGGGTCCAGCCGCGGTGAAACCAGCACCAGGAGAAACCGGACCCTCACTTTCAGGACGGTCATGGCGCCGGAGTAAGCGCCGCCGGTGTCAGGGAGCGGAACGATATGACCACTTTCCATCACAACGAACAGGGAGCCACGTTGATTGAACTCATGCTGGCGATGGTGATCGCCAGCATGATAGTCGCGGCGGGGTTCACCGTGCTCTATGCGACGGATCAGGCGACCAGAACGAATGACCAGATCGTCGATACGCAGCAAAACGCCCGCATGGCAATGGAATTAATCGCACGGGATGTGCGGGCGGCTGGATTCGGGATGGGCGGTCAAGTTGGCGGCTGTGTGACAAACGGAATCCCCGCTCCGATCGTCCCGCTCGACAACAATCCGGCCGGTCCCGATACGGGACCCGATGCGATCTCTCTGGTGGTTCCCGTCACGAGCACGGCAGCGCCGGGCTGGTCCCTCGCGAATCCTGTCGGCCCCGGCTTTAGCCAGATCACGCTTCACGCCGGAGCCGTGGCCGAGATGATGTCGGCAGGTTTTTCGATCGCGACTCTTCCCACCGCCCAGATCTCGATCAATGGAGCCATGACGGAGACGGTCAGCGCGGTGTCGGGTGATACGTTGACCTTTGCCCGCACCGTCAGCGCCCCGGCGTCGTTCCCGGCCGGTACGAAGGTGTATCTGCTGCAATGCGTGACCTACACGGTGGGCACCACGCCGGTTCAGTGCGACAACTCGGCGCCATGTTTACTGCGCAACGGGACGCCCATGGTGGATGGAATCGAGGATTTTCAGGTGGCGTATGGATGCGACGGGTGCAACGTGGCGGTCAACGGAGGAGTGCCAGACGGCATCGTCGACGACCAGGACAGTTCCGGCGCATTTGATGCCGCCGATTTTATTACGAACAGCACATGGTCAAGCCCTCCCTTCATCCCTTCGACGATCCGGCTGATCCGGATCGCGGTGGTAGCCCGGCAACGTTCCACCGACCGGGGGATCAGCGAAGGGCATGCGCCGATGTCGGTTTCCTTCGGGCCGGTCGTGGTGAGCGACCACGATCCGTCGGGCGATGCCGGATACAATGCGGCGACCTATTCGCAGTTCAGGCGGCGAGGGCTCAGCCGGACGGTTGATGTCAGGAATCTGGCGTTCTGAAGAAGGGAATCTGCGGATGAGAAACAGGATTCAGCATCAGTCACTGGCAGGCAATCAGCGTGGCGTCGCGTTGATGACGGTCCTGTTCCTGATGTTGATCTTGACCGTGCTGGGTTTGGCGGCCGTGACCGTCAGCGGATTGGAAAACAACATGGCCGGGTTGACGCGGAACACCGAAACGGCGGCAATCGCAGCCGAGTCCTGCATCGGCACGGCCGTCAACATCATCCAGCAGACGATCGATCAGGGTTCGCTGCCCACGGCATTTTTGAACGATGCGACCCCGGCCGGGCCGGTACCTCAGACGAATGGTGCCACGTTGAATCAGGAGATTCTCGGTCAATCCGACAACAACCCGGATGCCGCAGAAGGGGGCAGTGCGGTGCCGAATCTGGTCATGTCCGTCAACAGCTATACCGTCAACGGGGACCTGGACAGGCTCTATGCCAAGGCCAGGGCGGGAACCGCCATGCAGATGTCAGGAGGGTACGACGGCCCGGGAAGCGGCTCCGCCGCCGGAGGCATCGATATTATCTACCGCATCGACTGCGTGGCAAAAAGCAATCTGGGCAGCACCAAGAGCCGGGTGACCGCCGTCTATTCCTGCACGTCGACAGGGGAAAGCTGCCAGAAAAAGATATAACCCGGCCGTGGTGGACAAGGAGAATTGATCATGGCGTGTTCTCGTCGCATGCGCGTGGTACTTGCGAGGGTTTTGACAGGTTTCCTGGTGGGGTTGTTTGGGGCAGGGGAGGCTCATCCCCAGAGTCTTGCGGACTATACCGCGTATCCGCCATTTATCAACAAAACCGTCCCGCCCAACATTCTCTTCATCGTGGACCTCTCGAATGCGACATTGCCCGCGGCGTACGGCAGTTATCCGATTTCCAGAAAGACCGGCACGGTGACGGCCGGCAAACTGGCGGCGAACGTGAATCTCGTTTCCGCTCCCGGTCTGGATCTGGTTTCCTCGATCGACGGCGGCGTGACCGTCAACGGAGCGACCGTTTCAACTCCCGGCGATGCCTTCGATCCGGCGAAGAGCTATTACGGTCTGTTCGATTCGTTGCGGTGTTATACGACGGATTCAAACAGTTTCAACTACGGTTCGGTGAAGACCACGGTGTCCGAGGTCTGCGGCGCCGTCCACTGGGACGGCAATTTCTTGAACTGGCTGGCCATGCGCAAGAAAGACGTCGCGTATCAAGTCCTCATCGGAGGCACGTCGTTGCCCGCTTCCTCCAACACGGACGGGACGGCCAACTCGTTGGCGAGCGAGACCAAGACGGGTGAGGACGGCTCAACCAACACCTGCGGCAACAACAGCAACCCCTGCTGGCGATATGTGAAGTTTGTGCCGGACAGCACGCTGGCCGGCAGAGCGCCGGCGTCGCTTCCGGTCGATGCCGCGGGGTCGGCGCTGGCGACTCCGGGCCGGTTCTTTGGCTCGGGGGAAGGCAAGATTTATCTCAACAGCGATGCAGACGCCGATCCCTTTGACGCGGCACCCGGCGATCAGTATTCGATCAGAGTCGATTTGCTGACGGAGCCGGATGCGCCGTCCGGGACCGGATCCATTTCGGGCAATTGTACGGTCGGTGACCCGGCCTTTGCCGGCCACCTGGTCTGTTATCGCCGCGACCACTCGCTCGGACTGTTCCAGAAACTGCGGACCGACAACATGCGCGTCGCGATCATGTTCGCGGACGCCAACGGAGGCAAGGGCGGCAGGGTCATCTTCAGGTTCGACGACAATTTCAACGCCTCGGCCATCACGAACATCCGCAACGAGGGCATCAAGTCTCACGCTCCGCTCGCCGAAGCGACTTACGAAGGGCTCTGCCTCTTCCGTAATTCGCAGGGGTCCTGTTACAGCAACAGCCCTGCCGACTTTGCCGCCAGCGTGGGCGCCCAGGGCGACCCCTATTATTTTGCGACCAGCAATCAGCTGGTGTCCTGCTGCAAGAGCTTTATCATCATGGTCAGTCCGGGTGTCCCTCGCAACGACGACAATGCCCCTGATCTTCAGGCCCCCTTCGCCGATCTTTTCACCGGATCCCAGGTCGGACTCACCTCCACCAGACTCGATGACGTCGCCTATTACGGACAGACCCACGATGTCCGCGACCAGGCGTCCGGCGTGACCGGGCATCTGGCGGGAGCACAAAAAGTCGGATTTTACTCGGTCAATGCAATGGGTGGAGCGGCGGGAGCAGGCACCCTCGCCTCAGCGGCCAAGCACGGAGGTTTCGAGGACAGGAATGGCAATGGCGCCGTGGATCTTATGGGGCAAGCCTGCACCTATCCTGCCGGCTCCTCGCTCGGGAGCGGGCCCGGCACGAGCAACGCCGAATGGGACCAGGACAAGGACTGCATCCCGGACACCTATTTCGAGGCGTCGGAAGGCGGAGATTTGGAATCAACCGTGACCAGCGCCATCGCCGAGATCCTGAAACGATCGGCGTCCGGCACCTCGGTCTCGGTGCTCGCAGCATCCGGCACCGGCGAGGGCGCACTCTACCAGGCCTACTTTTTCCCCAGCACCTTTGAGGGGCTTAGCGAAGTCAAATGGACCGGACATACGCAGGGCCTTTTCCTGGACTCCTTCGGGAATCTGCGGGAGGACAGCGACGGGGACGGGAAGCTGGTGTATCAGAGCGACTACATCATCCGGACGAGGACCGATTCCGCGACCAGTGACGTGCTGGTTGATCGCTACGTGGATGCCGACGGTGACGGCAGGGCGGATGCCGCGACGCCTCTGATGACCGTAGGACTCCGGGAAGTCCAAGGCATCTGGGAGGCGGGCAAGCAACTCGCGTCGACCGCCTCGAGCGCCCGGAAGATCCTGACGTGGGTGGACCGCGACAACGACGGCCTGGTGGATGCGGATGAAATGATTCCGTTTACGACCGCCAATTCGGCCACCCTGTCTCCCTATGTGCGCGCCGGAGCCGCTCCCTTTACCGCAGACAACATCATCAATTTCATTCGAGGGGAGCAGATCTCCGGGCTCCGCGATCGCCAGATTACCGTTTCGGGCTCGCTCAAAGTCTGGAAACTCGGCGACCCGCTTCATTCCACCCCGACCGTGGTGGGATCCCCACGGGAGCGATTCGATGTCATCTATGGGGACGCCAGCTACACGGCGTTCTACCAGCAGTATCGAAGCCGCCGCCAGGTGGTCTATGTGGGTGCCAATGACGGGATGCTGCATGCTTTCAATGCCGGATTCTATCAGCGGGGCGATGACCCGGCCACGACAACCGTTACCGAGCACGGGTGGTTCACGCGGACCCCGTCCGATAATTCCGGAGGACCGCTCCTGGGCCAGGAGCTGTGGGCCTTCATTCCCTACCAACTCCTGCCGCATCTCAAATGGCTCACCCAGACGGACTACACGCATGTGTACTATGTGGATTTGAAACCCAAGATCACGGACGCCCGCATTTTCACGCCGGACGCGGACCATCCCAACGGCTGGGGCACCATCCTGATAGGGGGCTTCCGGATGGGCGGGAGCTGCCAGGCCTGCACCTCCGGCAAGGGCGGACCGCCCATGACGGTCACGGCGGACTTCAACGGGGACGGGGACACTGTCGATCCGGACGATGTGCGGACGTTTTACAGCGCGTATTTTGTCCTGGACATCACGAATCCGGAGGCGGATCCCAAGCTCCTGTGGGTGTTTACCGACCCCTCCCTGGGGCTGACGACCAGTGCCCCGACCGTGTTGCGGGTCAATCCGGCAAGCGAGCAGAAGACCGCGGATGCGAATGCGAGATGGTTCATGGCGGTCGGGTCGGGCGTGACGGGGTATGACGGGAGCAGCGCCCAGACTGCCCAGGTCTTCGCCGTCGACCTGAAGCGCGGCCCGAAAGATCCGACCACGGGGTTGAGTCTGGTCACGACGTTTTCGACGGGCGATGCCGATGCCTTCATGGGCAATCTGATCACCCTCGATGTCGACCTCGATTTTCGGGCAGATGCCATCTACGGAGGCAACACCATCAAGAACGGCTCTTCCCCGGCCTGGGTCGGAAAGCTCTACCGCTTGACGACAACAGGTTGCAGTGCCGCCCCGTGCTCTGCTGCGACGTGGGGGATTGCCTCGGGGATCAACCGGGTGCCGACGGTCCTGTTGTCCAGCTTTCCCGTTTCCGGCACTACGCAAGTCGGGCCGATCACTGCCGCCCCGACCCTCACGATGGATGACAGCAACAACACCTGGGTCTTTTTCGGAACCGGACGGTTTTTTGACTCCATTGACAAGACAAATTCCGAGCCCCAATACTTTATCGGGGTGAAAGATCCCGTTGTGACCGGCGGCTGCATACAATCCACAATGACCGACTGCGAACGGCGGGATCTCGTCGATGTTTCAAGCGCCGGCATCTGCATTGTCTGCGCGGGTGGAACGGACCAGGTGACCGGAGTGGCCGGGGTCACGACTTTCGATGGCTCAGGCGCGACGTCACTCATGGGACTCATGCAAAGCAAGGACGGCTGGTTCACGCTGTTGCCGACCCTGGGAGAGCGGGATGTGGTGGCCCCGACCCTTATCGGTGGCACCGTGTTTTTCCCCTCGTTCATTCCGGTGAACGACGTCTGCAGCGCGGCGGGAGACGGCAATCTCTACGCGCTGTTCTATCAGACCGGAACCGCGTACAAGGAGTCGGTCATCGGCACGACCGTCGCCGGCAGCGATACCAACGTGAACCGATCCATGGCGCTCGGGAATGTCGGCGTGATGTCCCAGTTCGCGGTGCACATCGGCGCTCAAGGGACGGGAGGGTCCGGCACCTCGGGCGGCGGTGGCTGCCAGAGCCGCATGGGTCTCATCGGTCAGTCCGGCTCCGGCGCGACGAGTACGGTCTGCGGGGGAACCGGGCAATCCTGGAGCCGGTACCTGTCCTGGCTCAACCAGCGGGATTAGCAGGAACGGGAGGGGAGATCAATTCGAAGCGGGTGGCTCACACGAAGCGAGGGATGGCTTGAGTGGATTGCCCATCGGCAGGGCTCGGGGCACCATTCGACTCGCCAGCGTGGTTCCGGTGAATCATTCTCGTGGCTTGCCATGAGCGAGCCCTGAGTTCATCGAAGGGCGAGTCGAATGGTGGCGGTGACCCGGATTGAACGGGTGACCCGCGGCTTATGAGTCCGCTGCTCTACCAACTGAGCTACACCGCCACGGTTTTCGTTGTATCAAGCGGGACGACTGGCCGTCAAGTAAGCGGGGCGTTGACCTGAAGGGACGGAACAGAGAGTCAGCCGACGAAATCTGGGGTCAGCTGCGCAAGGGGACGAACGAGTTCGGCTTTGATTTCGTTGAGGACGGCGGTCCGGCCGCCCTGGCGCAATCGGCTGAAAATTCCTTCGACGACCACCTGCTCGCCGTCGCGGACGCGCGTTTTTCCCAGTCCGATGACTTTGACGGTTCCTTTGCCGGATTTCAGCAGGAACCCGTACGCGTTCTGTCCGTCCCTGGTTGTGGCCAGCTGCAGATTGCTCACTTCTCCGACCACGGACACGGTTTGCTTGTCGTATTGCTCGGGGTGCGCCAGCAGATCGGTCAATTCCAGCATGCTGCCGGCGTGAAGTGCGGGCACCCATCCTGAATAGCCCGCGGTGATGAGCAGCAGTATCAGGGCGCTTTGTCCGATGTGCCGGCGGATGAAAGAAGCCGCGTTCGTCATAAATTTATTATCTTCATAGATATGAACTATTGCAACCTCCGGCAGTTATCGCCGGTCCTCACCTCGCATGCTGCGCAGGATGTGTTCGTGCCAGTCATCGGACTGTATGGACTGGGTGCCGGCCTCCGGCTGCGGTGATGACGCCGGTTCTTTCGGAGCCGGCGCTGACCGCTGCAGCAGGGCCTGTTCCAGGGCGTCAGGATCCATGTCCCGCTCAGCCTGGATCGCGGACAGGCGTTGAAGCGCAAAGAGCGACAACGAGATGGACAGCCAGCCGCGGCTTTCCATGTCCTCGGGCATCGTCTTCAAGGCAAACGACGTCAGCTTTTCCATCAATGACGATTCGGTCCGGTCCAGGTTGTCGTAGGCAACAGCGGATCGTTCGACCGGCCGGCCGGACAGAACCACGAAGGTCTCTTTCCAGAGATCGACGGGAGGCTGGCCGGTTTGCGGGAGCGCGGCTTGGAGCCCCTGCAGATATTGATGCAGGAATTTGGCTTTCCTTGCAGCCAATGAGCCGGCCGGGATGCCCCAAATATGTCCGATTTCATGGTCCTGCAAGGGAGCGTGGCTGGCGATGCTGTAGTCGCGCAGGACGGTTTGAAGCCGTTTCCGTTCCCGATCGAGCTTGCGCAACTCCGCTTGATATTCGATCCCGAGCCGTTTGCAGCGGTAGTCCTGCTCCGTAATTTCATCTTTCTCCCATTGCCGGTCGAGTTCTCGAGTCGCCGGTTTGGGAATGGCCGCGCGGGCCTGCGCCTGCAACAGCTTCATGGCGTCGGCATCCAGGCCGAACCGTTCGCGCAGCAGTCGCTCAGCCTGGGCGCATAAGGCTTCGCCGTAGGTGATTTGTTTTCTGAGGCAACCAATCTGCATCCAGATCTGTTCGCGTTTCTTGCGGGTCTGGGTGCGATATTGCGCCACGCGATCGACGAGCCCCTGGACGGTCTCTCGCGCTACCACCTGAACAAGCGGTTTGGCTCCAGAGACGAATCGGGGATCGGGTCGGTCCGCAGCCATATAGTCGATGTCTTCCTGCGTGGTATCCAGGTATTGCAGGAGCAGCAGGCGCATCATGATCCGCCCCTGGATCGGCAGGGCGTTGACCGCCGATTCGATCATCTCGCCGGTTAACGCGCTGGGCATGGTGGGTAGTCCGGCCATCGCAATGGTTATCCCTTTGCAGAGCCCGTTTCCAGCGCTTCCAAATAGTTGGCCACGTACTCGCGAACCTGCTGGACGGTGCCGTTGATAAAAAGGTCCTTCGGAATCTCGATTTTCACGAGCTTGGACATGTCGGCTCCCCGTTCCTGGGCGTAGGCTTCATCAATGTACAGGGTCACTCCGCCATCGCGATGCCGGATGGCAAACAGGTAGTTTTTGTCGTCCATATCGATCCCCGCCGCACCTGGCGGATGCTCAGCTCAATGTTGAATAGCATAGGCGCCGCGATGCTGTCAAAGAGCCGGTTGGGCCGCCGGAGGCGGAAAACATCGTCTGCGCCATACGATGTAGAGCGTGAACGCCACGAGCGTGAACAGAAAGACCATGCGGATCCGCCCATATCCGAAACAGGCGTAATTGGCCGAGGCGTTCATGACACCGAATGCGGCATAGGCCAGATAGAGCAGCAGCCCCCGCAGGCGTTCGGCTTTCAGGGAAAACGTCAGCACCCCAATGAACGACATAAGGCTAATCAAGAGCACGCTGGCAAGCGAATAGAGAATGATGGACATCCTTGAATGGTTCGATGAGCGTATATAAATACTCTGTGTCATAGTTCCCCTATGAAAGCCACCGTTGTCAGTTACCGGAGAGGCAGGCACACCCAGCGGCCGAACCAGATGCTTTTGG
>Ga0209541_10015107_pt1 | contig 11582 bp, 11 predicted proteins | sample RifCSPlowO2_01_FD_184027 | JGI IMG/M metagenome (GOLD analysis project Ga0209541, IMG submission 184027) | Groundwater microbial communities from Rifle, Colorado - Rifle CSP2_plank lowO2_0.1 (SPAdes) (version 2) | ecosystem: Environmental > Aquatic > Deep subsurface > Groundwater | place...
GACTTCCCCCTCGACCATTTCACGGTGGCCCACTACGCACCGGGGGCGGCTCAGGAGCCCGCGTTCCGGGAACTGCAATCCCGCCTGCAGGCCGCGGACGCGTTCGCCATCGCCGCGCCGGTCTGGAACTTCTCCGTCCCGGCGCACCTCAAAAACTTCATCGACCGCATCGGCAGCTTCGCGCTCGACGCCACGAAAACGGAAGGGGCGCTCGGCGGGAAGCCGTTCTACTGCATCTTTACCGGCGGGGCGCCACGGGTCGCATGGACGGGGATGATGCGCGTCACGACGAGCCATGTGCCGGAGGCGTTCAAATATTTCGGAGCGACCCCGCTCGGCCATCACTACGAGCCACGCTGCGTCCGGGGGAAGGGAATGTTCGATCTCGTCGTTTCCGAGCGGCCGGAGAGCCTCGAAGCGCTTCGCGCCAAAGGCGCGCGGTTCGTCTCGATGGTCCGGTCCTATCGGGAAACGGGAAAACTGCCCCTGCGGACGCGTCTCGCCCTCCTCGCCTTCGGATTCGGCCGGAGGATCGTGGATTGGCTCACGCGATATGAGTAGCTTCAGGCTTCCATTCCGACAAGCACCACCTCCTGATCCCTGCACCCCGCCCTCCGGAACGCCTCCCACGTCCGCGGACCGCCTTCGACGAGGATGCTCGTGATGCCGTGGTAACCGTCCGCCGGGGTGGTGAGCGCATGCCAGAGAGCGGGCCAATGAAAAACAGATCCCCGCATAGGCACGGCAAAAATACGAATGCCTTTCTGCTTGAAGTCCGCCGCACCCTGGAAGGGTGCTGCTGGGTTCTCAATGTTCGCCGCACCGACACTTCGACATTGCTCAGTGTGAACTCCGGCGTGCTGCTGGGTTACGATAATTGTTCCTTCCCGCAACACCGCAGAATCGGGTGGCAGTCTCCCGTGCGGATCCAGAATAACCGGAACAGGCTGTACTAATTCTTTGTTCTTAGCTCTTACGTCCAGCTGAGGCTTATCCCGAATAATAGTATCAACTCCGACGAGGAGCGCATCGTGGCGCGCGCGCAGCATTTCGTGGGACCACGCATCCTGCGCCGCCGATGTGATCTTGAGCGGAGACCCGTCCTCCCGCGCGATGCGGCCGTCCGTCGTCTGCGCCTGCTTCAATGTGACCCACGGCCGCCCCTGCTCGTGGAGGGTTACGAATCCGCGATTCAGCCTCCGGCATTCAACCGGCAGTACCGGACCGATGACTTCGATGCCCGCCCCCCGGAGCATCGCTATCCCCTTCCCGCATACGAGGAGATTCGGGTCCTCCATGCCGAACACGACGTGCCGCACGCCCGCCGCGATGATCGCCTCCGTGCACGGAGGCGTTTTCCCATAATGGCAACACGGTTCCAGATTGACGCACAGAACGTCACCAGGCCGGACCTCCCCGTGCAACCGCTCCAGGAGCGATTGCTCGGCATGCGGCAGGCCAAACCCCTCATGGAACGCCTCCGCAATGATCGCATCATCCCGCACCAGCACCGCTCCCACCATCGGATTGATCCCGACCTTCCCCCGCCCGTTCTCCGCGAGCGCAAGGCACCGGCGCATGAGACGTTCGTGATCCACGCGCCTACTGTAGCCGGAACTGGCGGGTCCCGGCTACGGGCAGATCGCGGGGTTCAAAGATATTTCCGGAGCAGTGAACCCGCCTTCCGGCCTTTCCCCCCTTCGACCGTCTCCATCTGCTTCTTCGCCTCCCCCGCCTCCCGGCACCTCTCCCCTTTGAGCACCGCACGATAGCCGCTCCCATTCGCGAGGAACTGCGCGACGCGGTTCACCGTCGTGGTACTCGCACCCGTCTTCTCCGCAACCTCCCGCTGGGTATGGCCCTGCACGAGCAATTTCGCGCATTCCAGACGCTCGCCGAACGCCTGCAGTTCGGAAAGCGTCGCGATATCGCGCAGGAAATCCTCGTACTCCTTTTCCTGCCGGCACGTCATGAACGCATGCACCAGCGCGCGGAACAGAGGATCCCTGCGCCAGCTTCCTTCGGTGAACGCCCGCTTCGCCATGCCGAAATGATAGCGTATTAGAACAGTAATACAATCCCTTTCTATCTCCCTCCTCTCCGTTTCGCAATGATCTCCTCCGCGACGTTGCGCGGGACCTTGTCGTAATGCGCGAATTCCATCGTGTAGCTCGCGCGGCCCTGCGTCATGGAACGGAGGTCCGTCGCATACCCGAACATCGTCGCGAGCGGCAGGTGCGCCTCGACGGTCTTGGCGTTCCCGCGCTCCCCCTGATTCTGGATCAGCCCGCGGCGGGAGCTCAAATCCCCCATCACATCCCCAATGAAATCCGCCGGCGTCACCACCTCCACCTTCATGACCGGCTCGAGGATCACCGGCTCGGCCTTCCGCGCCGCCGCCTGGAATCCGATGCTCGCGCACGTCTTGAACGCCATCTCGGACGAGTCCACGTCATGGTAGGACCCGTCGTAGAGGCTGACCTTCACGTCCACGACGGGGTATCCGGCGAGGATCCCGCGGCTCATCCCCTCCTGGAACCCCTTGTCGCATGCCGGGACATACTCCTTCGGGATCCGTCCGCTGACGATATCGTTCTCGAATTCGTATCCCTTCCCCGGCTCCTGCGGGATGAGCTTGAAGACGACGTGTCCGTACTGCCCGCGCCCGCCCGTCTGCTTGATGTACTTCTCCTCGTGATCCACCTCCTTCTGGATCGTTTCGCGGTAGGCGACCTGCGGCTGGCCGACGTTCGTCTCCACGCTGAATTCGCGCCGCATGCGGTCGATGATGATGTCAAGGTGGAGTTCGCCCATGCCGGAGATGATCGTCTGGCTGGTTTCCTCGTCCGTCTGCACGCGGAAAGTCGGATCCTCCTCCGCGAGCTTGCTGAGGGCAACGCCGAGCTTCTCCTGATCCGCTTTCGTTTTCGGCTCCACGGCGATCGAGATCACCGGTTCGGCGAATGTGATGGACTCGAGCCGGATAAGTTTGCCTTCGTCGCAGAGCGTATCGCCCGTCCGCACGTCCTTGAGACCGATGACCGCGGCGATGTCCCCCGCCTCGACCTCCTTGATCTCCGCCCGGGTATTCGCGTGCATCCGCACGAGGCGCCCGATGCGCTCCTTCTTACCGCTGCGCGTGTTCATGATGTAACTCCCGGACTTCAGAACGCCCGCGTAGACGCGCACGAACGTCAGCTTCCCGACGAACGGATCCGTCGCGATCTTGAATGCGAGAGCCGCAAGCGGTTCCGTGTTGTCGGGCCTCCGCTCCTCTTCCTGCCCGGTCTTCATGTTGACCCCCCGGGCGGGCGGAACATCGAGGGGGGAAGGCATGTACCGCACGACCGCGTTGAGGAGGAGCTGGACACCCTTGTTCCGCAGGGCCGACCCGCAGAGAACCGGATAGATCTTCCCTTTGACCGTCCCGACGCGCAGACCCCGGCGGAGCTCTTCGTCCGTGAGCGCGCCGTTCCGAAGATAGGCATCCGTCAGGTCGTCAGAACACTCGGCAGCCTTCTCCATGAGCACCGCCCGGTACTCGTCCACCTGGTGCGCCATGTCCGCGGGAATCTCCGTCTCCACGACCTTTTCTCCCTTGTCCCCGGCGAACGTGTAGGCCTTCTTCTCGACCAGATCCACCACCCCGCTGAACGTCGCTTCCGACCCGATCGGCAGCTGCACCGCGGCGGCCTGCGCACTCAGGCGATCGTGGATGGACGCGAGGGACATGTAGAAATCGCCGCCGGTCTTGTCCATCTTGTTGATGAACGCCATGCGCGGAACGTGGTATTTGTCCGCCTGCCGCCAGACCGTTTCGCTCTGCGGCTCGACCCCCTGCGATCCGTCGAAGACCGCAATCCCCCCGTCGAGCACGCGCAGACTCCGCTCCACCTCCGCAGTGAAGTCGACATGCCCCGGAGTGTCGATGATGTTGATGGTGCACTCCGTTTCCTTCCCCGTAATGTCCTTCGCCTTCCAATGGCACTGCGTTGCGGCGGACGTGATCGTGATGCCGCGCTCCCGCTCCTGTTCCATCCAGTCCATGGTGGCCTCCCCCTCGTGCACCTCGCCGATCTTGTACGTCTTGCCCGTGTAGAAGAGGATGCGCTCGGTGACGGTGGTCTTGCCGGCGTCAATGTGGGCGATGATGCCAATGTTGCGGAGATTTTGGAGATTCATGGCGGGAAACGGATGGCGGGAAACAGGGAACGGCCGCGCCACGACGAAAAGAGCACCGTGGCAATTTCCGGGGGACTATACGGAAGATCGCGGTTTAAAGCAACCGTCCGAATGGGAAAAACTGTACCGGGTTTGGTTTACTTTGCCAGGTGCGCGAAGGCTTTGTTCGCCTGTGCCATCTTCTGGACATCCTGCTTCTTCTTGAACGCCGCACCCTGGTCCGAGGACGCGTCCAGCAATTCCAAAGCCAGACGCTGTTCCATCGGCACGCCCTTGCGTCCGCGCGCCGCCGTGATGAGCCAGCGGATCGCGAGCGCCTGCTGGCGCTTGGGATTCACCTCGACCGGGACCTGGTAGACCGCGCCGCCGACGCGGCGGGGACGCACCTCAATCACCGGCGTGACACTCAGGAGCGCCTTGTTGAAAACTTCGAGCGGCGGGTCCTTCGTGCGCGTCTTAATCACTTCCATCGCACCCCAGAAAATTCCGCGCGCCGTCCGCTTCTTCCCCTGCATCATAACGCAGTTGATGAACTTCTCGATCGTGGGATCGGAACCTTCCGGGATGCGCTGTTTGACGGGCTTGGACATGGACGGGATGGGGGGGAAATCATTCCTTCGGCTTCTTCGCGCCGTAGCGGCTGCGGCCCTGCTTGCGGTTCTGCACACCCTCGGTATCGAGGACGCCGCGAACGATGTGGTAGCGCACCCCCGGCAGGTCCTTGACGCGCCCGCCGCGCACGAGCACCACCGAGTGCTCTTGTAGATTATGGCCCTCGCCCATGATGTACGCCTTCACCTCGTGCCCGTTCGTGAGGCGCACGCGGGCGATCTTCCGGAGGGCGGAGTTCGGCTTCTTCGGGGTCATGGTCGTCACCTTGATGCAGACGCCGCGCTTGAACGGCGCGCCCTTGGGGAGCGGCACCTGCCGCATCGTGTGGGTGTTCCACGTGTACTGGAGCGCGGGCGCCTTGGTCTTCCAGCGCTTCGGCTTGCGGCCTTTGCGGATCAGTTGATTGACGGTCGGCATGGCAATGCCAGCGCGGGCTTGCGGCCCGCGGGACGCGCACAGGCGGAAAAACCACCGGTGTGGACAGATGGTAACGGTGGAAAAAGACGGAGTAAAGCCCTTTCGCGATATTTCTCCCTAGTCGCTGCGCGACAGGAGGCGCTTGAGCACCTCCGATTCCCTGTCCTTCAGACTCCCATCCACCATCATGGTACGGAGATGTTGCAGCTCCGCATCATTCAGGGAGGAAACAAATTCGTCCAGTCGCGAGGTCATATTGCGAAACGTGCTCCCAAAGCGCGCAGCGGGATCCAGCACCCGCATAGTCTCCCTTGCACGAAACCCCATTTCCCTGAGTGAAACGACGAGATCCTCCATAGTCGCGGGGACGGGCACATCCTGCTCCCCCGACAAGCACCGGAGTGCCGCATCTCCTTCCTGCAATCTGCGGGCGAATTCCCCTGCAACCTGTTCGGGCCCTTTCGGGTTCTCATCCGGCCGGTGCTGGAACTGTTCGAAAGCCATATCACAATGCGGGTAATTGACCGGATGCACCTCCTTCCTCCCCGCTCCTCGCCGTGCCCGGGACGGCCTGCGCCTGCATGCGCCGGAGCCCCTTTCGCCAGAAGGTCAGGACGGTTTCGAGCCGCTCGTCGAACGTAGCGAACGCCCGTGCGTAGCGCTCCGCCCGCGCTCTCGCCTCGCCGGGCGTTTCTCCGGCGTAGAGCTTCGCGAGCTTCGGGATCACGGCGCTCATGAGATCCGGCTCGATCTCCCCCATAAGGAGATCGTAGAGATCAACCATGGTCCACTGCCGATCGCCGCGCTTCGCTGTCTGTGTGTGTATGGCCATACTGTAGTATTATTATAGCACATTAAATACTATCGCTCAATAGCCCGATTTCGCCCTCCATTCACTCTCCTTCGGCTTCATCCAGATCCATCACCGACACCCCGCCCTCCTCATTCACCGTCCCATCCGCGGAGACGAAGCGGTCGCGGTACACCTGTCCCGTCGGGATCAGGCGGCCGATGATGACGTTCGCCTTGAGATCCTGGAGCGCATCGACCTTGCGGGTCGTCGCGGCTTCGACGAGCACGCGGATCGTCTCCTGGAAAGAAGCGCCCGCGAGCCACGAATCCGTCGCGAGAGCCGCGCGGGTGATCCCCAGAAGGAGCTGCTCGTACGTCGCCCTGCGTCCTTTCCCCGACTGCACGACATTCCCGTTCCGGTAGAGGACGTTGCCGATGTCGACCGTCTCGCCGGGGAGGAAGCCGGTGTCGCCCGCGTCGAGGATGCGGCACTTGCTGAACATCTTCCGGACGATGAGTTCCAGGTGCTTGTCGTTGATCGTCTGCCCCTGCGAGGCGTAGATGTGCTGGACTTCCCTGACGATGTACTGCTGGACCTCGCGCGCGCCGCGCTTCTCCAGCAATTCCTGCAGGTTGTGATGCCCCATACTGATCGGCTGTCCCGCCTCGATGAGCTCCCCGGTCTTCACGAGCAGCGTCTCGCGTGGCCCGAATTCGTACGTGCGCTCCTGGATCTCTGAATGCTTGACTTTCACGATCCCGGTCTCGGCGACGAGGATCCTCCCGGCGATCTTCGCTTTCACCGTAGACTTGTCCGAACGGGATTTGGCGATCACCGTGCGCTCTTTCACGTCATCCTCCGCCCGCACGACGATATCGAAACCGCCAGGGATGAGGTACGTGTCCTCCCCGAGTTCCTGCTCGACGATGTGGACCTGCTTGCGATTCCCGGTACGCGCGATTTTCACCAGGCCGGAGATGTCGCTGAGCGTCGCCGGCGTGCGCGGCGGCCGCGCTTCGAAGAGCTCCTCCACGCGGGTGAGCCCCTGCGTGATGTCCGCCCCCTCCGCGACCCCTCCCATGTGGAAGGTACGCATGGTGAGCTGCGTCCCCGGCTCGCCGATGGACTGCGCCGCGATGAGACCGACGGGCGTTCCGAGCTGGACGGTCTTGTTGTCGCCGAGATCCCTCCCGTAGCACTTCACGCAGACGCCCCGGCGCGTCTTACACCCCATGATGGAACGGACGGGCACCTCCCCGACGCCGCGCTGGTGGATCGCATCCACGACGCTCGCGCCGATTTCTTGCCCCCGTTCCCCGATCACCGTGCCGTCCGCCGCGCGCAGCTCCTGCGCGAGCGTCCGGCCAAAGATGCGATTCAGGAGCTTCTCGCCGATTTCCTCGCTGTCCCGATGCGTCACCCAGTACACCTCCTCCGATCCGCAGTCCGCCTCGCGCACGAGGATATCCTGCACCGCATCGACGAGGCGGCGCGTCAGATACCCCGCTTCCGCCGTCTTCAGCGCCGTGTCGGACTTCCCCTTGCGTCCCCCGTGCGTCGCGATGAAGTACTCGAGCACCGAGAACCCATCCTTGAGATTCGACTGGATCGGCAGTTCGATCGTGCGCCCGGACGGGTTCGCCACGAGCCCCTTCATGCCGGAGAGCTGCGTCACCTGCCCCCAGTTCCCGCGCGCGCCGGAGTCGATGACGTACGTGATGTTGTTCTCCGGATCCTTCATGAATTCCTCGATGAGCACGCTCGTCACCTCGTTCTTCGTCCGCGTCCAGATGTGGATCGCCTGGCTGTAGCGCTCGTCCGCGGTCATGAGCCCCTTCCAGTAGCTGTTGTTGATGAGACGCACCTGCTCGTTCGACTGCGCGATGATGTCCCGGTTCCGCTGCGGCGTCAGCATGTCGACCGCCGCGACCGAGATGCCGGATTCCGTGGCGTAGTGAAGTCCGATCTCCTTGATCCGGTCCGCGAACGCGACCGTCTCATCCACGCCGACGCGGTCGAGCGTGCGCGCGAGGAGCCGGCTCAGATCTTTCTTGCGCATCGTCTCGTTGACGAACCCGAGCTCCGCCGGGACGATCTCGTTGAACGTCAGTCTTCCGACGGACGTCTCGACGATGTGCTGCGCGCCGCGTTCCCCGACGCGGACGCGGATATTCGCCTGGAGATTGACGCTCCCGTGCTCGAATGCGAGCATCGCCTCCGTCGGGTTCGCGAACACCATCCCTTCGCCCTTCTTCCCGGAATGGATGCGCGTCAGGAAGAAACACCCGAGCACCATGTCCTGCGACGGGTTGATGACGGGCTCGCCGGAGGACGGCTTGAGGATGTTCGTGTTCGCCGCCATGAGCTCCCGTGCTTCCTGCTGGGCTTTCTCGCCGAGCGGCACGTGCACCGCCATCTGGTCCCCGTCGAAGTCCGCGTTGAACGCGGCGCAGACGAGCGGATGGAGCTGGATCGCCAGCCCCTCGATGAGCGTCGGCTTGAACGCCTGGATGCCGAGACGGTGGAGCGTCGGCGCGCGGTTGAGGAGCACGTGCTTGTCCTGGATCACCTCTTCGAGGATGTCCCACACCTGCTTGCCGCCCTCCTGCACCAGACGCTCGGCGCCCTTCACGTTATGCGCGAGCTCGTCGCGAATGAGACGGCCGATGACGAACGGCTTGAAGAGCTTCATGGCCATCTCCTTGGGAAGACCGCACTGATTCAGCTTCAGGTGCGGCCCGACGACGATCACGCTCCGCCCGGAGTAGTCCACGCGCTTGCCGAGGAGGTTCTGGCGGAACCTCCCCTGCTTGCCTTTCAGCATATCCGAAAGGCTGCGGAGCTTGCGGCGGTCGCCGGCGGTGAAGAGCGTCTTGCCCGCGCGCGCGGAGTTATTGAGGAGCGTGTCCACCGCCTCCTGCAGCATGCGCTTCTCGTTGCGGCAGATCACTTCCGGCGCCCCGATGCTCATCAGCTTCTTGAGGCGGTTGTTGCGGTTGATGACGCGGCGGTAGAGATCGTTCAGATCCGACGCGGCGAACCGCCCGCCGTCGAGCTGCACCATGGGGCGCAGGTCGGGCGGGATGATCTGCAGGCGCGTGAGGATCATCCAGTGCGGCCTGATTTCCGCTTTCTGCAGGGAACTCGCGAGCTTGATGCGCTTCATGATCTTCTTGAGCCTCTGCCCGCTGCTGACTTCCCGTTCCTTCTGCAGATGCTCGATCACCATGCCCAGATCCATATTCGTAATGATCTCCTGCAGGGATTCCGCCCCCGTCCCCGCGCGGAAGACGTGGCCGAACTTCATGTTCATCTCGCGGAATTTGAGCTCGCTCAGGACCGTGCCGACCCGGAGGTTCTTCAGGTCATCAATGGCTTCCCGGTGGTTCGCCTTCAGCATGTCCAGCTTTTCGGCGTACTCCTTGTCGAGGGCGTCGAGCTGTTCGCGCCTCGCCGCGCTCTCCGAAAGCTTCTGCTTGGCGTCCTCGTACTCTCTCTTCACCTGATTCCTGCGCTGCTCCATCGTGGCCGTCAGTTCCTTCTCCGCTTCCCCCTTCGTGTTCTCATCGACGGTAATGACGATGTACGCCGCGAAATAGACGATCTGCTCGAGCGTCTTGATCGGAAGGTCCAGGAGAAGCCCGATGCGCGACGGGGAGGACCGGAGAAACCAGATGTGCGTGACGGGAACGGCGAGGTTGATGTGCCCCATGCGCTCGCGCCGCACGATGCTGCGGGTCACTTCCACACCGCACTTTTCGCAGACGACTCCCGAATAGCGCACCCCCTTGTACTTCCCGCAGAAGCACTGGAAGTTCTTCGTCGGCCCAAAGATGCGCTCACAGAAGAGTCCGTCGGGTTCCGCGCGCTGCGTGCGATAGTTGACGGTCTCGGGCTTCGTGATCTCGCCGCGCGACCAGGCGAGAATGTCCTCGGGGCTCGCGATGCTCAGCGCGACCGCATCGAAGGAATCGGTGGTGGGGGACGGCGTGGCGATGGGCATAGAGGAACGCGGGGAGGAACTATACGAAGAACCGCCGCACTCTCGGGCCGGTCTTCTCTCCCGGTGAGGATGCGTCGGTGATGTACAGCCCATTTTACGGGTTCATTGCCGCATTGCAAGAAAAAAGGCGGCTTGCGGGCGGGAAGCGGGAAGCGGGAAGCAAAAATGAGCGGCATCCTGCGTGCTTCCCGCTTTCCGCTAATCCCCGATGATCCCTTCCTTTATGAATTCTTGCCCCTCCCGGATCCGTTCGACCCCCTCCTGCACCTTCGCCACGCGCTCCTGCGCCGCCTGCATCTGTTCCTCCATCAGCTTGACCGAATCCTGTCCGAGGTCCTTCATCTCCGCGACCTTCTCCTGGAAATCCAGGAGCACCCCGCTCGCCGTTTCCCGCGCCCCCTGAAACACATTGACAGCGCGCTGCCGCCGTTCTTCCGCCGACGTGCACGCGACGAGGCCGGGCAGTGCCAGCGCGAACAGGCCGGAAACAAGCATGCGGGACGGCTTCATGCTTTCCGTATCCCGTACTTCTGGAACAGCCTCTCAAATGACCCGCCCGATTCCCTCAGGGCCACTTCCAGCATCTGCGCCTCCTGTTCGCTCACCTGCAGGACGGACGACGCGTTCGTTAACGCCTGCGCCTCCTCGTCCTTCGCGCGCAGACGTTCCGCCCCCTGCAGGGACGCGTGGAGGACGATGAACGCGCTGCACCCGTCGCACTTGATCTGGAGGAGCATCGACTCGTGCGCCACGACGCGCACCGCGGACAGATCCACGGTGACCCGCTTCCCGCATTGCGGACACCGCATCTGCTGGTGAATGCGCTGGAGGATCTGCTGCAGTGTGTGCGGATCGATCTCCATTGTTCGCTCAGTATACCACAGAGTCGTCCGGCAAACAAAAAATATGCGAAAAGTTTCGGCACGGCGGTCGCGACGGCCGTGCCGCGCAGACATCTGGTACACTGCCTGCGATGAACCGGGCGTCCCCTTCCCCGCTCGCTCTGCACTGCCTCGCGGCGTTCATCGGCGCGAGCGCGCTCGCCATCGCCGCGTCCGGCGATGTGCGGCAGACGATCGCGGACCTCACACGCGAACAAATCGCCGCGCAGATCGCCGTCGAACACGGGGAGCCTCTCGCCCTCACGGTCGTCCTGAGCCGGATCGCCGGCGGCGCCATCGTCGAGATCGGGCAGGACGGGACCGAGACGATCTTCCTCAGCGTCCCCGACGTCTGGATCCGGCGGGAAGTGCGCGGTACTGCGCTCTCGGATACGACCGCGGACGCGCCGGGTCTCGGCTTCCTGCGGTACCGCCTGCCGGCGGGGGCGGTCATCAGTTTTCGCGCGGGCGCCGCGCCGGACACGGTCGCACTCCTGAACCCTTCCGCGGTTCCGATCAAAGTGCGCACGACACTCGTGGACACGGCGGCGGGAACGGCGGAAGAGGACGTGCGGCTGGCACAGGCGGAAGAGATCGTCTTGTTCTCCAACCACTAACAGGCCTTCGCGTCCACCCGCCATGGAACTGTTTCCTATTCGCACGCCGCTGCTCGCAAAGGGGGATGACCTCCCCG
>Ga0209541_10015108_pt1 | contig 11582 bp, 13 predicted proteins | sample RifCSPlowO2_01_FD_184027 | JGI IMG/M metagenome (GOLD analysis project Ga0209541, IMG submission 184027) | Groundwater microbial communities from Rifle, Colorado - Rifle CSP2_plank lowO2_0.1 (SPAdes) (version 2) | ecosystem: Environmental > Aquatic > Deep subsurface > Groundwater | place...
ATTACAACAGGGAAACAGAGGAACTTAAGAATCAATTAAATAGAGATATTGAGAATCTTAGGATTAAAAGTAGATAAATATTTATAAGAGGGCATGTTCAGATTATACTGACAAAATGTTAACAGACAAACAAATAGATGAAATAAGGGAGCATTTGGAAAAAGCTCAGAATCCCTTGTTCTTTTTTGATAATGATGATGATGGCTTATGCAGTTTTTTGTTGTTACAGAGGTTTCTTGGAAGAGGTAGGGGGGTTGCAATAAAATCTTTTCCTGATTTAAATGTAAGCTATTACAGAAAGGTTCAGGAATTAAAGCCAGATTATATATTTATCTTAGATAAGCCTATTGTAAGTAAAGAGTTTCTAGAAAAAATAAAACAAGATAATCTGCCTATTATTTGGATTGATCATCATTTAGTTGACAATCCTAAAGAGAAAGATATTTATTATTATAATTCTTATCATGCTGATAAAAACAATGAGCCCGTTTCTTATATTTGTTATAAAGCAACCGGCAATAAGGAAGATATTTGGCTGGCTATTATTGGTTGTATAAGCGATTCTTATCTTCCTGATTTTTTTGAAGAGTTTAATGAGAAATATCCTGAATTAAGCAAGAAAAATCCAAAGTCTGCTTTTGATCTTCTTTTTAGCTCTGAAATTGGCAAAATTGCAAGGATTTTAGATTTTTCATTAAAAGATACTACTACAAATGTTGTTAATATGCTAAGATTTATGATGAGAGTTAAAAGTCCGCTAGATATTTTAGAAGAAAATAGCAAGACAAGACAAATTTTAAGAAGATACGGGCAGATTAATGAAAAGTATCAGGAATTAATGGAAAGGGCAAGAAAACAAAAAGGAGATAAATTATTATATTTTCAGTATGGAGGGCCATTAAGTTTAAGTGCTAATCTTTCAAATCAGTTAATTTATGAATCCCCCAAGAAAATAGTTGTTGTTGCTTATTTAAATGGGGATATTGCAAATATTTCTATGCGGGGGAATAACAAGGAAGTTTTAGGCTTGACTTTAGAAGCTATTAAAGGCATTGAAAATGCTGCAGGCGGGGGGCATAAGTTTGCTACAGGTGCAAAGATAAATGTAAGTGACTTGCCTAAGTTTAAAGAAAGGGTTGAGGGGCTGGTGAAATGAGATTAGATAGTTTTTTAAATGTGTATTTTTTAGTATTTTTATGATATTATATAGATTATTTACAGAAGAAGCAAAGGCTATTCCTATTTATTAATATCTTAAATCTTTCTTTTTATTTTAAAATGAAAAACAAATTAAATAACCCTGATGTTGAAAAAATTGCAAGAGAGAATTTAATCAGGGAGAGCGAGGAAGCTTCTGGATTAAGTGTTAAGGGATATGATTTTAATAATGGAGTTGACTTTAATAAGATTTTAGATTCTTATTTAACAACAGGAGCACAGGCAACTAATTTTACAAAAGCTGTTGAAATAATCAAGAAAATGAGGAAAGAAAAGGCATTTATCTATTTAGGATATACATCAAACATGGTTACAACAGGAATAAGGGAAGTGATTAGATATCTTGCTGAACATAAGCTGATTGATTATCTTGTTACAACAGCAGGGGGAATTGAAGAAGATTTTATTAAATGTCTTGGTGATTTTAAGATTGGTGATTTTAATTTAAGGGGGGCAGATTTAAGAGATAAGGGAATAAACAGGGCTGGAAATATACTTATTCCTAATTCAAGATACTGCAGGTTTGAAGACTTTGCATTGCCTATTTTAGAAAAATATAAAGATGAAATAAAAACTCCAAGTGATTTAATCAAGATAATGGGAAAAGAGATTAATAATGATAAAAGTATTTACTATCATTGCTGGAAAAATAATATTCCTGTTTATTGCCCTGCAATTATGGATGGAAGCTTAGGAGATATGATTTATTTTTACAGATTTAAAAATAAGAATTTTAAATTAGATATTGTTGAAGATGCAACTGAATTTAATAACAGCACAATAGGAAAAGAAAAAACAGGAATGATAATTTTAGGTGGAGGAGTTGTAAAGCATTCTATCTGCAATGCAAATATGTATAGAAATGGTGCTGATTATGCTGTTTACATTAATACTGCTCCTGAATTTGATGGCTCTGATAGTGGAGCTAGGCCAGATGAAGCTGTTTCCTGGGGGAAAATTTCCAAGACTGCTGAAAGTGTTAAAGTTTTTGGAGATGCGACGATTATATTCCCGCTGATTGTGGCGAAGTGTTTTGTTAAGAATTAGTATTGTCTCGCTACATAAACAATATGATTGGCTTTTTTGTTGCAGATTGCGCATTTTGGTAAATTTTTATCTAATTTTTCTTCTAACTTTGTTCCTCGAACTTGGGCTCCGGTTTCTTTTTCAATAACTTCTGCGCAAGCTTCTCCTTCTTTATCCACAGAACAAAAACCACATCTTGCTATTTTGCCTTGTTCTATTACATCTTTTATTTCTTGTTTTGTTTTTACATCAATTAAATTATTGTCAAATAATTTATCTGCCTCTTTTGTCAGATTTTTATCAATATCAATAGATGTTTTTTCTATGTAATTGAATAAATCATTTATTTTTATTGTTTCTTTATTGTTTGTATCTCTTCTGTAAATTGTTATTTCATTTTTGTCTAATTCTCTTTTTCCAAGCTCGAGCCTTATTGGAACTCCTTTCATTTCCCAGAAATAAAACTTTTCGCCTAATCTTTTATCTGAATTGTCTATGTCTACTGAGATGTTATTATTTTCTAATTGTTTTTTTATTTTATTTGCTTCTTGTGTTATTTTTTCATCATTTCCAATTGGAATTATAATAATCTGGATTGGAGCTATTTTCCATGGAAATTTTAATCCTTTGTTGTCTCCATGAACTGCAATTATACTTGCGAATATTCTTGAAATAGCAGGGCCATAACAAGTTATCCAGCAATATTTTTCTGTTTCATCTTTGTCTTTAAACTTAACATCAAATGCCTTTGAAAACTCTTGTGAAATTATATGAGTTGAAGGTTGCTGAACTAATTTACCTCCAGGATTTAAAACATCTGCTGCAAAAGTTCTATATGCCCCTGGAAATTTATCCCAAGAAGGTCTTTCAAAGAAAATAAAAGGCAAACCAAAGATATCATGCAAAACTTCTTTTGTTGTTTCCATGTCTTCATGAACTTGTTTCATTGCATCTTCTTGTGTTGCATGAGCACAATGAGCTTCTATCCAGTGAAATTCTCTGCTTCTTAAAAAAGGCCTGGTTGCACTTGTTTCATATCTAAAAACATTTGCTCTTTGATATGTTTTAAATGGCAAGTCTTTGTAACTTCTAATCCATAAAGAAAACATCTGGTAAAATAATGTTTCAGAAGTTGGTCTTAATGCATATTTTTCTTCTAATTTTGTTTCTCCTCCATGAGTTACCCAGAATACACTTGGAGTAAATCCTTTAATATGTGAACTTTCTTTTTTTAAATTAGATTCAGGGATAAGTGTTGGAAACCAGTAAGGTTTATGTCCTTTTTTTTGTAATGCTTCTTCCATATGTTTAAACATTTTTTCCATTGAAAGAACAGACCATGGCTGAAAAACTAGAAATCCCTTTATATTATATCTTAAATCTGCGAGTTCTGCTTTTTGAATTATTTCTGTATACCAATCAGAAAAATCTTTGTTTTTATCAATATTAAATGTGATTTTTTTATCACTAATATCCAACTTTTTAATGCTTGAGCCAGTATTATTCTCGCTTTTTTTATTAGAGCCTAAAGAACCAAGGTTCTTTGAGGCTTCAATCTCCTTTATTTCTATTTTCTTTTCTTGAATATTAAGAAGTTTTTTATCTGCTTCATGCTCTTTTTCATGAAGTTCTTGCTTTTTTAGATTCCCCCCAAGATATACTCTTTGTTTGTCTACTTTTTCTCCTTTTCTAATTGATTTTACTCTGTAATAATACTTTTTTTCTCCTTTTTCTTTGATTTCAGTGTATGTCATGGGTTTATGTGTCTACATACTTTTATAAATCTTTTGGTTGTGGACGTATATGTAGTTTTATACGTCTACATGGTTGATGTTGTTGTTGGAAAATGTGGACGTATAAATAATATATTTATAAAAATGAGCCTAAGAGGATTCGAACCCCTATCGCTCGGTCCGAGGCCGAGAATTCTATCCATTGAACTATAGGCTCTTGATAATAGATACTTAAATTAGTTAATAAAATTATGGATTTTGATGTTTTGCAAATTTATTTTGTAATTTTATTTTGATGATAAACGAATTTGATATAGAGTTTTTCATTAAGATTGAATAAACAGATTAAGCTTAGGTTTACTGAAAAAATAATAAATTTTTTTGATAAGTATTAATTTTGTTACTACTCCTAAGATGCTATTAAATAGAAAGATTTAAATACCTGTTTTTTCTATGGAAAACATGAAAGAAACAAACTATGAAATAATCGAGGCAAAGCCAAAGGCACCTCCAAGAAATTTAATTCGGATTTCAGAGATAGAGTAATTCACCATGCAGTTTATAATATAATTGAACCTCTTTTTGATAAAAGTTTTATTTATGATTCTTGTGCGAATAGAATCGGAAGAGGAAACCTATTTGCACTCAAAAGGTTTTATCAATTTCAAAGAGAAATTACTAAAAACAATAGCAGAATAGCATTCTGCCTTAAAGCAGACATAAAACATTATTTTGAAGAAGTTGACCATGGAACTCTCTTGAATATTATGGGGAGAAAAATTAAAGACGAGAAAGTTATTTGGCTGATTGAAAGAATATTGGCGAACCTGCCAATTGGGGGGGGGGCGAAGCAAGGTTGGAATGCCACTCGGCAACCTAACTTCGCAGTTTTTTGCCAATGTTTATCTTAATGAACTCGATTATTTTGTCAAGCACGAACTTAAGGCAGAATACTACATAAGATATGTTGATGATTTTGTAATTTTGCATAACTCTAAACAACAGCTTAAAATATGGAAAAAGGAGATTGATAGATTTTTGAAAGAGAGATTAAAATTAGAACTGCATACTCAAAAATCCAAGATAATCTCCCTCTCAAAAGGAGTTGATTTTGTAGGATTTAGAAACTATTGGCATTTTAGATTATTAAGAAAAAGAAACATTAGAAAGATGTTTGCAAAAATTGAAGATTACAAACAAGGCAAAGTCTCTAAAAACAAAATGCTTGAAAGCTTTCAGGGCTGGAATGCCTATGCAAAATGGGCAAATAGTTTTAAGTTAAGGAGAGAGGTTGTGGAGAAGATTTCAAATTTCCAACAATATTGCAGCAATTATACATGCAATTATTATAATTGAAGCAATTATCTGCCTCAAATAAATTTTTTCTTTTAGGAATATTCTAGCAAATAAAAATATGAAAATAGGAGATAAAATAAATAAGATTGTTGTGAATACAATTCCTAAAGAAAGATAACCATAATATAAAATTAATCTATAGATTACCCAGATTATTCCGCTTATAAGCATTAAAATCTTAGTTTTAGTTTTTATTGAGCTTATGCTTGGATGAAAAATAAAAGCAGCTATTAAGAAAATAAACAAGCATCTTAGAAAATAAAAGGTTAAAGAAGAATAATAAGGAAGAATTGCTTTTGAGATTACTAATTCAATTGCAAAGAAAAAACTTGCTAAAATAGCTGCCATTATATATTTGTTTAAAACTAGATGATGTTTTTTTACATGACTTGCTATTAATGCAATGCTTGCTATTAAAGCTAATATTAATATTGAGTAATTTCTTTCTGTAGCATAAGCTATAAAAAAGAAACTAAAAATAAAAGCCAAGAGAACAGTAAATAATGGCTGCATTAGTCTTATTGGTTCTAGTTCTGTTACATTTTCTCTTTTTAATGAAAAGAAAGCTAATAAATTTGCGAATATTGAAGATAAAATAACAGAAATAAAAGTTAATAGGTTTAAGATAGAATATGCTTCTGGTTTTATCTCCCAGAAGAAAAAAGTTAATGGAAGCATAACCAAGACTAAGGCTAGGAAACCATATACAGTGCAATTTTTATAATTTACATTATGAGTTATTACTATCTTTTTGTCTATTATGTTGCCTGCTCCTTCTAAAACAGAACCTATAATTGGTGTGTACCACATTTTGCCTCTTTTTTTGTACTTCTATTATTAAGGAATTATTATTTATAAATATAGTTTAATAATTGATTATTGTGAACAATTTATTTATTATATTTTTTAGAGTTTCTTTGTTTATCTTGCCAATCTTTTTTATAACTAATTCTTTATCTAATTTTAATAAGTTTTCCACTTTTATAATGCAATTTGTGAAAAGTTTTCCTTCATCTAAATTGTTATTTGTTAAATTAATTGTATATTTGTCCTTTAAGATATTTGAAGTAACTCCTATCACAAGAACATCATCAGAATATTTATTGAACTCATTATTGCTAATTACAATAACAGGCCTGACTTTTCTTCCTGATTGATCTGAAAAAGGAAAAGGAACTAACAACAAGTCTTTTTGTTCTATCATAAATATTTACCCCAAATCTCATCATCTTTTTTATTATCCCAAATTTTATTTAGTGACTTTTCAGCTAATATCATCCAACCTATTTTCTCTTTTTTAGTTTTATCTAACTTATCCATAATAAGATGCCTAATGAATTCAGATTTAGAGGGATAATTTTTATTTTTAATAAATTCTTCTAATTCACAAGCTTCTTCTTCTGGAAGTTTTATTGTTATAGTTTTCATAGTAATCCTAAGGGATTACTTATTTATATAGTTTTTGGTTTAGAATAATTCCTAAGGATAAATGCCCCCACGAGATGTTTAACCTTAGGTTAAGGTTCTCACGAGTAAAATGGAGACTTTGTCGACGATAACTATTTTTCATGTTTTTAGTGTGGGTTTTAGGGGGATTTTAATTTTTTAGGACTGGTTAAACGCTCCCCGCATTTTCCTAAATAGGAATGTTTATAAACACCAATATATTGGTTAATATAAACCAATTATTTGGTTAAATAAAACCTAAAAACAAGTAGAATAAAATGTTAACCAATAGTCAACTTAGGATATTTGAACCTTTAACGAGGAATATGCTTAAAGAGTATTCTATTAAGGAAATAAAAGAAGCTTGCGGGGAAAAGTCAAACAATGCCTTGGCTTTAGCTTTAAAAAAATTTAAAGAAGAAAATATCGTCAAAGAAAGAAGAGTTGGGAGATCTTTACTTTATACACTAAACATAGACAATGAATTAGTTTTTAATTATATTCAGTTGATAAATACTAAAAATATTCCTAAACAAGTTTTAAGAGCTATAGAAAGGATAAAAGAAGATGTTGAAAAGCATACTTCTTTTTTCTCTATTATTATTTTTGGCTCTTATGCAATAGGAAAACAAACTAAAGAATCTGACTTGGATGTAGCTGTTTTTGTTGAAGAAGAAAACAAAAGAAAGATAATAGAATCTGCTCTAAAATCTTCTGAACTTAAAACTCCCTTAAAGATTCATGGTCATGTTATTTCAAAAGATGAATTCTTAGAAATGTTAAAAGTAGATGAAGAAAACTTGGGAAAGCAAATAGCAAGAAAACATTTATCAATCTACAATTCTCATATATTTTATTCATTATTGAAAAAGGGAGTAAAAAATGGATTCAGATACTAAACTTTACTTAGAAAGAGCACAAAACGAGTTAAAACTTGCAGAGATAGTGATGCAAATAAGCATTAATAAGGATATTCAAACAAAGATACCTGAAATTGACAAACCAGATACATATTTTAGTTCAGTTATCACTCATGCTTATTATTCTATTTTTTATACAACAAAAGCTTATTTGATTATGAAAGGGATAATAACCAAAGCTCCAGAAGAACACAAGAAAACTTATGAAGAGTTCAAAAAATTGGTTTCTCAGGGAATTGTTGATGAAGAATTATTAAACCTCTACGAAGAGGTTCTTGTTAAGGCAGAAAGACTATTGGGAATCTTTAAAGTTGAAAAGAAAAAAAGAGGCGAGTTCACTTATCAAAGAATAGCTCAAGCAAATCTTGAGCCAGCAAAAGAAAGTTTGAAAAATGCTAAAACTTTCTTGAAGCATATTTATGATTTGTGCGTTTAAGTTGAACTCTGCAAAAATTAAGCCAGTTAAATGCCCCCGCAGATTTCCTAAATTAGATATCTTCTAAACCAGGTGTTCCTGTTATGAACTGACTTTCTAATCCTAATTTTCTAAAATAATCACACATTGCTTGACACGCAAATCTTTCAGTAGAATAATGAGTTCCACCTAAAATATTTATTCTATGCTCTCTTGCAAAATCATGAGCTTTTTGTGAGTGTGAGTTTAATGCGGTTATTCCAGTCACAAAAGTATTTACTCCTTCTTTTGCAATATCTTGTAACATTTCAACATCATTTCCACCACCAGCTATTACTGCAACAACCCCTCCTTTAATACTGGGAGTTCCATATTGATATAGGCTAACTTTATGTCCTACTACTTCTTCGAATTTTCTTGATAAATCTGTAGTTGTTCTTAATTTTGTTTTTCCAAATACCCCACATAAAGCTCCGAAATATGGTGCAAAAGGTTTTACTGATTTTATTGCTAAAGCATTTGCTAAAGTTGTGCTAGTTGAATATTCTCCAGAATTATCTAAAGGAACATGAAGATTATAGACTGAGATTCTTCTTGCTTTGAATTTCTTTAATAAGTCTCTATTCATCTGTTGAAAGACTTGAGGAGCTTTTGTAATATCCCAAATAGAAGGATGATGAACAAAAAGCATAGCATCTTCTGTTTTCTGTGCTAAAACATATTTCATTACTTCATTAGTTGGAAATACTGCAGTATATACTCTATTAATCTGTTGAGAATTATCACAAACTAGCCCCATAGATCTTTTCTTAAAGTTATCACTAAGAAAATCTTTGACTTCTTCCATATGCTCAGCCCATTCATCGCTTAAGCCGGGCTTTATGAAATCTTTTTCCAGTCTTGCATAAAGCTTTGTTGCTTCCATAGTAATTCTTAGAAAATAGGTGTTATAAATCTTATTACAGATTGTGTTTCAAGAAGTGTACCAAGTCGTGTAACAAAAAGTGTAACACGCCCCCACGAGAACAGGAACTTAAAGGTACATGTTCCTTAAATTTTTTGACTAATTGTAATGATCCCAGATAAGATATCCAATTAATCCTGCTAAAAGAACAACAAGTAAAATAAGATCTATTGGAATAGATAAGATTGCACAAGTAGCTTTCATTACTGAAGTTCCAGTTCCTAGATCTTGTTCTGCTGTGCTGCATACTTGCTCTTGAAGTATTGCTCCCAGAGTTAGCCCTAAGATAATGCTAAGTGCGATTAATCCCCATTTTACTTTTGCCATGTTTTATTAGATGATCTGAAGTTTTTAGATTTTTGTATACTAAAATATTTCTCGCTTATCCTATCTGCAATAAAATAACTAAATGTTCCTGAGAAAAGAGCAATAGCAATATATTGAATGTACAAGTCAAGCTAATGATTACAAACAGACAGAGGATTCCCAAATGGATTATCTGTTCCGCAGATAATGTTTCCTGAAACCTCAAATATCAAAATAGAAATGAATAACAGAAACCAGAGTATAGTTTGTGGTGATTAGGAAGTAATCACGCAGATTTAGATAAAATAGAACCATAAAAATAAGATGAAGATTGCAATAACAGTCAAGACAGGAAAAGAAGAGAAGTCAACTGAAAAAGAGATTGATAAAACAGTTGATACTGTCCTGGAAATTGGTTCTGCTCTTGATAAGAAGTATGGAGATTTTACTTATGGAAGATGTAGGGTTTATCCTGATGGGACTGGGCTAGTTCTGGAAAAGAATTAAATTAATCAAAAGGATGATCTACTAAATGCTCAAATGGCATTTGTTCTGGAATTATTCCCATAGATTTTCCATATTCTCTTGCTCTATTTAATTCAGAATCTTCTTTCCTAAAATTAAACATTTTTCCTCTGAAGACAACATACATTTCTCCACCACTACATAGGTGTGTGTAGAATGCTGGTTTTATTGCATGCATAGCCATATCAAGATATTTATCTCTATTTGCATCTTCAACTTCTACTTTATGAAAAGTCATGACTCTATTTTCTTCTTCGAGTCTATCTACATCGGTTCCAACTATTTTAGCTAAACTTAATAGTTTTTTGTCTTCAAGACTTTCTTCGAGTAAAACTCCTTGCCATACCATGTTTTTGCTATTCATTTTGTGTTTAAAAGTTTTTCCTTACCTCCTTACAATACATACGGACAATGATTTAAATTGAAATCTCTTATTTGTTGTGTTACATCTTGTCTAAGCCAGGGAGTTTGAACTTCATAATAATCATAATTTGCCCAGTCTTCAAGAGTTTTTGGAGCAACAAATCCATGTTTTATTGCATCTTGATATAGGGGTGTACCTGGATAAGGAGCATAAACATGTGCTTTAACTTCATGAAGTTTACTAATTAAAACAATTTTTCTTCCAAAATCTAAAGTTCTTGCAATGTTATCCTCTGAAAACCCAGGATATCCAACGATAACTGTAAAACTTCCATGAATCCCTACTCTTCCTAATCTTTTTGCTACTTCTAAAACATCTTCTGTTGTCATATTTTTATTTATATAATCTAATTCTTCGTTATTCCCAGATTCGGCTCCGATTAATATTCTTGAGCACCTGCTATCTGAAACTTTTCTTAGTTCATCATCATTAAGAACAAGTAAATTTTTAGGATGTGCTGATGCAGCCCATTGAATATTCCAACCTCTTTTTTTTACTTCCTCAGCAAAAGAAAGTGCTCTTTTTTTGTTCACAAAAAAGTTAGCATCATAAAATTTAATTCCATCAGCTCCGTGTTGTTCAACTAGTTCACTAACTTCTTGCATCATTCTTTCTAGTGATTCTGAAGTCCATTTTCTATCATAAAGTGCTACTTCTGAACAAAAACCACAACCAAAAGGACAACCCTGACTTGAGATATGGTTAAGAACTCTATTTGAAATGTGTTCATCGCTTCTAATATAATCTTTAGGATCAACTAATGAATAATTATAAGTTGCAAATGCATTTCTGCTAATTGGTGTTTTTGGATTATTATGGATTTGTGCTCTATTCTTGTCTTTAAATGATATTCCTGGAATATTTTCTAAGCTCTTTTTTCCTTTTAGTGCTTCTGCTGTTTCTAATACTGTTTGCTCTCCTTGCCCTCTTACAACAACATCTATATATTCAGAATCTAAGAATTGTTCTGGCAAAATTGTTGGAGCACCACCACCAAAAATAGTGGTTACTCCTGGAAATCTTTCTTTGGCTTTGGCAGCAAAATCAAGCCCTTCACTAATTTGATGCCCGATCATTGTGCTAACTCCAACTAAATTTGGTCTAGCTAGTTCAGCAACTATATCGTCAGGGCTTCTTTGTCTAAAATTATTGTCAACTATGGTAATATCATAGCCATTACTTGCTAAATGAGATCCGATAGATAAAACAGAATAGGGAATCCAGAAGTTTCTATAATTTCTCTCATGGA
>Ga0209541_10015109_pt1 | contig 11581 bp, 7 predicted proteins | sample RifCSPlowO2_01_FD_184027 | JGI IMG/M metagenome (GOLD analysis project Ga0209541, IMG submission 184027) | Groundwater microbial communities from Rifle, Colorado - Rifle CSP2_plank lowO2_0.1 (SPAdes) (version 2) | ecosystem: Environmental > Aquatic > Deep subsurface > Groundwater | place: Rifle...
GAGGTTTATTCATAAATCATTAATTAATGTAACAGAATCTCCCTAAGAAACAATTAAATATGAAGAGCTTTTAAACATTGTTATGAAAAAAAGAGATGTTTGGATTCTTTTAATTATCTCTAGTTTCATACTTCTTATTGATAATGCCAATGCACAATCTGGACAAGAAGAAGACTTTATCTGTTCTGGTCTTGTATGGGAAAATGACGGAAAATATTCTCCTGTAGAAGATTCTTGTCTCGGCTATAGGTGCTTGGTTAGCAATAAGATAAGCAATTCATGTTACGATGAAAAACAATGTGAAGAAGCATGCAGCACTGTGTGCTTGAGCATTCCAGACCAGAAAAAGCGTTGTTCAGAATTAACTGGATTGTTAAAAGGAGACTTTAATGGAGATGGATGCGTGAAATTTGACGACTATCTTGAATTCGCTGAAGCCTTTGGCCAATGCAATATGATAGTTCCCTTTGCTTTGCACGAGGGAGAAACCAATACTTTTTTCGGCAAGACAATGACATTTCAAGAATTATTTAATGACAGCTATGCTTTAATTATAAACGACAAAGAATTTCTTATTGATGGACTATTAAATGGAGCTGACAAGATTGAAGGGCTATTAATCAGCGAGGTTCTTGTTGATGGCGAACTTTTAGTCACTGTTAAAAGAGACTGCGAGAAATATGATCTGGATAAAGATGATGAAATCAAGATTGGCGATTTTCTGATATTCGCTGATAATTTTAACAAATGCGAAGAAAAAGATGACATAAAATTTTCTAATTTGAGAGAAGGACAAATGTTGACTAATGATAGATTTGATTTAAATGTTCGAACAGGAGAAGAATCAATTTGCGGTTATAAATTATTTAGGGAAGTTGCTGTTGAAAGTGCTGATGGTCTGGGGGACTTATTTGAAACTCCTGACGGATTTGTTCATAGCACAACTTTGAAAGACTTGAAGGATGGCAATTATAATTTAATTGTCAAGTGCGATTCTAAAAATATTGTAAGAGAAAAATCTATTAATTTTAGAGTTATATTAGAGGGAATAAATGCTGAGATTAGTGTTGCCACTGAAGAAAATTATTACTATGATGACCAGCAAATAATATTAACTGATCCTCCTGCAAAAGAAAACAATAATTTCCAATCGTTCGCTTTAGATATATATGAACCTCCATCAACTTACGATGATTTGGATAGTGATGTATTCATAGTTGAATTTTATGATGATTCTTTGATAAGAAAAAGATTTAGATTGGAAGAAGAGAGAAACATAGATGACAAGAAAACCGAAATAATAGAGCTTGAAAGACAAGGAAAAAATCCCATACTTAAAAAAATTGCTTTAGCTTTTGGACAGTCGCAAATAAATTCTTATTTGAAGGATGAAAAATCAAAATCAGAAGCCTTGCATGAAAAATTTAAACAAGATTTGTTTGGTAGTAGATTATCTAAACCATCTATTTTTCAATCTACGAAAATTATTGATGAGTATTCAAAAATTTTAAATGGTGCAGCTATTGAAACTACTCCTGAGATTATTGAAGAGATTGAGAAGCTGGATTATGTAAGGAAAGTTGAGAAAGAGAAAATATTTGAAATAAATCTTGATGCATCGAGCCAACTAATTGGTGCTAATTCTGTTTGGGAGACTTTAGATAATGATGGTTTGACTGTTACAGGAAAAGGAGTTAGGGTTGCCGTTATTGATACTGGCGTTGATTATAGTCATCCTGATTTGGGTGATTGTAGCACTGAGGAGTTTCTAGGTGAAAGATGTGAAAAAGTTATAGGAGGTTATGATTTTGTTAATAATGATCCTGATCCAATGGATGATCAGGGCCATGGCACCCATGTTGCTGGCATTATAGCCGGAACAGGAATAGCTTCCAACGGAAAATACAAAGGTATTGCTCCTGATGCAAAAATTTACGCTTTTAAAGCTGGAGGTCCTTATGGATTACCCTTCTCTGCTATACTTGCTTCATGGGAAGCTATTTCTGATTTGGACAATGATGGTATTCCTTTTGAGAGTAGAGAAGATAGAGTTGATGTTGCAAGTATGAGTTTTGGCGGGGGTTCTGGTTTTAGTTCATCATATGATGAATCCTCTCAAATTGTTGATGACTTAGTTAGAGGAGGGATTGTAGCAGTCATATCTGCTGGAAATAGCGGTCCTGGTAAAAACAGCATAGGCAGCCCCGGGACATCTAGGTTGGCTATAACTGCTGGAGCTACAACAAAGGTTCAGAATAGCATGGATAGTGGAGGTCCAGATAAGATTAGCTGGTTTAGCAGCAGAGGGCCGACTCCTGAAGGATTCCATAAGCCAGATGTTGTTGCTCCCGGAGGGGATGTTCATCTTGTTAAGGACGAAAAAAATGACATTAGTGATTACTATGGGAGATACCAACATGGGATAATTTCTACTTTTTCTACTGAGGTAAAAGATAGTGAAGACCTTTGCGCCATTTTGACTCGTTATGGGTGCATAGATGATTTAAATACCGTTGATGAATTTTATCTTAGAGCTTCTGGAACTTCAATGTCCGCCCCCATGATATCTGGAGCGGTTGCTTTGTTATTACAAAAGCATCCTGATTGGAATCCTTTTGAAATAAAACAAGCTTTGAAAAATACTGCTATTGATTTGGGCTATGATATAGATACTCAAGGATATGGGAGAATAGATATAAGCAAGGCCGTGGCTGTTGATGAGCCCCCTTCTCTAATAAGAGAAATTAAGGTCGATGATAATGATTTGGCAAATGTGTATGGAAAAATAAATGATGAAGATGTTGCTTCTTATGAAATTTACATTAGATCGGATAATACTGCTGTTTGGTCCCTTGTTTTAGAAGCTCCGATTGAATCTTACATTCGCGATAGAGAATTTCTTGGGAGCTTTGATACAAGTTCTTTAACTGAAAGCATTTATGATATTGAATTGAGAATTAAGAATGATCTTGGAGAGGTAATTTCAACAATTACGGCTCAGCTGGATTTGCTTTTATATAAACTTACAAAAATTGTTTCTGAAACTGGCGTCGATAAAAATGAAAATGGACTTATTGACCTTCTTAAAATCGATTATGAAGTTTGGTCTAGAAAAGATGGTCCTGTTCTAGTTATTCCACTGTTAATAACAGGAAGTAAAAATTTATTTGATGCTGAGTTTGTAAGCGAAGCTGAAATTGATAAAATTGTAGAAATTAAAAAAGGTTCTAATATTTTATCCTCTGAATTTGATGGGATTAAAATAAAGAACAATTTGAACAAACATGAATTAAGTGGCGATTTGAGTCTTTCATTCGTCGTTTTTTTCGATGAAGGATTTCCAGATACAAGGAAAGCTATTGATTTAAAAAATTCATATAATAGTAGGATTTTTGAAAAAGCGATTGACTTAGTATTGAGCAATATATGGGGGCTTTCTAAATTTTCTAAAATTTTTATAAATGAAGAAATTGAATCAGAAGTCGATGTCTATAATGAGGGTACTGAACCTATGCAAGGAACCATTTCACTCTATGAAAAAACCACTGATGAAAACCGAGCAGAGATACTTAACTTAATTTCTAGTCAAGAAATTGTTGATGATGGTTATAACTTAAAATCCTTTTCTTTTAAATATATTCCTAGTAACAATGGGAAGAAAATTTTAAAATTTATTATTGAAAATGATAACGATATCGACCTTAGCAATAATGCTGGTGAAGCGGAGATTAATGTTTTATTACCTGGACCTGATTTATGGCTATTATTTGATGAAGAGAACTTTCTTCCTCAACTAATAAGCGGCAAGGATAATAAAATTCTTATTTCTTTGCGGAATGATGGAAATGTTGATGCTAAGAATGTAAAACTTTCTTTATTCTATAATCTTGATAGGGGGGTGGATATTCTTATTGATGAAAAAATCGTTGATGTTAATAAGAGAGGCATTGAAAAAATCGAGTTTTCATGGAATCCTTATTTCACTGGTAATGTATTCTTGTCATCTATGGCTGTTATTGAAAATGAAGTTAATCCTGAAGATAATGTTGCTTATCGGAGATATACAATTATCAAAGAATCCTCCGATGTTTTCGTGAGAAGAACTTCTCTTCCTGATGAGGTTCAATTTAATAAAGAAGTAAATTTTGATATAGAAGTAGAAAATTCCGGCGTTAAAGAAGCTAAAGACGTTAAAGGAATTGTGTCTTTTGACTTTTCTAGTGATCTTATTAATATCGGCAGCTTTGTTATACCCAAGATTAAATCCCAGGATTCTGGGACAGAGACTATCGGATGGATCCCTGATAAGATGGGAGTTTACTCTGTAATTATAGAATTGGAATCTGAAGACGATGGAGATCTAAACAATAATATCTATAGAAAATGGATAACAATAAGAAGTGAAGGTCCTGATGTAACTGGAAATTATCTCTGGAATGTTGATAAATTAGTTGTTGGTCAGACATATGATTTAGAGTTTAATATTAGAAATGATGGATTAACAGAAGCGAATGATATTTCTATCCTGCTCTTTAAAGAAGATGAACTTGTTGATGGAAGAATTATTGATAGATTAGGTCCTAGAGAAAATAATATAACAACGCTAAGATGGGCTCCTAAAAAAGAAGATATAGGATGGAAAAATTTTAAACTTGTAATTGGAACCGAAGATGATGCAAATCCAGATAATAATGAGCATGAATTTAGTTTGAGGACCTTGATAGACAAAGTTGACATTGGGGTATATATCTATTCAAGGAAAGATTTTGTTATTGACAAGGAGAACGAGATTATAGTACCATTAGTGAACAATGGCGGTAAAGATGTTTCCAATATGAATCTTTTTTTGGTTTCTGTAGATGAGATTACTAATGAAGAGACACTATTGGATAATACTCGTATTGAGCTATTAGAATTTGGTGCTTTTGTTGAAATTAAATTTTTCTATACTCCAAAGGAAACTGGGATTGAAATATTTAAAGTCGCTGTCGAAGCTGGGGGCGATGAAAACTTAGAAAATAATCAACGACAAACCAATGTAAAGATTGTTCCTCAATCTAGGCTGAAGAATTTAGGCAATGATGTTTTATTTGGGCATTTATTTATGGAATTGCAGAAGCAAGAAGGAAATGAATGGAAGTCCCATACTGTTTTGATTGATGATTTAAGAAATGATAAAGCAAGAAATGTTGAAAAGGGAGATGCCTTGGCTTTGGATAAATTATTTAATGAAGAATATGGAGAGCTGAGAATTAAAGATGAAGGGGAATTTAGAATTTATGTTGCTCTCCTTGATGAAAGTGGGAACGTTATTAAAACAATTGAAGATAAAAAATTAGAGGCTAGTTACCAGTTTAGAAAAAGAAATCCTGTTCAATCAGAGCCAGTTCAGCCAGTGCCGACTCCTAAAAATCTTAAGAGTGATGACTTATGAATAGATATTTAATATTATTAGTTTTGCTTTTAACGCTTCCAACTATTTATGCAATGCCAATTATTGATATTAACATTAATAAATTATTTTTGGCAGATGAGGATATTGCTTTTTTTATTAGACTTCAGAATCCTACTAATGAAATTATTGAAGCGAGGCTATTTGTTGAATTGATTTCTGAAGATAGAAATTTTGAATTAGCAGAGGAAGGCTTAATGATTTATCCTGGGGATTTTATGTTGAGAACATTCAATGAAAAATTAAATCCCGGGAATTATAAGTTGAGAGTTGAATTAAAAGATAAATTCTTTGATACAGTTTTAGATCAGAGAATTCTGGAGTTTAATGTTGCTGAAAGTTGTACTGAATTAATTTGCAGTTTAGAAGGAGCTTATAAGAAATGCGACTGCGGAAGAAATGAGATCGGTCTCGGGACTATCCTTTCAATTTTATTCTCTGTGATCCTCATAGGAATCTTTTTCTTGTTTTATTTTGAAATCAAAAGAAGGAGGGCATTGGGATAGTCTGAGATACTGAAATAGTATTTTGAGATACTATAAAAGTACAATGTGATTAATATGAAAAGAGGAATCTCGCCGTTAATTGGAGTTGTGTTGCTGATTGTTTTCGTCATAGCTATTATTACGCTGATAATTAATTTTACTAAAGAAAGCGTTGAAAGAAGTTTTGAGAAAAGCGAAAAAATACTTGAAGGATTTAGCAGCTGCGAGGAGGCAAAGTTTTTTGTCGAAAGAGCTGAATGCGGAAGCGGAAACAATGAAAACTTAAAGAAAAATTCTGATTTGCTCTACATTGACATCAGGAATGAGAAGAATATAAACTTTAAAGATGCATTCGTTGTTAAGTTTCTTTTCGATGATGGAGGAAGCGAGACTAGCAGCACATTAGATGACACAAGATTAAATGCATATGAAGTGAAACTGATTGGAATTTATAGACCATTTGAACAGGGGGCTATTACTAATAAAATATATAAATCCTTTAATACTATAGAGATTATACCAAGAGTTAAGGCAGGAAATGAGTTCAAGTTTTGCGAGAATAAAAAGAAAGAAATTGAGGTGGAAAATTGCTGAAAAAGAAAAATAAATTGATTTTTTTAATCTTAATGTTGCTTTTCTTAGTTCCTCTAACTGTTGGACAGGAAGCTGATATCTCTCTTGATTACACCATAAGCAGGGGGAGCATCCAGATTGTTGTCAGAGGGGAGCATTCTAACAGCGTCGAGTTTTATGAAGGAGATTATGACCTTAATGATATTAACTATGTTGATCCCCTTAATAGAGCTAAAGGAAATTTTTTATTGAGTTGCAATAGCAATGGGGTGTGCGACGCCATCTCTTTTGATGCAGTGGATATTTTTGAACCTGGCAATTATTACTTTCTTGTTCGAGATTTAAAGCAGAAAGCTGCAAGGGCTAACTTTGTTCTTACATTTGATAATTTATTGAGCTGCAACTACAACGAGATTGCGATAAGAAACAACAGGTGCATTGATGATTTTACTAATGATGTAAATGACAAGCCTAAGTATTGTAGGAATCAGCAAATTATTGTGAGCTGCACACTTTGCGGATGCCCTAACAGCGAGCAGATATGCTCTAGCAATGGAGAATGCATAATACCAGCTGCAGAACCTACTCCTCCACCTACTCCTCCACCTACTCCTCCACCTATATCTATTCCACAACGACAATTAGAGCAGCTTGGCTGTATTTTTCCAGACTCAAATTCTGAAATTCCAGACGGTGTTTGTGTGAATAGAATTATAACTAGTCTAGATGCTTCCAATTCTTTATTTGGATATAATTGCGAATGCAGCTTGATTGATGAAGCTGATCCTGATAAAGACGGAGATGGATATGATTCTGCTGAATTCAACGGCATTGACTGCGACGACGAGAATGAGCATATTAATCCTGACATTGTTGAGAGCTGCCAAGCGGGATTGGGCAATAATAATATTGATGAAGATTGCAGTGGAAGAGACCTTGATTGTGGCGCTCTTTGCGACGATGATGAAGATGAGAGATTCTCCAGAAGCCCTTTTTACTGCCCATATGCAGCCAGGGCTCTTGGCAGAGTAACCGAGGCTGATGACAATAATCCTAATATTTACCCTGGTGCTCCTGAGATTTGCAATGGAAGAGATGACAATGAAGATGGGAATGTCGACGAGGATTTGAGTAATTGCTTGTGTACTGGAGTTCCAACAGATATTGTTCCAGAAATTAAGAGCTCAGCTGAAATCTGCGACGACAATGTAGATAATAACTGCAATGGGCAGGTAGATGAATTGGCTCAATGCGATCAATGCAGAAATGGAGACGCTAAAAGAATCGAAGGACTGTGCCAAGATGGAGAAAGCGTTTGTAGAAATGGGAGATGGGAGACAATTAGAAGAGCTGTCAATGAATGCAATCCATCATTATTCATTGGCAGTAATGATGGTGTTAATAGGATTGTGAATTTTCCAAGAAACTCAAGAATGACTGTGAGCTCAACATTTACATGCCAGGAGAGGAATGGCTGCAATGATGTGGACGTGAGATTAAATGTTTGAAAATAAAACCTTAGGGATTATTGTGATTGTTTTGTTAGCTATATCGTTAATCATTTTTATAGACGATGCTGATGCTCAATCTGCACTTAAAGCAGGATGCTGCGCAGGAGAATGCCTTGGAAACACCGACAGCAAAGAAGGATTTACCAGGCCTGCCAACAGCTACAGCTGCTCGATAAAAATTTGCCAGGGAGCTGAAAGATGGTGGTGCAGATCTGGCTGCGAATTAAATGGAAAGAACTGTGGCAATGTCTGTGAGGTCAATCTCGGGCAGTGCAGTGGACAAACATGTGAAAACAATGTCTGCGTCGGCGATGTGCCTGCTGCTTCTGAAACACCAAGTAATGAAGCAGGCACTGGAGCAAGTGATGGAGGAGAATCTCAATCTCTGTCTGATCAGACAACCCAGCAGCAAACAAACCAACAAGTTCCTGAAAGTCTGCAGAACATATTCAATGATGTTGATTATTTAGGACTTAGCAGCATTAATGTAATGATCCAAAATTCCAGATTTAATTTCCTTGAGAAGGTTGTCTTGACATCTGCTGTTGGCGCTGGCAAAGTCACTCCGGTGATTCTTAATGAGGCGCAGAAACAAGGAATTAGCGCTGAAGAACTTGAGCAAATACTTAATTCATTTAAAAATACTTATAGAGAGCAGGTTATTGCATCGCAAACTCCAAGCAGAAGCGAAATAGACTGCAGCTCGAATCCAAACAACTGCGTTAATATTAGAGCAGCAGGTGGTAGATGCGGAAACTTGAGATTTGGAGAGAGATGCGAGATGTCTTGGGAGATTGAAGTAGAAGACAACGCCATGATTTACACTAGAATTCCTTTTGAAGTTGCATTCTCATATAAATCTAATAATATTAATAGACAGAGCAAGATTAATTCTGTCTTAAATGTTATAGGAGAGGTTGCGGGCACTGCTGATTTAACTATGACAACATCAAGCACTGTCCTTGATATTACTGGAAGAGTTGCTCAAGCTGAAACTGTTAGAATTGGAAACTATGAATGCGCTTTAAAACCTAATCCTAATGTGTGCTGCATTGCTCCTTATACTGCTTCAATACAAGATCCAAACAAATGCGTTTTTGGAATCCCTGGAATTGCCAAGCCAGCTGTTAGAGAGGCAACAAAAGAAGACATTCTTAGGCTTATAGCTGAGAAGATGCAGCAATACCTGAATGCCCCTCAAGATGAAAAAGAGCCTCTTAAAAAAGAGCTAATAGAATTGGATTCTAGATTAAGAAATCAGTAAAATTAGCAGAAATCAGTAAAATAATAGAAAAGTTTATATATTAGTTCTGATGCATTACTTATATGAAGGAATCCATAGAATCAATATTAAGGAAACTTGAGGGATTAAACACTATTGATTTAATAGAAAGAAAACTAAATGTAAAGAGAAGCACTGCCATAAAAAAAATTTCTGAATTAAGAAAACTTGGCTACGTCGAGACTTCTGGAGGAGGAAAGCAACCTAGATTTTATCGAATATACAGAGTGAAAATAAGTAAAATCGGAAACCCCGGATTGTATGATATAATAAATCAAAACTCTCCTATAAAATTATCAAAGCCTTTTGAGGAAAGAATTATTGGAAAGAAATTAAGCATAGAAGAAGCAATTATTAGAGCAATAAAAACTGAGAATTATAGAGTTGTTCTTGCTGCTTTGGCTTTATTTAATAAGATAAAGGATTATTCAAGATTATATGAATTAGCCAAAAAGGAGAATGTAAGGAGAAAACTAGGGGCATTATATGAGGTTGCCAGAAGAGTTATAAGAACTAAAAAGATCGACGACAAACATTTGAAATTAATGCTGAATGCAAAAAATGAAAGAAAGTTTATTGTTCCTCATGCAAAATCAAAGGACTTTAAAGATATACAGAAAAGATGGAATATGTACATCCCATTTAACAAGCAAGATTTATGGAGGCTAAAAGAATGATAGATTTGGACAAACAAAATCAATTGCTTTCTTTAATCGGCGAGAAGCTGAAGGAAAAGATTGAATGCTACATCGTCGGAGGGAGTGCCATGATGTATCATGGGGTTAAAGGCGAAACTAAAGATATTGATGTTGTTCTTGATGATGAAAAATCTAGAAAAATATTGGAAAAAATTTTGAAAGAGCTTGGTTTTAAGGAAAGAGATGTAAGGGTTTTGTATTTTAGAAAAAAGAATACCCCTTTATTATTGCAGAGGGGAGAAGAAAGATTTGACTTGTTTGTTAAAAAAGTAATTACCTTCGAGATCACCCAAAGCATGAAAAATAGAATTGAGAAGGTTTATGAATATGACAATTTGATTGTTAAAGTTGTAAGCCCTGAAGATATTATCTTATTTAAATGTGCTACTGAAAGACCTGGAGACAGGATAGACGCGAGCAACATAATCAAGAGTTTCGATGTTGATTGGGATGTGATCGTTGAAGAATCTATTAATCAAACTAAACTAGAGGATTCCTTGTTTCCAGTGTTTTTATTTGATTTTCTTCAAGAATTAAAAGAAGATTTTAAAGCCGATGTACCTAATGAAATAATTGATAAGGTTATGAAAATCGGAGAAGAAATGATGGAAAAAAGATATGGAAAAGATAAATAAACTAAAAAAATAAATGAAAAACATGCTAAAAAGAGGCGCTTGGATTGTTTTACTTATTTTGTTGATTAATCTTGCTACTGCTTTAGAAGGGGATTTTAACAATGATGGATGTGTTAAGTTTGATGATTATTTGGATTTTGTAGGTAATTTCAACAAACCTTTGAATCAAGAAAATAAAATATTTGATTTGGATAATGATTTACGAATAGGGATTAGCGACTTTCTGATATTTGCTGACAATTTTAACAAATGTGCCGAAGTTAAAAAAGAAACTGTAAAAGAACCTATGGAAAAAACGTGTTCTCAATGCGGAGATGGAATTTTTAACAGATGCGATACAAATGAATGCTCTAATTTAGGAAACTGCGTTTTGTCTGAAAATGAATGTGTTTCTTTACAGTCTGTAGCTTTAACCAGACCTGCTGTTTTAGGCGGACCAATTGTGGTTCCTAAACTGAAAGGAGATTTCAATAATGATAATTGCGTAGATAAAAAAGATTTTGATTTTGCAGACGGTGAATTAAAAGACATAGTAGATAAAATTAAAAATCATGTTAGAGTTTATGGAAAAAATGATATACAAGGATTTTTCTTTCAATATACAATTCCTAGAGAAGGAGATTCAGCTTATCTAAATAAAGAAAATAGAAAGACTTTTTCAGGATATAATATCTTACAAACTTGGTGGCCTCAGTTTGATCAATTAGCTCAGAAATATGACTTGAACCCTTTAGGAGATATTATTTGGGACCAAAATGACAAAGATGAATTTATGACTCATTTGGGAGAAGGAGAAAGTGCTTATTGTGATGTGTGCAGCAAATACTTTGAGCAGGATGAAAGAAATAAATGCCTGATAATTGCAGCTTCTAAACCAGCTGTAAATAATCCTTTTTTGTGCAATAGAATAAAGGATAGAGAAAGCCAAGAAAACCAGAGAAACAT
>Ga0209541_10015110_pt1 | contig 11580 bp, 21 predicted proteins | sample RifCSPlowO2_01_FD_184027 | JGI IMG/M metagenome (GOLD analysis project Ga0209541, IMG submission 184027) | Groundwater microbial communities from Rifle, Colorado - Rifle CSP2_plank lowO2_0.1 (SPAdes) (version 2) | ecosystem: Environmental > Aquatic > Deep subsurface > Groundwater | place...
CTTTTGACGACCTTAAATTGGTAGTTTATTCTACTCCAGTTAAAACCGGGATTGGAACAAAAAAGCCCAAGATGATTGAATTGGGCCTCGGTGGAAATAAAGATGAAAAATTAATTTATGCTAAACAAATGCTGGGAAAAGAAATTGCTGTTAATGCTCTTTTTGAACCGGGAAATCAAGTAGATATCCATGGCGTGGGCAAGGGAAAAGGCTGGCAGGGCACAGTTAAAAGAATGGGTGTGCCGATCCGGCAGCATAAAGCCGAGAAAACTAAGCGGGGCATTGCTACTCTTGGATCATGGACGCCTAAGAGAGTTGAATTCACGGTAGCCCAAGCCGGAAAAATGGGATATCACTTGCGCACCGAATATAATAAACAAATTATAAAGATTGGCGATGACGGGGCGCAAATTACTCCTAAAGGAGGCATTGCCCATTATGGCGTGGTCAAAAATCCTTATGTCTTAGTCAAAGGTTCCATTGTCGGCCCTAAAAAAAGGGCTTTAGTGTTAACCCAAGCCATCAGAGCCAATAGAAAAATACCTAAAACTGCTCCGGAGACGCGCTATATCTCGCTTAGCAACTAACTATGAAATTACCCCTAATTGACACTAAATCGAAAAAACTGGGAGAGCAAAGTTTGCCGGAGCAATTTAATGAAGCTTATCGGCCGGATTTAATCCAGCGGGCCGTGCAGGCTTTGCAAAGTTCGGCGCGGCAATCTTACGGCAATCATCCGGAAGCCGGAAAGCGTTCTTCGTCTAAAACCAGCAAGCGCCGGCGCAAGTATCGGGGAACCTACGGCTTTGGCATCTCCAGAGTTAGGAGGAAAATATTATCCCGCCGGGGAACTAGATTTAACTGGGTGGGAGCTTTTTCGGCTCAGGCCGTTGGCGGTAAGCGCGCGCATCCTCCTAAAGGAAATAGAATTTGGGAGAGAAAAATCAACAAAAAAGAAAACTCCATGGCTATTAGATCCGCGATGGGAGCGGCATTAAACAGAAATATAGTGGAAAAAAGAGGGCATCGTCTTCCGCAGCAATATCCGTTTATTATCGACAATCAGTTTGAGAGCCTGCAAAAAACTATCGAAGTAAAAAAAGTTTTAGCTGAACTGGGTTTCCAAGAGGAATTGCAGAGATCATCGGTTAAAAAAGTCCGGGCAGGCATTGGAAAGTTACGGGGCAGAAGATACCGGAGAAAAAAGGGATTATTAATTATTGTCGGCAAGGAAGACTGCCCAGCGCTTAAAGCAGCTAAAAATATTCCGGGAGTTGACGTTGTTCCAGCTCATTCCTTAAATGCGGAGCTGCTAGCTCCGGGAGCCCTGCCTGGGAGAGTAACATTATGGACTAAGAATGCTGTAGAAAGAATAGAACAGGAGAAGTTGTTTGCATAATAAAATGGCTGAAGAACAGAAAGCAATTAAAACTGAAAATAAGGAAACGCCTGCAGTAGTGGAAACTTTCGATCCATATAAAATTATTAAGTTCCCCTTTTCCACAGAAAAGGCCATTAAGTCCATTGAATTCGACAATAAATTGACTTTTATTGTTGATCCTAAAGCTGCTAAGGCCGATGTTAAGAAAGCAGTAGAAGAAATGTTTAAAGTTACGGTAGTTAAAGTTAATATTCAAAATTCCATCAGCGGACAGAAAAAAGCTTGCGTGAAATTGAGAGCGGACAAATTAGCTTCCGATGTCAGCGCCGATTTAGGGTTGATCTAAAAATGAGATCAGAACCAAAATCTGTTGGAAATGAAAGTGATCTAGCGAGTTTAGTTGGGGGTGAAACTGTAGTGATTGCTAATGTTTCTGATAATGCAGAGACCTCCTCTCAATTATTTGTTTACGCTGGTGCAGATAATGGCTATTTGCAATTTGCTGCTAAATTGCTAACAGGTGGCGATGGTCCGATAGTAATATTAAATACTAAAAAATCTGCTTTTTCTTATTTAGGAAATGGCCTAAAATTAAAAGACGAAAATAGGGGATTTAGTTGTTTGCATAAAGACAGTGATGGCGAAATTGATCTAGTATGTTATAAAAAAATGAATAAATTGTTAACCAGAGCTGGGATGTAAAATGGGTAAAAGATTAATACAACAGCGAAGAGGACATGGTTCGCTTACTTACCGGACTCCCGGATTTCGTTATAAAGCGGAAGTTAGCCACCTAACTCAAAGTGGAACGGTTGTTGATCTACTGCACTGCCCGGCTCATTCCACTCCCTTAATGGAAATTGCTTATGCCAATGGCGACAGGACCAGAACGGTTGCCCCGGAAGGAATTACTGTTGGCGATTATTTAAGCGTTGATTCAACCGAACTCCGGTCCGGAAACGTAATGTCTTTAAAAGATATTCCTGAAGGCACTCTAATTCATAATATTGAATTGCGGCCTGGTGATGGCGGAAAAATGGTGAGAACCTCCGGATCGGCAGCTAGAATTGTCGCTAAAGATGAACATCATATTCGGGTATTATTGCCGTCGCGAAAAGAAAAAATATTATTGCCAGATTGCCGGGCGGCTATTGGCGTGCTGGCCGGATCGGGAAGAAAAGACAAGCCCTTTCTTAAAGCCGGAAGGCGGTTTATGAAAATGAGAGCTCGAAATAAAGTTTATCCGCGAGTCTGCGGCATTTCCATGAACGCGGTAAACCACCCCTTTGGCGGAAAATGCTCGCATGTTAAAGGCAGGCCAACGCAATCGCCAAGAAGCGCGCCGCCGGGAAGAAAGGTGGGTAAAATCGCGCCAAGGAGGACGGGTAGAAGAAGATGAGCCTTTCACCGCAATTAAAAAATGCAGGAGCAGAATTAGTTCCAAAATCAAATACCTTAAGAAATAATAATAATAAGTTAAGCAACGAGGGTGCACAATAATGGCAGTCAGAGAGTTTAAATGGAAAGGAAGAACTGAAGAAGAAGTTAAAAAGTTAGATTTAGGCCAATTCATTCAATTAGCTAATTCGCGGGCTAGAAGATCTTTACAGAGGGGATTTACCGAAGCGCAGAAAAAGTTAATCAAACGAGTCGAAAGAGGAGATAAAAATATCAAAACGCATTGCCGCGATATGGTGGTTATACCACGAATGGTGGGGATGATTTTAGGAATCTATAATGGAAAGGAATTCCAAAGAGTGGAAATTACTCCCGACATGCTGGGCCATTATTTAGGTGAATTCACATTAACCAGAAAAGCCGTTACCCACAGCGCGGCGGGCATTGGGGCAACGAGGTCCAGCAAGGCGGTGTCCGCAAGATAAAAAAAACACCAATGAAAACTAATAACTCTATTTCAGTAACAGAACCTACGGCCAAGGCTAAATCAACAGATTTATCGGTGTCCTTCAAACACAGCGTAGAAATCAGCAAAGCCATTCGCTACAAGAATACCAATGCGGCCAGACAGATTTTACAGAACGTTGTAGATATGAAAAGAGCTATTCCCTTTAAGACCTACAAGCAAAATGTAGCCCATAAGCGGACGATGATGGCTGGCCGGTATCCGGAAAAAGCCGCGCGGGCTTTTTTGCGGCTGATTAACTCAGTGGAAGCCAATGCCCAATTTAAGGGATTAAATACAGCTAATTTAAAAATTACCAGGCTGATGGCTAATTTAGCTCCCATTCCTTTTACCGGAAAGCGGTTTAGAACTTCCACCAAGCGAACTAATCTGGAAATAGAAGTTACTGAACTGGCGGAAAAAAAGAACCCAGAAAGGAAGGCTAAATCTAAAACCGCCGAACTGAAAACGGCTAATCAGGAAGGAAAAATAAAAAAAAATAAATCCGAATCCAGCGGAGAGAAATCACCATGATCGAGCGGGAATTTATCCAGCAGAAAACCAAGGAGTATTATATCCGAAAAGAAGTAGAAAATACTCTCAAAGGCGCGGGCATCTCGCAGGTAAGGCTTAAAAAAATTCCGTTAGGCGAAAAAATAATCATTCATACCAGCCGGCCAAGCTTAATTGTCGGCTCCAAAGGCTCCAATATCCGGGATTTAACCAAGAAGCTGAAAAAAGAATTTAACTTGGAAAATCCGCAGATAGAAATTGTCGAGGTTAAAGAGGTCTTTTTGGATGCGGCGATTGTTGCTGAGAGAATAGCCGGTTCTTTGGAAAAATTCGGCTCGGCGCGGTTTAAGAGCATAGGCCATAAGATTATGGAGAACGTTTTAAACTCGGGCGCTCTGGGGATAGAATTAATCATCTCCGGAAAAATACCGGGGGCCAGAGCCAAAAGCTGGAGATTTTACCGGGGATATCTTAAGAAGTGCGGAGATATAGCCATTTATGGCGTAAGAACAGCGCAAAAAAGCGCTCTGCTAAAAAGTGGGATAATCGGCATTAAGGTAGCGATCATGCCTCCGGATTTAGCTTTGCCGGACACCATTGAAATTTTAGAACATCCGGTTGTTGAAGTGGCTGAGTTAACCAAGGAAGAGTTTCCAGCGGAAGAAGCTAAGCCCAAAAAGAGAGCTGCTAGAAAAAAATCACCTCGGAAAAACGAAAAGAAAACGGAAGAAACTGCGAAAACCGCAGAAGAATCGGCAGCGGAAAAAGTTGAACCGGCTGCAGCAGAATCCGCAGCAGGAACAGTTAAAGAATCTGAACCGGAGCCGGCAGAAGAGCCAATGGCAATTGAAGAGGCAAATAAAGAACCATGAAGACAACTAAAGACCTAAAAAGCCTGCCGCAGGATGGGTTAAAAGAAAAATTAGGAGAATTTAAAAAAGAACTCCTTAAATTAAATGTGCAGGTAGCTACTGGCGCCAATGCCTCTAGTCCGGGCAAATTAAAGCAAACCAAGAAAAATATTGCCCGTATCCTGACGTTATTAAACCAAAGGAGGAGTGAACAACAGTAAATGATCGGCGGTGTCTGCAACCAATGCGGGTTGCCTCAAGACTTGTGCGTTTGTGAAACAATCGCGCGAGAACAGCAAAAAATAATTGTTAAAATCGAAAAAAGGAAATTCGGAAAAAAGTATACTGTGATTGACGGAATTAAGAAAGAAGCCAACGTCGAAGAGATTTTCAAAAAACTGAAATCAAAATTCGCCTGCGGTGGGACTGCCAAAACCGGGAACATCGAACTGCAGGGAGACCATAGGTTCCGGGCTAAGCAGGCGCTGGTGGAATTGGGGTTTTCCGAAGAAACTATCGAAATTCAATAGGAACATTGGAATTTCGAAATGCATCAACAAAAGAAACACATCAATAAAAACCTGTTGAATGCAGCAGAGGCGATCGTGAGATGACGGTAAAACTATTTCGTCAGGAATTGATTGGCAAAGAAATAATCATTGTCCGGGCGGCTAATCAGCAGTTGGTTGGCTGGCAAGGGAGGATTATTGACGAAACCAGGAACAGCTTAAAGGTAATCTCGAACCAGGGCGAGGCCAAAATGCTGCTCAAAAACAGCCTGGCCTTTAAGATCAAAGGAACGGAAATAATTATTTCCGGAAACCAGATCTTCAAGCGGCCGGAAGAACGATTAAAAGGGTAAATCGGGCAAATAACCCCGAATATAACTATGGATAAACAAAAACATGCCGTTAAAGAAACGGTCTTAGGAATTCCAGCTCCTGCCCGAGCTTATGATAGCGCAAGCTATGACCGGAATTGCCCGTTTACTGGCGGATTGGCGGTAAAAAAAGAATTATTGAAGGGCAAGGTCATTAAAAAAGACACCAACAAATCAGCTACCATTGAATGGTTTAGGTCGCATTATGTGCCTAAATATGAGCGCTACGAATTAAAACGTTCCCGGTTAAGGGTTCACAATCCGCCAGCCGTAAATGCCCAAATTGGCCAAACGGTTTTAGTAGCCAGAACCAGGCCATTAAGCAAAACCAAGCATCACGTTATAATTAAAGTGTTTGAACCTGTTGGGAAGGAAGCTGGTTTAGAAAAATCTTCCAGTAAAAAAGCCGTTAAGAAGTCAAAGAAAAAGGTCGAAGAGAACGAAGTAAAGGAGAACGATCATGAAAGCCGTTAAAAGCAGAATCACCAGAGCCTTGCCGTTGGAAGCGCGAGTGCTTACCTGCGATAACTCGGGAGCTAAATTAATCAAAATATTTGCTGTTAAAGGGCATAACACTACCAGAGGAAGAATTCAGGCCGCCGGGGTTGGCGATTTGGTATTGGCTTCGGTAAAAAAAGGCAAACTGGAAATGCGGAAAACGGTCGTTCCGGCGATTATTGTTCGTCAAAGAAAAGAGTATCGAAGAGCCGATGGAACGCGGATTAAATTTGAAGATAATGCCGCCGTAGTATTGAAAGACGAAAAAGGCAATCCCAAAGGAACCCTGTTCAAAGGGCCGATTGCCAAGGAGGTTGCTGAACGCTGGCCCGCCGTGGCTAAGGTAGCCAGCATAATTGTCTGATGAAACAATTTTCCACCCATTGGAAGAGCAGCGTGAATATTAGAAAACAGCGTAAATATCGGTATAATGCCCCCTTGCATATCAAGCAAAAGTTTGCTCGCGTCCACCTTGCTCCGGCTTTGCGAACGAAATATGGGACGAGAAATTCCCAAGTAAGGACAGGAGATAAAGTAAAAGTTATGCGCGGCCAATTTAGGAAAAAGGAAGGGAAAGTTAGCCGGGTGGATCTTAAGCGGGAGAGAGTTTACATTAACGGCTTGGAAATTATCAAAAAAGACGGATCCAAATTAATGGCTTGGGTCAGGCCGTCGAATTTAATGATCCTGGAATTAGAATTAGGCGACAAGAAACGGAAACAGAAATTGGAGAAAAACAAAGGCGGCGCCGTTAAAACACCGCCCGTCAAAGAAAATGCCCCAGCGGGCGTAAAAACAAAAACTAAGAAGGAATAACTATCATGAAAAACCACCTTAAAAGAATTGCTGCGCCCAAAAGCTGGCTGATTAATAGAAAAAGCAGCACTTTTATAGTCCGGCCCAATCCTGGAGCTCATGCTCTGGATAAAGGATTGCCCTTGGGTGTGATTATTCGGGATAATTTAAAATTAGCCCAATCCATGGTTGAGGTTAAGCGGCTTCTTAATAATAATGAAGTTCTCATTGATGGCCGGCGAAGAAAAGACCATCGAATGATCACTGGCTTGTTTGATGTTATTAGTATTCCAAAACTGAAAAAATTTTACCGTGTAGAATTAGATAACAAAGGCAGATTAAATATAGTCGAGCTCTCGGAAGAGCAGAGCCGCTCCAAACTCTGTAAAGTAGTCGGAAAAAAGTTGCTTAAGAAGGGCGTAATTCAATTAGGGCTGCATGACGGCAAGACTCTTGCCGGCTTGACTAGCGGAGGAAGAGGCCTTTCTGTGGGAGATAGCGTTATTATCGAGCTGCCGTCTTTAAAAATCACTAAAACTTTCAGCTTGAAACCGGGAGCAAAAGTATTGTTAACCTCTGGAAAGCACGGCGGCATTAGCTGCGAGCTGGAACAGATTACTTCCGACAAGGTTGTTTGCCAAGCTGGCCGGGAACAAATTGAAACAGCTAAAAGTTATTTATTTGTGGTGGGCTAAAATGGCAGAACCAGCAATTTCCAAACTTCAGAACAATCCCTTGAGGGAAATTAAAATAGCTAAGATTACTTTAAATGTTGGGGCAGGCAAGGATGAAGAAATGCTCAAGAAAGGCCTTAAGTTGCTGCAAAAATTATCTAATGAAGTTAAGCCAATAGCTACTGTCACCAAAAAAAGGATTCCGGGTTGGAATCTTAGGCCGGGATTAAAAATTGGCTGCAAGGCTACTATCCGAAAAAATACTGTTGAATTGTTAAAGCGATTATTGGCGGCTAAAAAAAATACCTTGTCGGAAGATAATTTTGATAATCAAGGCAATTTTTCTTTTGGAGTTCCAGAATATATTGATATCCAAGGATTAGATTACGATCCGGAGTTAAAAATCATGGGATTAGAAGTGGCGGTGACCTTGCAGCGGGCTGGATTTAGAATAAAAGAGCGCAGAATCAAATGCAGCAAAGTTGGCAAGAATCATTTAATTACCAAGGGTGAAGCGATTAATTTCGCTAGAAATAAACTTCAGGCCGAGGTTAGGTAAAAAATGACTGCCAGCGACTATAAAAAAATGTTTACGCAGTTAAATGCTAAACCAGTTAAGAAACGAAAATTTATCAAATTCAACCAGCCGAAAGACAGAAGCTGCGGAATAGCTTTAAGAAAGTGCAAGAATTGCGGACGGGTGCGGGCTCATATTAGAAAATATGGGTTGCATCTTTGCCGGCAGTGTTTCAGGGAAATGGCGGTGGGATTAGGATTCAAGAAATTCAGTTAGATAAAATATGAGGAAAAAATAAAATGTTAAATGACCCTTTGGCGGCAGCGTTAACTAAGATACTCAATGCTGAACGAGCAGGCAAGAAAGAATTAGTGGTAATTACAGTTTCCAAAACCATTAAGAAAGTGTTGGAAATTATGAAAGACCACCGCTACATTGGATCCTATGAGAACCTTAATGATGGCCGGGCAATTAAAATTAATTTATTGGGCAATCTCAACAAATGCGGAGTAATTAAGCCGCGCTTTTCCACTAAATATCATACTATAGAAAAATGGGAAAAAAGATACCTGCCGGCCAAGGATTTTGGAATTATTTTAGTTTCTACCTCTAACGGCCTAGTTACTCACCACAGAGCTAAAGAGCTCAAATCAGGAGGAAAGTTAGTCGCTTATTGCTATTAGCCATGAAACATTAGCCATGAAACAAGACTTAATCAAGGAAGTGGCGCTTAATCCAGGAGTTACAGCGCATCTAGATCGCAATTGGCTGCATCTAAAGGGGCCGAAAGGAGAAGTAAAAAGGGAGTTTGTCTATCCCAAAGTTGCAGTAACCATCTCTGGGGATAAAATAGTTATTAGCTCCAAACAGGGAACAAAACGAGAAAAAACCATCATGGGGTCTTTTTTTTCTCATATTAGGAATATGGTTTCGGGCGTAACCAAGCTGCATGCATATCGGTTAAAAATTTGTTCCGGGCATTTCCCGATGAATGTTTCAGTATCGGGAAAAGAATTGGTAATAAAAAATTTTTTGGGCGAAACGGTGCCCAGAAAAGTTGAGTTATTGGATGGCGTAGAAGTAAAAGTTAGCGGAACGGAAATTGCGGTAAGCTCCGTTGATAAAGAATTAGCTGGGCAGGTTGCCGCTAAAATTGAACAGGCCTGCCGAATCACTAATCGCGATTTGCGCGTTTTTCAGGATGGGTGTTATATTGTGGAGAAAGCGGGGAAGGGAATCTAAATGAGCGGCAGCAAAACATTATTAGCAATGCGTAATAAGGCTAAACGGTCAATGCCGGACTTTTTGGTAAAGGAGTCTAAGTTTGTGGACCGAATTAAAAGCCGCTGGCGTTTTCCCATGGGCCGCCATTCTAAAGTCAGGCAGTTTCATTGCGGCCGGCCGGCCATGCCTACTCCAGGGTACGGTTCCCCGCGCGAAGTTCGCGGCCTGCATTCTTCAGGCTTGCGTCCAGTGGCGGTGGCTACCGTTGATGAATTAAAATCTTTAGATTCAGCCAGCGAAGGGGCGGTGATTGTTAGTACCGTCGGGAATAAAAAACGGCTGGACTTGCTGCAATTTGCTTTGGCTAATAAAATAAGAGTGATCAACGTCAAAGATTCTCAGAAATTAATAGAGAAGATCCATCAAAATCTTGATGAGCGCCAAAAATTGAAGAAAGAAAAATCAGAGATTAAGTCTAAAAAGCAGCTGGAGAAAGAGCGGAAAGCTGAAGAAAAAAAGAAGAAAGATGCGGATAAGAAAGAACAAAAAGCCCCTGCTTCTGATCAGAAAGAAGAAGATCTGCCTCAGGAAAAAGCCGCAGTCATGGAAGAGGAAAAGAAAAAAGAACAGAGGGAAATGGAGAAAATAATTACCCAGAGATAACGTCATGAATAGCCGAAAATTATTAGCCGCAAAAATATTGAAGACTTCCCCCAGGAAAGTCAGATTTGCTGACGGGGCTTTAGAAGAAATTAAAAAAGCTATTACCAGATCGGACATTCGAGGCTTAATTGCCGTTAAGAAAATATTTAAAGCTCCAGCAAACTGGCAGTCTAGAGCCAGAGCCCGCCAGACCGCCGCACAAAAGCGCAAAGGCCGGCAGGGCGGCCGCGGCTCAAGAAAAGGAGCTAAATTTTCCATTGTCAGCCGCAAAAGAAGCTGGATTACTAAAGTAAGAACGCAGAGAAGATTATTGCAGGAATTAAAACAAAAAAGCTTGTTGTCGCCGGAAAATTACAAGCTGCTGTATGCTAGATGCAAAGGCGGATATTTCAGAAGCCGCCGGCATATCAAGCTATATTTAACTGAACATAAGCTGTTTAATATTAAATAATATAAATACTAAATAACCATGGCTAACCTAAAACCCAAACCTGTATTGTACCGAAGAAAGAGAGAATCTAAAACTGATTATAATAAGCGGTTGAAATTATTGGCTTCTCGAAAGCCGCGGGCAGTTATTCGCTTTACCAATAGAAAAATAATCGCCCAAATCATTGAATTTTCACCGCAAGGCGATTTAGTTAGGGCGGCTGTTTCTTCCAACTCCTTAAAAGAGCAGGGATGGGCGGCTTCCCATAAAAATGTTCCCGCAGCTTATTTAACTGGCTTATTATTGGCTAAAAAAGCTCTGGCGGCCGGAGTCCAGGAATCAATCCTGGATACCGGGTTCAAGCAGCCGAAACTTAAAGGAAAAATTTATACTTTCCTAAGGGGTTTAATTGACGGCGGATTGGCTGTTCCTTACAGCGGCGAAAGCATCTTCCCCAGCAATGATAAAATTCAAGGAGAACATTTAAAAGATAATGTTAAAACCCAGTTTATGCAAGTTAAAAGGGCAATTAATGGTTAAAAATGGCTGACAACATAATTATTGAGGATAAAAAGGTAATTCAAGGAATTGAGTCTGTTCCTGAACTTAAAGGAGAATGGAAACCAGTAACTGAATTAGGCCGGGTGGTTAAGGGAGGCAAAATTACCGATATCGAGGAAATTTTCAATAATAATTTTAAGATCAAGGAAGCAGAAATTGTTAACGTTTTAATTCCTGGCTTAGAAGAAGATTTATTGTTAATCGGGCAAGCTAAAGGTAAATTTGGCGGCGGGCAGAGGAGAATCTTCCGGCAGACTCAGAAAAAAACTAGAGAAGGAAATCGAATCCAATTTATGACTTGTGCTGTAGTAGGCAATCGCGATGGTTATGTCGGTGTGGGCACTGGCAAAAGCAAAGAGACAGTTCCTGCCCGCGATAAAGCCAAGAGAAAAGCTCGGTTAAATCTAATTAAAATTAGGCGGGGAGCGGGCAGCTGGGAATCCGATTCTATGGAACCAACCTCGATACCTGTTGCCGTTACCGGAAAATGCGGATCAGTTCGCTTGACCTTAATGCCTGCGCCTAGAGGAACGGGGTTATGCATTGAAAAGGAATGCGCTAAAGTCTTAGCTTTGGCGGGGATAAAAGATATCTGGAGCAAAACCGAAGGGCAGACTGGAACCAAACTGAATTTAATTGAAGCCTTAGTTGACGCTTTAAAGAAATTGTCTCAAACAAAAATCCGCTCTG
>Ga0209541_10015112_pt1 | contig 11579 bp, 15 predicted proteins | sample RifCSPlowO2_01_FD_184027 | JGI IMG/M metagenome (GOLD analysis project Ga0209541, IMG submission 184027) | Groundwater microbial communities from Rifle, Colorado - Rifle CSP2_plank lowO2_0.1 (SPAdes) (version 2) | ecosystem: Environmental > Aquatic > Deep subsurface > Groundwater | place...
TGAAAAACTTATGTTCTGTGAATCTAGTATCTGCCCGCAGGCACAGAAGTAGAACTTTAACAAAGGAATCTACGGACCTAGCTGCAGCGTAGTCCGTAGAGGTTCAATTCGTTCCAATCTTTGCTGTCAAATTTGGTTAAATGAATGTGTACTCTTCTTGTTTCTTTACTAAATTTGTAATCCCTCCTGAAAAAGAACCGGTCTGGTGTACTCGCTTTCTTTCTGAATTCATAACCTACTGATTCCAGTGTTTTAATCAATGGGGGGAGATTCTTGGATTTAACACCCACTAAAACATCAACAATACCTTTTCCGCCGAGGCCTGGAACGGATGTGCTTCCCACATGTTCTATGAAGCAATTTCCCAAAGCGCTTCTGTTATGGTGTTCTTCTCTTTCAAAAAGAAATTCTTATACTTGGAATTATATTCTCTGAATAGGTACTTTTCCATTTTTATCACAGTAGTATTTCTACCACTCGTCTAATCTCTATGGGTGAGTGATTTAGTTGGTTTGCTGCTTTTTGATAATCATTCTCCTCAATAGATTTAATTGATTTTAAGAGAGATTGATGACCAATAAAAATTTTGACTTTTTCTTTCAACACTTCTGGTTTTTCTTCTGAATACCATAACAATGCAAAAATATCACAGATATCTTTGATTTTCTTGTGCTCTTTATCTCTGTGCTTTAAAGCATTAAATTTTGTAGCAAGCAATAACTCTGGTTTTGGCAGCAACAATCTCTTGTTGAACTCTCTCAATTCTTTTCTATATCTTCCATCCTCAAACGCAAAACGTAATAACGGCTCATCTGCTGGTTGAAAACGGAAAGCATCTTTGAATTTTGCAGGGATATTATCTACAAGCACATCAACGTACATGGGAAAAATGAAATGTGCTGGAATAATCTTTCCTTCTTCTATTTCTTCTTCTGTTTCGGTGTGAATCTCTTTGAGCAACCGAAAAGAGACGGACTTAAATTTGAGCTTATTTTGAAGAATATCCAGCGACTTCGCTAAAGCTGAATTTTTCATTTGCTCCACTGTTGCATTTTTATCCAAGTGGAATCCTAAATCAATATCTCTGCTTCCAAGATATGGCCTGCCCTGTGCCTTTTGAAAGTTCTTGTTTACGTGAAGAAATACAGCCCATCCACCGAGAATGCAAATAGGTTCCTTTAAGGCAGTGATAACCTGTTTGAGATATTTGTACGAAGTTCTGGTTTCAAATTCAAGATACATGTTTCCTCAATTGAGCAAGAAGCATCTGTGCGGCTTCTGCTGCTGGTCCTCCCTCGGCGAATAAATCGATGATAATTTGTGGTAGGGAAACAACAGAAAGGCCATTTAGCTTTCGTTTTCCATAAAAGATATGCTCTTCTGTTACGATGGTACGAACATTACCTTTTCCATATAATCCTTCTTTCATCAGAAGGGAGTGCCATGTTTGAAAATCTTCTTCTTTAATGTAAATGTCTATTCTTGATGGGAAAAGGTGGTGTTGTACAATATTTTCGGCTTGGTAGGTGGTGAGAGCATAGTCTAATTTTATTTTTTTCAGTAGTTTTAGAGGCTCTTTAATCATGTATTCTCGGTATTTCTTTGGTTTTTTATGGATTGTTAGCCAGAATTTAATGAGTCCAGCAGGATTAACAACTTTTGTTTCTTTGACAAGTTTATTTTTTTCTAGTTCTCGTAAGAAGAGAATAATCCACTGCCTTGTACAGTTAGCTCTTTTAGAAAGTTCATTCTTGCTTAATGATTTAGATTCTGCTAAGAGCACTCGTATAATCCTTTCTCTTTTAAGTCCGCGCATAGGGTGTAGGTAATTGAACTTATATATAAATGTTACTTACATGTAAGCCTGTCCGCTAATTCATAAAGCGTAGTTACGGGAAATGGGGCTCCTTCGTTAAAAGTAAAAAAGTGTCCTGAGTAATATGTCGCCTAACACTCGTTAAGTCCACTCTTGCTATAGTCCTGATATTTAAGGATCTTAGGAGCTGTAGCAGAGCCCATAACCACATAACTGTTATCCTGTAATTCCATAAGAAGTCAAAGTCTGCGTAAGCCTCAAAAAGCCACTTCCACACTAGACAACTTCAGCTAAAGTATATAAAGCTCTGGTGATTTTAAGTGGTCTATGAATAAAGATACCGCGTTAGTTGTCTTTCAAAATACAAAAATAAGAAGAATTTGGTATAAAGAAGAATGGTATTTTTCCATTGTTGATGTGGTTGAAGCTCTTACCGAGAGTCCTACTCCCAGACAGTATTGGGGAAAAGTCAAAGATCGAGAATTTATGCAGCTGGAGTTGTCCCCAATTTGGGTACAACTGAAATTACCTTCTTCAGATGGGAAATCATACGAAACTGACTGCGCTACTACCGAAGCTCTTTTTAGGATTGTTCAATCTATTCCTTCTAAGAAAGCCGAGCCTTTTAAACTCTGGTTGGCTAAAGTTGGTTATGAGAGAATTCAAGAAATTGAAAATCCAGAACTTGCTCAAGATCGCGCTAAAGAATATTATGAGCTTAAAGGCTATCCTAAAGATTGGATAGACAAAAGGCTTAGAGGAATTGCGGTTAGGCAAGAGCTCACTGGGGAATGGAAAGAAAGAGGAATAAACGAAAATAAAGAGTTTGCCATTCTCACTAATGAAATTAGTAAGGCTACTTTTGGTGTCCCTAGGCTAATATGAAACCCTCTCGTTCGCACCCTCGCTTTACGGAAAATCGCTCACGAATCACTTTATGACCTGAGAGCGAGGGCAAGGCAGTCTGATGAATAGTACAGTGCTCACTGGCCATTTGGCGAGGGTTTCATATTAGCCGTGTCCCTATTAAAATTCATAAAGAAATCAAAGGTCTTGATCCAAAGTTCAAGAATCAGAATTTAAGAGATCACATGACTGATTTAGAACTCATTTTTTCTATGTTGGGGGAAAGACTGTCTACTGAAGCAACAAGGAAAAAAGATGCACAAGGGTTCACAGAGAACCTTGATGCTGCTAAGGAAGGGGGGACTGTAGCCGGACGAGCCAGGCAAGATGCAGAAAAAACGTTTGAAATGAAGGTAGTTTCCCCTCAAAACTATCCAGATGCAGCTAAAAAGAAAAAAATTGAAAAGAAGTAAAAAACTTCTCAAAATTTCTACCCACTCCCCAACTCCACCTAACCTCCAAAACCTCTGAATTTCTTAATCTTAAGCTTTTAAACCCCTTTCTCCCTTAGCCACTCCCCACTGGACAACTCTGGATATTGCTTATAAACTACCAGTACAGCTTAGTTCCTGCAATCATAAGTGGTTGCGCCTCGCCAGCCATATACTATGGTTGGTTTGAAATAAAATGCGAAAGCAAAGAGGTGTTTAACATGAACACAACAAAAACAGTCGTGCAAGAAGCACAAAAAGTAAGCCCCAATCTGGCGGGCAATATGCCAGAAAAAAAGTTTCGGGCTGGAGGAGTTTCTGCCACAGTATGGTTAAATAAGGGCCATGCCAGCAATGGACAGGATACGGAATATAAGACCATTTCCATCGAGCGAAGCTATACTGATAAGGAAGGAAAATGGCAGAGCACCAATTCTATGCGCATCAACGACCTGCCCAAAGCAGTGATCGCCTTGCAGAAAGCGTATGAATATGTAGTATTAAATGAGCAAGATTTATTTAAAGGAGGGTATTAACTATGGCAGACGCAAAAAATAAAGTGATTGTAGAGGAATTGATTCAGGACGAACTGAAGTCAAAAACACCAAAATATAATGAGTCTAGTAAAGTTGTAAAAATGGAAAAATTAGGGTTACAGGACTTGCCCGGCGTGGGAGCCGCAACTGCTGAAAAGTTAGAAGCAGCCGGATTTAGAGATTTGCTCTCCGTAGCCGTAGCAACTCTCGGTGAATTGGTTGAAACTGCCGGGGTTACCGAAGCAGTAGCCAGAAAGATGATTAACGCTGCTCGCGACAGCATGAAAATGGGTTTTGAAACCGGTATGGATGTTTTAAGAAAGCGGGAAGGCGTCTCCAAATTCAGCACCGGCTCGGAAGCCTTCAATGCCCTGATGGGGGGCGGATTTGAAACGGGAGCCATCACCGAATGTTTTGGTGAATTTGGGTCAGGAAAAACGCAAATTGGCCACCTCCTGTGTGTGAATGTCCTTAAAGACGATCCCGAAGCCCATGTGGTCTACATCGATACTGAAAATACCTTTCGTCCGGAACGGATTAAGCAGTTTGCCGAAGGAGCTGATCTTGATGTTGAAGATACTTTGAACCGGATTATGGTAGCTCGCGCTTTCAACTCCGACCACCAGATGCTGCTGGCAGAAAAAGTAGAAAGCCTGATTGCCGAGCAAGGCAAGAAAGTGCGGTTAGTGGTGGTTGACTCACTCACTTCCCACTTCCGGGCTGAATTCATTGGCCGGGGAACCTTAGCCGAGCGCCAACAGAAATTGAATAGGCACATGCACACTTTATCGAAGATTGCCAACACCAACAACATTTGCGTCTACGTAACCAACCAAGTCATGGCCAAGCCTGATCAATTCTTTGGTGATCCTACCCAAGCTATCGGCGGTCACGTGGTTGCTCATGCCTCCACCTTCCGTATTTACTTACGTAAAGGCAAGAAAGGCACTCGGGTAGCAAAATTGATCGATGCCCCCAACTTAGCTGATGGCGAAGTGTGCTTTGAAGTGCAAGAAGGCGGGTTAAAGGATATTAATTAAGAATTTTTTTAATTTTTATTTTTTTTATAGAAAGATTTAAATAGTTAACATTTTATGTTTACAATGAAAATAAAAAGATATTCAGTAGAGTTTACTCCTGGTGATGTGCTTGATGTAGTGCTGATATGGGAGTAGCGGGGAGTACTTTGCAAGTTTGCGCTTAATTATAGGGCCAGCTTACATGGAACTTGGTATGAGGTATATCGAGTTGACAACTATCATGGATTCCTTCATGAACAAAAGTTTTGGAGAAGTCCTCAACCGATACCAATCTTACATAAAGAAGAATGGCCTTTGTACTTGGTTTTGGAAGAATATCGTAACCAAATAATAGCTAGCTTTGGGCGATACAGGCACTATTTTGAAAAGAGTTTACAAAAAATGAATAAAAAAAGGTTAAAAGAATGGCTTCGGGTCATTGACGAGGGGATACTCAATGAAACTATTGATATCCCTGATAATGCTATCCTCACTTTACCAGAATCAACCAGTATTTTTACGAGGAGACGATTGGAATTGATTGAAATTATTAAACAAAAGCAACCCCAATCAGTTCAGGAACTGGCTCGAATTACAAAACGAGCTAAACAAGCAGTGACCAGGGACTTAAAAATTTTGGAGAGATTCGAAATAGTAAAGCTGAAAAAAAGAGGAAGAATTTCACTCCCTCTCGTTGAGCGGGAAATAGTGGTGCTGGCGATTCCTTATATTAATCGAGCTCTGCTCGAACGAAAAATGGCGTTTGGAGAAGTTTCATAGATTTTCTGATCAACCAGAACTTTTTCCATTCTGCGTGATGGGTACGCCATATTCCTGACACAACCCTCGGGTAAATTCACCGACGTAGACGACCAATCCTTTTTTTGGAGAGAAATTTTCTTTCATCTCCGGTATTCCCGCCTGCACCGCATACTGCAATTGTACTCTAAGTTTCTCTGCGTCCACTGATGGCTGCATGCTTGCTGCATATAATTCCTTAAATAAGCTTAATTGCCGGCTCGGTTGTCTATCCCTGGCTAGTTTGAAATCAAAGGGAACCTCTACTCCCAACAATTCCAGTGCATCTGCATAACTGGGATTAGGATGTCGTCGAAAGAAAGTCCACTTCTCTTTCTCTTGGATAAGCTTTTTGAGACTTATGGTCATCAAAAGAGCAGGATCAATACGTAAGTACTCTTGCACCTGGTCAGTTCCAAATAAAAGCGCCCACTGCAGAGAATAATCCTTTGTTGATTTGACCTGTTCATCCCAGTTAAGGAGCTCTAATTTCCCAAAGCCAATGGGCTTTGCTTCCTTTTTCCAGGGAGTATCTGGTTCGTATCTTCCAAATCCGAACCTATTCCGAGTTCCTTGCCAGACACTTCTTTCTGAGGGGATAATTATTTTCTCTTGTTGATACTTAAATTCTAATGGTCCGGAGATAACGCCCAACTCCAGGCACTTCCCAGATAAATAAGGTCACCTTCCTCCACCCATGCAGCTATCTTCCCCTTCCCAGCGGGTGTGTAACTCTACATACATCACCAACTGACCTTGATGAGCTGCAACCTGTTCTTGAACTTGCCTGAAGGTATCTTCTACTTTCGGAAATTCGGGAACTTGATATGCAGAAATAATAAAGTCTTTAACGGGGTCTCCAGTAGAATAATTACCTTGTTTAATTTTTGTTGCTAATTTTTTTAACTGTTTTTGTACTCTTTTGCCAGTGTTCTCATGTTCTCGCTCTGCTTCCAAAATTTCCTCTAATTCACCCATCTTAATCCCTATTTAACCAACTATTTAACCTTTTCTTTCCTCTAAACCCTACTTTTGCCATTTTTCATCGAAAAACTTAAAAAAGGCAGCACTATATCAAGAAGTAATGTATTTTGTGAAAAATAGTATTGATATATCAAAAAGGTCATTCTATGTCTAAGTTTATACCCCTCTATTTACATCCCTCTCAGCATGAACTACATGGAGGTACAGTGCTATGAATGGAACGGAACGAAGTGCTCCCGTAGTAGTGGGAGAAACCTATGAAGTGGCTATCGATGCTGTTGGCGGCAAGGGAGATGGGATTGCCAAAGTAAAAGGATTTGTGTTGTTTGTTGCCAATGTCAAGAAAGGCGACTTTGTAAAGATACGGGTTACCAAAGTTCTTCAGAATGTTGGTTTTGCCGAAGTGGTGGGAGCAGCAGAACGGCCCATCCGCTCCTCTAAATACGCTACAGTAACCGAACAGGAAATCCAAAATATGCAGCCTGATGCTCCCACTGAGCACTTCGAGGATACGGAAGATTTTGGGGAATAATTAAACTGTCGATATTTTTTCTATTCGAAACTAGTTTCGCCATTACTCTTTTAAAGGATTTCACTCTTTTCCCCATTTTATGAGATATCAAAAAATAGTCCAAATATAATGGGGGAAAAACAATGACAAAACTATATCAAAAAATATTAAAACCAATATTTTTCAAACAAGAACCTGAAAAAGTACATAATAACATTATCAAATTAGGTAAAATTCTTGGTACATATTCATTTACTCGGGCCATCATCCATGCCCAATTTCATTTTGATCATCCTGCTTTACATACCACTGTTGCCGGCATCACTTTCAAAAATCCGCTCGGTCTAGCCGCCGGTTTTGACAAAAATGCCCAATTGTATGAGATTCTCCCCGAAATTGGTTTTGGCTTTGCTGAGCTGGGATCCATTACCGGTGAACCATGCGCCGGTAATCCTCAGCCGAGATTGTTTCGTATACCGTCAGAAAAATCCATTATTGTAAATTACGGCTTAATGAATGACGGCTGTGTAGCGATTTCCCAATGCCTGCAAAATAAAAAATTTCGTATTCCCATTGGTCTAAGCGTCGCTAAAACTAATGACCCTAAACTGGACACCCTTGCTGGCATTAAAGATTACATCAAAGCTTACCGCTATATGCATTCCCTTGGTTCATATACCACCATTAATGTCAGTTGTCCTAATACTGTTGACGGGCAAACGTTCGGCCACCCCACAAATTTAAAGTTATTACTGAATGCTTTAGCGCAAGAAAGACATGAAAGACCAATTTTTATAAAAATAAAGCCAGATTTTGATGAAAAACAACTGCTTGAAATAATTCACCTAACCAATGCTCATGATTGGATCACGGGATTTATTATTAGTAATCTTACTACTCATCGTGACGGCTTAAACACCTCCAAACAAGAACTGGATGCTTTATCCCCCCAAGGCGGCTTAAGCGGCCTTCCCACTCAAAAACGCAGTTTAGAAGCTATCCGCTTTGTCCATCAACACAGTAAAAAAATCATCATCGGCTGCGGCGGTATTTTCACCGGCCAAGATGCTATTGATAAAATAAAAGCTGGTGCTTCCTTACTTCAATTAGTTACTTCTATGATTTACGAGGGTCCCGGGGTAGTGGCTAAAATTAAACGTGAGATGGTTGATATTATGCACCAGGAGAATATAATGGATATCGATATGCTTAAACAGGAATATCATTAATGGTGGGTATAATTTCCCCTAAAAAAATAAACAAATTAATAAACTCTTTCCTCTTAATCCCTCAAAAGAGGTGCTCCATGTCCTATGTTGTCTGGTTCAAAGATTTAACCAAAGATTCTATCGCTGTAGCTGGGGGGAAAGGCTCTAATTTAGGTGAAATGTACCAATTGCATGTTCCCGTTCCTAATGGTTTTGCCGTTACTGCTCAAACCTATAAAGAATTTATTGAGCGGACCAGAATTAAAGACACTATTCAGCAATTGCTTCAGGGCTTGAATGTCGAAGAAACTGATGCCTTACAAGCCGTGGCAGAGCAAATTCAGCGGTTAATTGTCTCCGTGCCGGTGCCGGAAGATATAGCTGAAGAGATTATGGATAATTACGAACTGCTGGGAGCAGAAAAAGGAGCGCAGTCTCTGGTGCAGGGAAACGAAGTATTTGTGGCCGTGCGCAGTTCTGCCACCGCTGAAGATTTACCCTCCGCTTCCTTTGCCGGTCAGCAGGCCACTTTTTTGAATGTCAAAGGAAAAGAAAGCGTCGTTCTAGCCGTGCGTTCCTGCTGGGCCTCTTTATTTACCGCCCGGGCTATTTATTATCGCGAAAAACAGAAATTTGATCATGCCAAAGTATTGATCTCAGCTATCATCCAAAAGATGGTCAATGCCGAAAAATCTGGAATTATGTTTACCATCAATCCTGCAACCAATCACGCTGATGAAATTGTCATTGAAGCTGTGTATGGGTTAGGGGAAATGATTGTTGGAGGAGAAGTCAATCCCAACACCTATATTGTAGATAAAAATACCCGGGAAACTAAAAAAATGGAAGTTCGCGCTCAGGATGTTGGTTTGTTTCGCAATGCCCAAGGTCTGAATGAAAAAAGAGCCATTCCTAAAGAGATGCAGGAAAGGCAAGTCTTAGATCAAAAACAAGTACAGGAGTTGACTCGTCTAGGGAAAAAACTAGAAGAACATTATGGCCAGCCGCAGGATATTGAGTGGGCAGTGGAACGAGGGGAAGTTTTTATTGTTCAAACCAGAGCAGTTACAACCTTTAAGTCTCATCAGGAAGAGCGCAGCACCATGACCGAAGAGGGCGGAAAGATTTTACTCAAAGGAGAAACCGCCTCAGCCGGGGTCTATAGTGGTCCGGTAAGAATAGTTCTCAATCCTAATGAATTAGGAAAGATACAAAAAGGTGATATTCTCGTGACCCCCATGACCACTCCTGATATGGTACCCGCCATGCAGCGAGCAGGCGCAATTATTACTAATGAAGGTGGTCTAACCTGCCACGCGGCCATTGTTTCTCGCGAAATGGGAACGCCTTGTATTGTTGGAACGGAGCATGCCACCGATGTTTTGAAAGATGGAGAGATAGTTACTGTTCACGCCTCGAGAGGAATTGTATATGAAGGTGCTATGGAAATAAAACCAGAAGGAAAAGTAATCACTCCATCAGCCGAAGGCCATGAAGATATACTCACGGCAACCGAAATTAAAGTTATTCTTGACCTTCCCGATTTTGCTGATAAAGCCGCTGCAACCGGCGCAGATGGGGTAGGGTTAGTCCGATCAGAAATTATTATCGCCACGGGTGGAATCCATCCGGCAGAATATATGAGACAAGGAAAGCAGAAAGAGTACGTCTCTTTGTTAAAAAATGGTATTCGCAAAGTAGCGAAAGCTTTCAAGCCCCGACCAGTGTGGGTGCGCTGTTCAGATATGCGTTCTGATGAATATCGCGGCTTAGCCGGGGGGGATAAAGAACCCAAAGAAACCGATCCTATGATTGGCTGGCATGCCATCCGACGTTTATTAGATGAACCCGAAATTTTACGGTGCGAATTCCAGGCTATTCGAGAATTGCATTATGAAGGTTACAAAAATGTGGGAGTCATGATCCCCTTTGTGATTCGGGTTGAAGAAGTAAGAAAGGCAAAAGAAATCATGCGCAGCGTTGGGTTAGAGCCCTGCAAAGCAATTCAATTTGGTATTATGGTCGAAACTCCCGCTGCCTGCTGGATTATGGAAGATATCTGCAAAGAAGGAATTAGTTTTGTTTCTTTTGGGACTAATGATTTGACTCAATTGACTCTAGGAATAGATAGGAATAACGAAAAGATTGCTCCACTCTTCAATGAAATGCATCCTGCTGTCTTGGGAGAGATTGCTAAAGTGATTAAAGTGTGCAAGAAATATGGGGTAAAAACGTCGGTGTGCGGGCAAGCTGGCTCCCGCCCGGAAATGGCAGATTTCTTGGTGCATCAAGGAGTAGATAGCATTTCTGCAAATGTCGATGCGGTGGAGAGTATACGACGAACGGTTGCCAGGGTGGAAAGGAAAGTAATGATGGAAAAGAAGTAATTAACACTTTTTGATAATTAGTCCCTCGTTAGCCATGGGATAAACCTTTACCGTTTGTCCCTGTTCAATATGGAGATGTTCAGCAAGTTCATGGGGGATTCCTATCACCAGACTTTTCCCGCTTATCGTTACCTTACGTTCAAATCCAAACGTATACTCTTTTAGTTCTCTGCTTCTTAATTTCATCTGTTTGGCTTGACTTTCCGTAAAAAATATCTTACCACAGGAATTACAACGGTAAGCTTCAACATTATGGAGAACCTGTTCTTCTTCATACTCATACTTAGGAAGGAGGATTTGCTGCATCTCTTGGTCGCACTTAGCGCAATAGGGAACTTCTTCTTTTATTTGTTTTGTTGCCATTTTTTCCTCCGAATAAGATACGCAGTTATTACTCTAGTACCTTCTTTTCTATAGGTGTAGATAACCATAATAGTCTTGTCTTTGAATTCCAATTGCTTTCCATATCTCATTTCTTCCTGAACTAGTTGTTTAATTTCTAATTCTCCTCGTTCAAGACACATATTTATTTCTTCTTCACTGATACCATCCTCACTCATTGCTACTCTGGCATGCACAGAGATTTCAATCATGATCAGGTACTTATTTGGTAAGTATTTAAATCTTGCGGTGAAATTCATGCTGGGGAAGAGAAAAGATTAAATATTCATTCTGACAAAACCTTCTTATGAAAGATTTAATTGATCAGTGGCTAGGGGAAGCATTTACACCTAAAGATGAGTCTAATTTAGAAAAAGCACTGCGTGAAGCGAGTGCAATAATTGATGCACCGGCGGGTGAACATTCTCATTATAGTTGGAGATATCGGGAAGGAATACGAGGAGCAGATAGGCGTCATGCAAAAAGACATTAAACCGGCTCAGGTGACTCCGCTCCCTAGAGCGGAGCGGAATGAGCCTATGCCGAAGGCATCAAGCTTAACTTGACTTTTATCTTCTCCTTTCACATCATTAATATCATAT
>Ga0209541_10015113_pt1 | contig 11579 bp, 12 predicted proteins | sample RifCSPlowO2_01_FD_184027 | JGI IMG/M metagenome (GOLD analysis project Ga0209541, IMG submission 184027) | Groundwater microbial communities from Rifle, Colorado - Rifle CSP2_plank lowO2_0.1 (SPAdes) (version 2) | ecosystem: Environmental > Aquatic > Deep subsurface > Groundwater | place...
AAATTATATAAAAGAAAAAATAAGTTGATGAAGTTTTCCAAAAAAGTTTTAAAAAACGGCTTGCGGGTTATTACCGTGCCGATGGAAGATAATCCAACGGCAACGGTTTTGGTTTTAGTGGCCGCCGGTTCTAAATACGAAAGCAAAAAAGTGAACGGTGTTTCTCATTTTCTGGAACATATGTGTTTCAAAGGTACGATTCGTCGGCCCAAGGCGCTGGATATTTCTAAGGAACTGGACGCCCTGGGGAGTCAGTACAACGCCTTCACTGCCCAGGAATATACTGGTTACTATGCCAAATCCGGCGCAAAACATTTCCGGAAGATTTTCGACATCGTTTCGGATATTTATCTCAATTCTACTTTTTCGGATACGGAGATGCAGAAAGAAAAAGGCGTCATCGTTGAGGAAATTAATATGTATGAGGACTTACCGAATAAGCACGTGCAGGACCTAATGATGAAATTGCTCTATGGCGACCAGCCAGCGGGCTGGAACATTGCCGGCGAAAAGAAAAACATTCTTAAAATGAAACGAGATGACTTGCTACGCTACAAAAATTTGCACTATCTGCCGAACGCCACGGTGTTGTTGGTGGCCGGGGGTGTGCGGGAACGAGAGGTGCTCCAAGTGACGGAGAAAATTTTTGGAAAGATTAAAAAAGGAAGCAAAACAGGCAAGGTGAAAACTAAAGAAGCGCAGAAAAAGCCACAAACCCTCATTCAATACAAAAGAACGGACCAGACACATTTCGTTTTGGGCGTGCGCACTTATGATCTTTTTGACCGGAGAAATCCCGCCCTCGCGGTGCTCGGCGGAATTTTGGGCGGGGGGATGAGTTCACGCCTTTTCCAAAAGCTTCGCGAGGAAATGGGTGTGGGTTATTATGTGCGGGCTTACAATGATACCTACACCGACCACGGCTTTTTTCAGATTTCCGCTGGGGTGGACAATCGGCGGGTTAAAGAGGTGCTTCAGGCAGTGCTGGCGGAGTGCCGGAAACTCCAGCAGGAGAAAATTAGTGTCGAGGAATTGAAGAAAGTCAAAGAGTATCTGATTGGCAATATGAAATTGTCGCTCGAGTCGAGCGACGACCTGGCTAATTTTTACGGTGGAGAAGAAATCTTGAAACGAAGCATTAAAACTCCAAAGCAAAAAGCGCAGGAAATTCGAGCAGTCACCGCTAGGCAAATTCAAACTCTGACTCGGGATATTTTCCGGAACAACCAGCTGAACCTAGCGCTGATCGGGCCGTTCCGCGGCGGGGCTCAATTCACGCAACTCCTGAAATTTTAGCTTTTTAATTTTGTTTTTTGTGCTATGATGTGCCTATGACGGAAGACGGTAAAATTACCACGCTCTCCATATCCACCAGTACGATTATCCGTGCGCTGCTGGTCGTCGTATTATTTTTGCTTTTCTGGTATCTCCGGGAACTCTTGATGGTAGTTCTGACCGCTATTGTCCTCGCTTCTTTCGTAGAATCCGCTGTGCCCCATTTAAAAAAAATCGGACTCGGGCGGGTCTGGGGAGTCGTATTGTTGTATACCATGTCTCTCCTTTTTTTAGCCGGTCTGTTTTATCTTTTCGCACCGCTTTTGATTACGGAAATTTACAATTTTTCCGCTTTCCTGTCTTCTTATATCCCCGGGGTTTCATTTCTGGATTACTTCCAGAATGAGGCCTTCTCCGGCGCGAAAGAGATAGTGAGTTCTATTTCAAAAAATCTGTCGCTTGGCTCGCTCTTATCTGTTTCTAAGGCCTTCATCTCCAATCTCTCCGGAGGATTTTTCGCCACTCTCTCGGTGGCCTTTGGCGGGGTCTTCAATTTCGTGCTGATTGTCGTTCTATCTTTCTATCTTTCTATTCAGGAAAAAGGTATAGAAAATTTCTTGCGGGTCATTGTGCCTATCAAGTATGAGAATTACGCCGTGGATTTATGGACCCGTTCCAGTCGAAAAATCGGTTTTTGGATAAAGGGCCAAGTGGTGCTTGGGGTGGTGGTCGGGGTTCTCATCTATCTAGTCCTTTCTCTGCTGGGCGTCGAATACGCCCTGTTGCTGTCAATTATTGCGGGGATTATGGAAATAGTCCCGTACGGCATCTTGGTCGCCCTGATTCCGGCCTTTTCCTTTTCCTACATTTCCAGTGGCCTGGCGAGTGCGCTGATGGTCTCCGGCGCTTACCTAATTATCCACCAGTTTGAAGTTTTCCTTTTTACGCCGCTCATTATTCGGCATGTAGTCGGTCTTTCTCCGGTGGTCATCATTCTCTCTGCCTTGGTCGGCTATGAACTCGGTGGATTCTGGGGCATCCTCTTGGCCATACCCATCGCGGTCGTAATTATGGAATACTTGACGGATGTAGAGAAGGACAAAATTTTGGCGCGGGCCGGCCAGCAATAAATAATGACGCAAAAAAGTTTCTACATCACCACTACTTTACCGTATGTGAACGCGGACCCGCATATTGGCTTCGCGCTGGAGTTGGTGCAGGCCGATGCATTGGCGCGATACCAAAAGCTACAAGGCCGGGAAGTTTTTTTTAACACCGGCACGGATGAGCACGGACAGAAAATTTTTGACGCGAGTCAAAAAGAAAGCGGTAACGTGGAAGAATATGTAGACAAATACGCGAACGAATTCAAAAAACTCGCCGCGGCGCTGAATATATCCAACGATGCGTTTATCCGCACCACCGAAGAGCGTCACCAACTGGCTGCGCAGGAGATGTGGCGGCGGTGCGAGAAATCCGGAGACATTTACAAAAAATCGTATGAGGGAAAATATTGCGTGGGTTGCGAGTCGTTTAAAATCCCGAAAGACTTGGACAAACAGGAACGTTGTCTGTTGCATCCAAATTTAAAAATAAACATCTTAAAAGAGGAAAATTATTTCTTTCGATTCAGTAAATATCAGGACAAACTTTTGGAATACCTTTCGCGCCCGGGAGTTATTGTTCCGGAGTGGCGCCGGGAGGAAGCGGTGAATTTTGTTAAATCGGGATTGGAGGATTTCAGTATCTCGCGGGAGAAAGAAAGATTAAGTTGGGGTGTGCCGGTCCCCGGAGACGAAACGCAGGTAATGTATGTCTGGTTTGATGCGCTCACCAATTATATCTCCACCCTTGGTTGGCCCTTCGACTCCGCTCAGATTCGGTTTCAATCGCTAATATGGCAGGCCATGCTGATGTCAGCGGGTGTAAAGAATACCGATAAGGTAGTTTATCACGGCTTTATCACTTCTGGCGGGCAGAAGATGAGCAAATCTTTAGGCAATGTCATTAATCCGCTGGAGTTGGTAAAAGAATACGGCGCGGATGCGGTGCGCTATTTCCTGCTCCGGCATGTGCATCCTTTTGAAGATAGCGATGTTACTCTTGAAAATGTGAAGGAAGCGTATAATGCGAATTTAGCCAACGGGCTCGGCAACCTTGCTTCGCGAATCTTGACTCTATCGGAAAAATATTTGGAAAAATGCCCGGATATACCAGATGGATTGACCCCCAAAGAATTTTTTGCAATTTTTGAAACGTTTGATGTAAAAAAAGCGGCCGATTATGTTTGGGATCAAATCGGGGAATTGGATCAGTTTATTCAAAGCACAGAACCCTTCAAGGTTGTAAAAGTAAATCAAGAACAGGGGAAAAAATTAATTTCCGATATGGTTGTGCGGCTATATAAAATTGCTAGGATGCTCAACGCGTTAATGCCAGAAACCAATGAAAAGTTGAAAAAGTTAATTAAAGAAAATAAAAAACCGGAAACACCGTTGTTTTTAAGGAAAGAATAAATAGCCCCATCCTAGCCCTCCCCCTATGTAGGGGGAGGTAAGGTAGGGGTATTATGAAAAAAGAATTTAAATACATTGATATTCACAGCCATGTTAATTTTTCTGCTTTTGATGCAGACAGAAACGAAGTTATGGCTCGTGCCAAAGAAAATAACACTATCGTTTTTAATGTGGGTACGCAAATAGACACTTCGCGCCGGGCAGTAGCAATGACCGATAACTACGAGCATAATTATGCAGTTATTGGGCTGCATCCGATTCATACCGGTGCTTCATATCATGATATGAAGGAATTGGGCGAAGGCGGCAGAGAGTTTACCTCCCGCGGGGAAATTTTTGACAAGAATGCATATCGCGAGCTTTTGAAAAATCCCAAAGTTGTTGCTATCGGCGAATGCGGACTGGATTACTATCGCTGTGACGACGAATCAATTGCCAAGCAAAAAGAAGCATTTATCGCACAGATAGAGCTTGCTAATGAATTTAATAAACCTCTGATGCTTCATATTCGCAACGGTTCGCCAAGGGCTTCGACTGAGCTCAGCCGAATGTCCTCACCACCTACGGCCCGAAATGCATATTTTGATGTTCTGGATTTATTGAAAAAATATTCAAAAGTTAAAGGTGATGTGCATTTTTTCGCCGGCGGGTCAAAAGAAGCGAAGGCATTTTTAGATTTTGGTTTCACTTTGTCTTTTACCGGAGTTATAACTTTCACGCACGACTACGACGAAGTGATCCGCGAAACGCCGCTGGATATGATTCTGACAGAAACGGACTCTCCTTATGTCGCGCCCGTGCCCTATCGGGGCCAAAGAAATGAACCCGCTTATGTCCGGGAAGTGGTTAAAAAAATTGCGGAAATAAAAAACTTGCCGGAGCCGCAGGTCGCTGTCGCCTTGATTAAAAATGCTCGACGGGTCTTTAATATTTGATTTTCAGCAATTTCTTTGCTAGGATGGATTTTATGTCCGATACGGAATTAGATAAGAAAAATGGTGCGGTTTGGGAGACAAACCCCAAAATCTACGAACTTGGTTATTTATTGGTGCCCACCATCACCGAAGCCGATGTTCCGGCCGCCTTCGGTAACTTAAAGGAACTAGTAACGTCTCTCGGCGGTATTTCTATTTCCGAGGAGATGCCCAAGCCGATGTCATTGGCTTACCTAATGTCTAAAGTCATCGCGAATGTGCGCCACAAATTTAACTCCGCCTATTTCGGCTGGCTCAAGTTTACGATGGACGCGGAGCGGATTCCGGAACTAAAAAGGAAACTGGACCCGGACGCCAACTTGTTAAGATTTCTAATCCTTAAGACCGTCAAAGAAAACACGATTGCCGCAAAACGATTTATTCGTCCCGAGCCGCAGAAACGACCCAAAACTCAAAAGACCGGCGACTTGGAACCGGCCCTGCCTATTAATAAGGAGGAAATCGACAAGGAAATAGACGCAATGGTCGCGATTTAATTATTATCAACAATTTCTTTATAAAATTATGTATTTAAATAAAGCGCTTATCATCGGCAACCTAACTCGCGATCCGGAACTTCGCTCGCTGCCTTCCGGTGTGAAAGTTTGCAGTTTTTCTGTCGCGACCAATCGCGTTTGGAAGGACAAAAACGGTGCTCGTCAGGAATCCACCGATTATCACAACATCGTGGCCTTCGGCCGCCAGGCAGAGACCGTTGCCCAGTATATGAAAAAAGGCAGTTCTATTTTAGTTGAAGGTAGAATGCAGACCCGCAGTTGGGAAGATAAAACCAGCGGAGAAAAAAAATACCGTACGGAGATTGTTGCTGACCGTACGCAGTTCGGACCTAAATCCAGTGGCGCTGGATTTACCCCGAACAGAGCCGAGGGGCAAAAAGAAAAAGAGTCCGAGGAAACAGATACGATTGAGTATCCGGAAGAAGATATTAGTCCGGAAGACATTCCGTTTTAAAAAATAAAAAATATGAAGCAAGATTATTTTTCCGCCAATAACATAAAATATATTGACTATAAAGATATAGAAATTCTAAAAAAATTTTTAAATCCTAATGGTAAAATTGTCAGTCATAAACGCACTGGCCTAACCGCTAAAAATCAGCGTGCTTTAGCTTTGGCCGTTAAACACGCCCGTTATTTAGGACTTTTACCTTTCGTGGTTAAGTAGAAAACTAGACCCGTTCCACATACTCGCCGGTTTCGGTGTTGACACGAATTGTATCTCCTTCATTGATAAACATCGGAGCGTTCAAGGTCGCGCCGTTTTCCAGAGTTATAATTTTATTTCCACCCTTAGAGGTGTCGCCCCGCACCGCCGGCGGAGCATCTTTCACTTTCAACTCCATTTTAATCGGCAAAGTGACCTTGATGATTTTTCCCCCTGTGCCCGTCGTAGCCTCGGCGGAGTCGGGGTCGTCATTGTCCCAAACCAAAGCAGTCACTATTTCATTTTGTTTAAGAAATTTAGCCGAATTGCCGATTAAGGCCTCATCCAATTTAAACCTGTTGCTTTTATCTTTCGGATCACAGAACCAATACTCTTGCCCGTCCTCTGGCGGGCGCCCTACCTTGTGATACAAAAATGTAATGTCGCGCTTCATAATATCCGCCTCATGTGCTCCTTCGGAGACATGAAAAGTGGCAGGAAAGACCTTGCCGGAGATTAAACTGCGCAATTTTACCTGATTTTGCGGCTTGCGCTGTTGGGTGCGGGCGACATGCGATTCCACCACTTCGCAGGGCTCGTCGCCGTAAATGATTATTTTTTTCTCCCGTATTTCGTTGTAGGGCAGCATTCCCGGATACTAGCAGATTTAATTCCCTGCGGCAAACTTTTTGCGAATTTCTTTCAGTATCTGCTCCGCGATTTTTTTATTTTCCTTGAGGAAGGTGCGAGTATTGTCATACCCTACTCCCAATTTCACTTTTTCCTCTTTCCCCTCACCCTTGCCAAGGGGGAGGCTGGGTGGGGGTAAAAAGAAATAGGAATTGCCCATTTTTTCCACCAGCTTCCATTTCTCACCAAGGGCCACAAGTTCGCCCTCGCGAGAGATACCCTCATTATAGATGATATCAAACTCTGTTTGCTTGAACGGCGCAGCCACTTTGTTTTTTACTATTTTTACCCGGGTGCGGGAGCCCACTACCTCCTCGCCCTTTTTGATTTGCGCGATTTTACGAATATCAATGCGAACAGAAGTATAAAACTTCAATGCTTTTCCGCCCGGAGTTGTTTCTGGGTTGCCGAACATTACTCCGATTTGCATGCGGATTTGGTTGATAAAAATAACCACTGTTTTAGAGCGGGCGACAATAGCGGTCAATTTTCGAAGCGCTTGCGACATCAACCGCGCCTGCTTGCCGACATGATACGCGCCCATATCGCCCTCAATTTCATCGCGGGGCGTCAGGGCAGCCACAGAATCTATGACAATGACATCAATCTTGCCGGTGCGCACCAAGCTCTCCACAATTTCCAGCGCCTGTTCGCCGTTATCCGGCTGGGATATTAAGAGGTCGTTAATATTTACCCCAAGCTTTTTGGTATATTCCGGATCCATAGCGTGTTCTGCGTCCACATAAGCGCAGATACCGCCCTTTTTCTGCGCCTCGGCCACGATATGAAGAGAAAGAGTTGTTTTGCCGGAGGACTCCGGTCCGAAAATTTCGATAATTCGGCCGCGCGGAATGCCACCCACCCCGAGCGCCATATCCAAGCCGATGGAACCGGTCGGGATTACATTAATGTCCACCCTCGGCGTGTCGCCAAATTTCATGATGGCCCCCTCACCGAATTTTGCCTGGATGGCTTTCAAGGTATCATCCAGCATCATTCCTCCGACCTCTTTCCTCTCTTTTTCCGCGCCTTTTGATTTTTTCATCATTCTTCCAAATAAATTAATTTATAATTTTTTTCATCTTGGTAGCCGAATTTATCGATTGCTTTTAGGTTGACCGTATTATAACCCGGCAGGAGCGCGATTGTCTCGCCGAAGTCGCCCTCAAGGTCAATGGATATTTCCCGGCCGTTGAGGGTTAAATTTACGGCGTTCTTGGCGTTGCCGATAATTTCCAGGATGCTCTCTTTTAATACTGCGCCATCTTCCAGATTTACATTTCTGATTTTCACGCCGAAAATAAGGTCGGTGGAGCGAGCGAAAGCAAAGAGAACAATTAACAAGAAAAACGCCCCGAAGACCCAAACCCGGATTTTTTTCGCGCTGTCCGTCATGGCATTAAATTGTTACCGCTTTCATCTCGCGTTACTTTTTCTAGCACTTCGCGCGGCTTGGCGCCTTCGCCCGGCCCGATAACGCCACGCTCTTCCAACTTATCCATCAGCCGCGCCGCGCGAGCATAACCCAGCTTAAGTTTCCTTTGCAGGTAAGAAGTGGATGCCTTGCCGGCTTCAACCACGCAGGCGCGGGCCTCCCCATACATTTCATCGTCGTCTCCATCTGTTTCTGTATCCAGCGCGCTTTCGAAAATACTTTTATCTGCCGAGATAGCCCCGGTGGAGAGGGTTATCTCTTCAGAAACCTCATCTCGATACGCATCCGCTAAATATTTTACGACCTTTTTTACTTCTGTTTCGGAAATGAACGCGCTCTGTAAACGCTCCGGTTGAGCTTCGCCGGAGGAATAGAGCATATCACCCGCGCCCAAAAGTTTTTCCGCGCCGCCGGAATCCAAAATAGTTCGGGAATCCACCTGTGAAGATACTTTTAGAGCGACTCGAGCTGGAATATTGGCTTTAATCAGCCCAGTAATAACATTGACCTCCGGTCGCTGGGTAGACAAGATTAAATGAATACCTACGGCTCTAGACATCTGCGCTAGGCGTACAATTGCCGCCTCCAATTCTCGCGGGTAAGCGCTCATAATATCCGCCAGTTCGTCGATAATAATGATGATGTAAGGCAGGCGGTCTACCAAACTTTCTTCTCCGGACAAGGTTTTGTTTTTCTTCTGGTTGCCCCAGATATTCTGGTGATAGGATTCAATGTCTCGCACCGACTCCGTTTCTAAAATGTCGTAGCGTCGGTCCATTTCCTTGGCCGCCCACTTGAGCGCCAGAATTGTTTTCTTGGCTTCGGTAATCACCGGGGTCAGTAGGTGTGGAATATTATTATAAAGCGTGAGTTCCACTCGTTTGGGATCAATTAAAATGAATTTCAAATCATCCGGCCCGTTGCGGTAGAGCAGGGAAGTAATCATTGAATGGATGGCCACGGATTTACCCGAACCGGTGGCGCCGGCCACCAGGATGTGCGGCATTTTGGCCAAGTTGCCGAAAACCGCTCGCCCGGCGATGGAACGGCCAAGCGCGGTCAGCAGGGGCTTGTGCGAATTCTTGAATTTTTCGTCGGCTAAGAGAGTGCCCAGACCCACGATTGATTTAGACCTGTTTGGGATTTCAATGCCGACCAGCGACTTGCCGGGAATCGGCGCCTCAATACGAATCGGGTGCGCGGCCAAAGAGAGTGCGAGATCATTCTGCAGACCCACAATGCGGGATAATTTTATTCCTTCAGCCGGTTTTAGGGCGTAACGGGTGACGGTGGGACCGATAGTGATTTCATCCATCTCCACCTCAATGCCAAAGTTTGCCAGTGTGCGCTTAATGATGTTGGCGTTCGCTTTGATGTCGCCGGTGTTCGGTTTGCCCTGGTCTTCTTCCAGCAAGTCAAACGGGGGAGGAGTGTAGGCTGACGCCAACCCCCCCTTTCTTTTTCGGATAGGTATTTCTTCTTCCTCTGTTTCCTTGGCTTCTTTCTCGACGCTTCGACTTTTGCCGAAGGTCGGGACCCCGACCCCCTTAGAGGGCGTCGGGGTTTCCTCCAGAGCTTTATTGATTTCCTCCTCCTCTTCTTCGCTCAGCGAGACGCTTTCTTTTGAACCCTCTTTTTTCTTGAGCCAGCCCAAAATTTTTCTCCACAATAGTTCCGGGGCGAACCGCGTATCAAAAATTATCAAAATAGAAATAATTAGTATGGCCACCAAAAATGCCACGGTCGCGTATGCTTCGAAGAGCGCCATAAAGGGCAAGGCCACTATCTCTCCCAAAAAACCACCGGAATGATTTTTAGATACGACATCTATGATACCGAGTCCGGAAAAGAGAAACATTAGTCCGCTGACGAAGCGCGCCCAGCCGAACTCCGGAGTTTCGGATCGTAGGAAGGAGGTGCCGAGCAAGATAAGTAGTAGAGGTAGGAGCGCGTAGCCTACGCCTAGGAGGTAGTGGAGTTTTTCATAAACAAATCTGCCAGCTACTCCGGCGACGTCGAAGGCAGACATCAGAAAAAATAGCGCTAAGACGAAAAGTATTACCGCGATAATGCCATGCTTGGTGTGAGTTTGTAATCCGCGAATCCTCTCCCTGTTTTTCTGCTTCTGGTTTTTTTTCACAAGTATGGATATTTTAGCACGTACTAGGCACTAGGCGCTAGACATTAGGCACTAGCTTTTTTAAACTGGAAATAAATTTAGGAGTCAAGTTCCATGAATAATAATTTTAGTATCCTGCATTTTGCTAGAGCCTAGAGTCTAATCGCTAGAGTCGGAAAAAAGCATTTGCTTTTTTCTTTGTCCGATATATAATGGACAAATGTTGCGAGACGAAAAAAATCTCAAAGACACTCAGAAATACTTAAAGGACAGCACCTCTCCTATACCCGCCCCGTACCAAACCGTAGGCCTTGGTTTAGGGTCTTATACCAAGACGAATAAGCTTATTATGGCACTTTATATGGTAACGGACATCGTTGAAAGGGACGAACCACTTCGCAACAAATTAAGGACACTAGGTACTCAAGTTATCTCGGACATAAATTCTAGCCCAACTCTGGCCTGCGGTAGGATTTCGGAAATTATGTCCTTTTTAGACATTGCTTCCACGATGAATATTATTTCCCAAATGAACTGCGATATTTTGAAGAAAGAGTTTTCGGGATTGGACCAGTTAATTAAGGAATCTACGGGTCGGACTCTATCTCCCGGCACGCCAATAAACTTGGAAGAGTTTTTAAGAGACAAACCTTCAATTTCCGGTAAATCCACCCATCTTGGTATTCAAAAGGGTAGCACCCTAATGAAGGCGCTAAGCAGGGTTGAAATGTCCGATAGAAATAACCAGGAGGTAAGACCTAATGCGTTAGGTCTTACCTTGCAAGCAAAAGGACAAAGACGGGAGGACATTTTAAGTATAATAAGAACAAATGGCGGAAATGCTACCATAAAGGACATAAAGGACAAAATACAACTAGCTCCGGATAAATTCAGTTCGCTAGTTTCTTGTGGTGAAAAAACATTGCAAAGGGAACTGATTTCTATGGTGCGCGGGGGTGTCCTTTTAAAGGAAGGAGCTAAAAGATGGAGCAAATATCTGATAAAAAAGGCATAGTCTGGACTTGCCTTTTGGCTTTAAGTATGCGAATATAAGAAGGTCGGATATCGTCCAAAGCGAGTTATCCACATAGTATATTGCCTAGTTTTTCGGGGATATATTATAATGTTAATGTGTTTACGGGGCGCGCCAAGCGACAGTTTGCGCGTGCTCCGTATTCGCAGATTTTATTTCGCTCAAAATTTCGTCGAAAAAGTTTTGGGTTGAAGTAAAGCCCATTGAAAACAGAATAAGTCCTTCATTAGAAATTTCTAGTGCGGGAATGTTTTGTTCTCTCCGCCCTAGGCGGATCCGCCTCTGGCGGAAATGATTAGTTTAACTCTGTTCGTTATTTTTTATCCGCTGCATTATTAAAATTATTAATTAAAGCGGAGCGAAAATGGCGATA
>Ga0209541_10015115_pt1 | contig 11578 bp, 11 predicted proteins | sample RifCSPlowO2_01_FD_184027 | JGI IMG/M metagenome (GOLD analysis project Ga0209541, IMG submission 184027) | Groundwater microbial communities from Rifle, Colorado - Rifle CSP2_plank lowO2_0.1 (SPAdes) (version 2) | ecosystem: Environmental > Aquatic > Deep subsurface > Groundwater | place...
TGACGCAGGAGCGTTCCCGCGCCCACCAGCTGCTGCTGGCCGACGAAATCTTCCAGCCGCTGGGGCCGCAGCCGGTCCGCTAGCGGCGCCTGACTGCTGATGTTTTTGGCTAACTGTTGATCGAAGAGGTCGGACATAGAAATCTAAAATGGAAAATCTAAAATGGAAAATCGCCTCACCCTTAGCGTATGTTACTTTTTAGATTTTAGATTATTAGATTGGGAGGAACGTAAAATTTAGAGCTTACTTGCCAAACCGCCGCTGCCTTTGGCCAAACTCCCTAATCATCGCCGTCAAATCGCGCTTAGTAAAATCCGGCCAGTACTTTTTAATAAACAAAATCTCCGCGTACACTGACTGCCAGGTTAAAAAATTGGAAAGGCGCTGCTCGCCGGCAGTCCGCACCAGCAGGTCAGGATCGGGAATACCGGCAGTCCAGAGATGGCTGCCGACACTCGCTTCAGTAACCTGCTCGGCCTTAATCCGTTCCATGATGAGACGGCGAACCGCCTGCACGATCTCCGCCCGGCCGCCGTAGGAAATCGCGAGCTGAAAAACGAGCCGGGTGTTCCGTTGGGTTGTCGCTTCCGCCTTCTCGATGAGCCGCTGAAGGTCGGGCGCGAGCCGTTCCCGTTGGCCGATGACCACCAGCCGCACCCCTTGCCGATCGAGTTCAGTCAGGTCGTGCTCTAACACCAGCCGCAGCAAGCTCATCAGGTACGTTACCTCCTGCTTCGAGCGGTTCCAGTTTTCCGTTGAGAACGCGTAGAGCGTGACGATCGGAATATTGCACTCGATGCACCACCGCGTCAAGGCCTTGATCTTCTCGTAGCCGCGTCGGTGCCCCTCGAGCGTCGGCAACCCGTGGCGTTTCGCCCAGCGACGGTTACCGTCCATGATGATGGCGAGGTGGGAAATTGCTGGATTTTTGGCCATAGATTGAGAAAAAGTAACGCAATGGCTCCTGTATTGTACCGCTTAATGCACAGCTGGTCAAAATGCATGAAACCTGAAACTTGAAACGTAAAACATAGCAAGGTTTCAAGTTTCATGTTTCAAGTTTCATTCTTAACTAGTCTCTGCTAGACTACCAATGCAAGCTCACCTATGCCCAAACTGACCATCACCATTCTAAACTCCTGGTACACCGACGTAACGCGCGGCAGCGGCACGGCGCGGTCAATTAATAGCCTGATTGCCGGGTTGCGGCGGCGCGGCTTTGGCGTGCAGCTGCTTGGCGCCGAACGAACCAGCGATCCGCATCAGCGGCGAATCCGATTCAACGCCCGGCTGGCTCAACAGCCGCAGCTGGTTCGCGGCGACCTTGTTTTTGGTTTTGACGCCGACGGCTACCGCTGGGCCGTGCGGCGCGACCGCTCCGTCCCCTACCTCGTCTTTATTAAGGGCATGCGAGCCGACGAAGCACGATTCGAACGAGGCAGCGTCAAAAAGGAACTCCTGCTGGAAGCTCAATGGGAACGACAGAACTGCCAGTTGGCCGACCGCGTGGTTACGACGAGCCGCTACCTCAAGCAACAACTCATCCGTCAGTACGGCCTGCCGGCTGACAAGGTGACGATCATTCCTGAATGTATCGCACTACGCGATTGGCAGGCGCGGCCATCAAAGCCCCATCGCACTACCGTGGGTATCCTCACGGTTGCCCGAATGTACCCGCGCAAAAATATCGAGCTGCTGCTCCGCGCGGCCCGGTCGCTGGTGCGGCGCCACCGCGTTTCGTTCGACATCGTCGGCGGCGGACCGCAGTGGCCGCTGATCCGGCAGCGCGTAAAACAGTGGCGGCTTCAGCCGTACCTTTCGCTCCATAAAGAAATTACCGACCAGCAGCTGCGGCAACGGTACCGCCAGGCGGACGTCTTCTGCCTGCCGTCGCGCCAGGAAGGGTTTGGCATCGTTTTTCTCGAAGCCATGGCCGCCGGCTTGCCAATCGTCGCTTTGGCCGCCGGCGCGGTACCTGAAGTGGTCGGCGACGCCGGACTGTTAGTCGGTAACTCGGTACGTGAGCTGCGCGCCGGCCTCGAATGTTTGATCACCGACGCCGCGCTACGACAGCGGCTCGGCGCCAGGGCAAAACAACGCGTCAAACGCTTTGACGAACGCCGGGTATTCCAACGCTACCGAACCCTCATCCAACGATATACGCCTTGATTTTTTTTCAAAAAATTGTTAGGCTAAGAAATGCTAAACGCCAGCAACCACCCCCCTGGGAACATTAAGGTGGTGGTGAGCCATTCAGCGTTACAACGGGGTATAGCGCAGTTGGTAGCGCGCATCGTTCGGGACGATGAGGCCGCCGGTTCGAGTCCGGCTACCCCGACCAATCGTAAAAATCAAAGTGGGTTCTCCGCCACCATAATATTTTTTGATTGCGGATCCGCCTCTGGCGGAGAATCCTACCAGCCCGACCAATGGCGAAAAGAAACGCTATCATAAAAAAAGTCGATGTTCATGAAGACACATCGACTTTGAGATTAAATTAAGGTTCTGGGTTTAGCCCATCTACTGCTCTTTCATTACAGGATAATCGCTTGTTTGATTTTCTGAACCGGAAATAGAGACAACTCTTTCCGGCTGCGTTAGCTGGCTTTGTCCCTCTCGCCAAGAACAGTTACGGGCCGACTTTGCAAGACGTATAGCTTATTTTTTTCGTAAGCCCATTCGACATCTACCAGAAAACCAAACTGCTCTTCAATGTCAATGACCAGTAAAGCTACTTCCCTGATTTCATCGTCTGTGAGACTATTTTTTTCGCCGTCAGCTTGAGGTATCGTGAACAACTCATTACCTTTGCCGTGCTTGGCGCGTCTCAGACCGGTCTCTTGTTGACTAAGGCTCTTGGATACTTTTAACGTATCCTTCTCGACAAGATAGGAAGTAGGTGTATATCTCCCAAGAACTAGCGTTTCGCCAAGTCCAACACAGCTTTCAATAAATACTGAACGATCGTTTCCGGTAACGGGGTGCACGGAAAATGCGGTGCCAGAAATTCGACTTTCGAGCATTCTCTGAATAACGACGGCTGTTGCTAAAGTTCCCGAGCTCAGCCCAATGTGCGCACGGTACGAAATTGCACGATCCGAAAAAATTGATGCCCAACACTTCTTCACATTCAGCAACAAATCATCGCTGATTGTATTGAGGAAGCTATCGAGCTGGCCAGCCCAAGAAGCATCGACTGAATCCTCAAGTGCAGCTGAGCTCCGCACAGCTACATGAGCAGAAGACAGCCTCACGAATGCAGCAACAATTTTTTCTGCAATACCGGGTGGTATTTCTGAACGAATGATCAACTCTTGGATTGCACGTGAATTCCTCCGCAGAGATTGTTGGTCACAGACTCCACGCAGGAGTTCATTGATTTGCAACCCGAGCGCAGAGCCGAAGACGAATTCTTCGAAGGCAGATGTCAGGATCACGTACCCTGGTGGTACTGGTAGGTCGAACCGTACCATCTCACCAAGCGAAGCACCTTTCCCACCAGCTATGCGCACATCACTTAATGTGAGATGAGTAATATCCCGGACGATCTCAGATGATGCCGGGATGGTTCGAGTCGCTGGGATCTCAAAATTCAGAGTTAGCTGTTGCTTAGTGTCTTCTACTAAGCCAGCTTGTGCCATCTCCGCCTGTTCGTCTTCCCTGGACAAAATTGTAACCAGGCCTGCATCAGCATTAACCTTGACTGTGTAGCCGTTACGTAGTACTTTCGTTGCAATTCTCGTTCCTATGACGCAGGGAATGCCAAACTCGCGAGCAATTATCGATGCATGGCAGGTTACCCCACCAACATCTGTTACGATAGCACTTGCCCTTCTCATGGCAGGGACTACACTGATATCAGTCATGTAGGCCACGAGAATGTTACCGCGACGAAAATTGTCACCATCCTCTGCCTTTAGTACTTGCATCACTGAACCTTCTACTACTCCCGGATGCGCGCAAGTCCCACTGACTTCATTGATTGAAGCAACAATTGCTTCCTCTTGAACTACACTAAATTCATCGCGTGCTCGTTGACCCTCAAACAAGAGAGTCTGTTCGGCAGTGAAGTGGAATACACAATACGCAACACGCCGTTCAAGGGCCGAAGCTTTGAGTTGTATGCTACTGCACAATGCACCAGTCAACTCAGCTTCTGTAAGATGCCTTACTTGTTGGTGATTAAGACCAAGACGTCGTGCTATCTCGTGCATGAGATTGTCCGCGCAACAGTAGAAGCGTATTTTAACCTCTCTGAGATGAAGCTTCCAGTAGACAAGCCTACGCGCCACTGCAAGTAGATGTTCAGCTTCATTATCAAGCGTTACTGAAGATCTAGCTGAGTCATATTGAACCTTGACGCGTGTTCTTCTTGCACATGCTTCCAGTAACGCCTTTGTTGCGTTGATCTTTTCGTCCAACATTTGGACAAGCTTACTGTGGAAATGTAAAAACGTGAGCGTTTCGCCTTCCTGCTCGTACCGAATCCAGAAGTACCTCTGTGCGTGTCTCTTGAGCGCCAACCGGACATCATGGTTGAATCTCTGAAGAGACTCCCCAGAAGGATCAGAACGAACAACGGATACCAGTTCGGGGTCGGCCTGCACAAGTGCGAGGATTTCCAGCAATTCCATATCTTCTTCTTGTATCCACACCAATTTCTCTGGAGTAGTGAGAGAAGAGTATGCTACCTCTGGTGTAATCGCAGCCCCTTGATGTATTGAGGTGCGCAGTAGTTCCAGTATCGCAGTTGTAAGTATTCCATGGTAGAAATCGGCTGTGTTGACGAAGTTGTTGTACAATATGAATTTTTTGAGGGCATCGATTGCCCTCGTAAATTCAACAGCAAGTTCTTCGCCTGAGAGTCCAGAAAAGTCAGCGGAACGAAGAGTGGTACCGAGTTGGTTTAAATTTTTCATCTCAATTGTAAGACCGTCGACAATCCAGTCTATAAAGTCAGACGACCTTAGCTGATGTACTGTGAGAGTACCTGCTTTTTCCCACTCTGAAACTACGGTCGCCATTCGGACGTGACCACTTGAGAACTCAACGAGGAACTCGAGTTCAAACTCTTCTGAAAGATATCTTACGATATCCCTTGCCATCGAAGAAAAGAGTGGAATAAAACCAAGTAGTGGGCTAGCACCCTGTCGTTCGTTTGTTACTGTCCATATCTTCTGGTCCATGAGAATTACTCCTTGCCTTTTTATTTTAACCCTGGGTTTTTGGTTGTTAAAGATCATTACTCAATTTGGGCTTTTCAAACTGTAGACTATTTATGTATTTATGTCAATAAATGATAATATATTGTATAGTCAACTCATATATCACCGCTTTAATAAGTTTAATAAGGCAAAGTAAATAGTAAATTACCACAAATTTGACTATTATGAAAATTTATCTGATTAGACATGGTGAGAGTACTTCGGACGTGAAAGAAAGATATGATGAAGACTATGATGATAATCTTACTAAAAAAGGCATTAAAGAGGCCGGCGTAATAGCCAAAAAATTATCCAACAGCAATATTGAAATTATTTTCACTAGCCCTAAGATCCGAGCACTACAAACTACTAAAATATTAAAATCTGAGTTGAATTGCAAAACCATGGTCTTAGACGACCTAAGCGAACAGGACATCTACGGAGCTTATCCAGAACTAAGTAAAGACCAGCCCGAAGAAGAATATCGACGGCTCGGCGAAATTTTAGCAGATCAAGATGAAATAATAGAAGGTGTTGAAACATATTCACATTTTAAGAAACGAGTAGTAAAAAGCTTTTCTGAACTTATTCGTCAGGATTTCAATGTGATCGCAATAGTCACACACGGAGGGCCTATCCGAATTATATTTAGAGAAATACTCAAGTTAGGCGAGTTTAAAAAAATTGGCAACGCTTCAATTATTTTATTAGAAAAAAATAAATCACTTTTACGTGTAATAAAAATAGATGGTGCGGCCTTGGCCTCTCAGCCACCTGCCCCCCAACCAACACATTTCGATAAAAAATATTTTCACCAACGATCAATGGTGCCCTAATACTGCTAGAACATTTTGGCAACCTTGACTAATTTTATGAAAGATGCCATTGTAAGAATTAATGACTTACAGAAGTAAGTCGTAAAAAAGTTCATTGACAAAAAAATACAAGGAGTCCCCGATGACTGATTTGGTACTAACCATTAAGGACTTTCATGTCAGAGAACACCTCTCCGAAGTGATGAGAGTCGGTCGTCAAACAAGTGAATTTGCCACTGGCGAGAAAATCGTTTTTTGGTCTCCAGACACTCTTAGACTCTGGAGCTTGCAAGCTGGTGGCCCCATGCTCGTCGCCCTGAATCAGCATTCGGAAATGGTCGGTTTTTTATTGGCAACATTTCACGAGGCTGGGATTGCAACGCTGGAAAACGTCTATGTTTCGGGTAGTTTTCGAAGGCATGGTATCGCCAATAAGCTACTCGATGAGCTCGAGAGACGTGCTGCTGATGCAAACATGAAAATGATCCGATCTTTCGGTCATTCTACGAATACGGCAGTTTCACATCTGTTGACTCAACGAGGGTATTTAGAGGGCGCCTTAACACAGTGGTATTGTGGAACGCCCCAAACAATGAATCCGATCTGTAAAGAACCTTCGGACAAAAGAATATCTATTCGAAAGGTTCAACCACATCACCTTCGGGGCGAAGAATATCTCGCTCTCCAAGAAAGTGGGTTTGTCTATAATGCGCCCGGTAGTGAAAGTGTTACTTTCACTGAGTGGCTCATTGGCTCTGGTCAAGTTACATACGGTGCCTTTCGTGATAAGCGTCTCATAGGCCTGGTAGCCTCCTCTATCCACGAGCTCACAAACAAAGCAACAATCGAGCGCTTGCTTGTTGATCATTCACCCGCAACATCCTCTATCATCAAGTTGTTGCTAGATTCTCTACTCCAAGATCTTGCAACACAGTGTGTTTCCTTTGTAACAGCGCACCCACCCATTCAGGAGGCTGAAGTGCCTGGTCTTATGGAGCTCCTTGAGTTGCTGGGCTTTGAAAAACGGCTGATTTTTAGGGCGAATACCTTGGCGATAGACGTGTCAGCCGACTTGTTGTCATCGGATCATGTGGGGGATGAATCAATTAATTCTGTTGAAAAATCTTAGGTTTGCAGGTAATAGTTTTACGCATCCGGATGAGCACTGTAGTTCGGAGCAATAATGACCGAGGAGTTCGCAGGTGACGGCAACGGGAGCGGATAATTCTATTCAATGACTCGACTGAATTGGTGGTGGTTGGCAATCGCAGATTCGGGTACCGTTGGTACGAGCGAAATTGATCGAGGCGGCGGAGGAATTCACGGCCAATCATTCCCAGCCTCCTCGGGCAGTCGTTCCGTACCAACAAAGCAGTCAGTTCGTTGACGCAATGATTTAGTTTTTCTGGTCGAGCGATGAGTACTTTTCTGATCGCCCGGTACACCGCTTCGCGCTCGTTTGAATTAGGCAACCGTTTCCACCGGCCGCGGTTAAGGTGCAGTTGCGACAGCAGGTGGAAATGGCAGCGTTGGACAATCCAGTGGTTACCGCTCGCCAGTCGGTCAGTGCCTCGAAAACCGTCGCACACTAGCGCCACAATGCGGTTTCTGACGTTTCTGGAGATGCTGTCGATGGCCCGCGCCCAATCGTCGCAGTTTTCTCTGTCCGGGTACAGCACGGGCTCAAGCATGACCGCCTGGTCCCGGTCAACGGATCGTACCACCGTAAGGTACAGCGTCCAGCGTTTCCCGCCAAACAAGAACCACAGCGCATCAATGACGAGGATGAGCTGACCCGGTGGGGCGGTGTTGGGCTTACCCCGTTGCAAGAATCTTTCCATCGTCCGCCGCAACCTGGCGCTCAAAGCGCCTTCCGTTAGATGCTGGCGGTTAAAGCGCGGGGTGAGCAAACTTTGTTTCTCAGCCACAACCCGGTGCAACAGCTTGTGGTGGGGACGCAAGGGGTTCCGGCCTCGCTTCTTTGGCCAGCGCGTCCACGTCTTTTTACACCCAGAACACTGCCTTCGTTTGTTGCCGAATTTGTATATTTTCGCCCGGCAACAAGGCGACATTTTCTCGTGCATTTTGTTCATACACGAGAATTATCTCAAAGAACAGCTGTTTATTCGCTTCGTTGACTATGTTTACTTACTAACTTTCAACAGAATTTTTTTAATCATCTCTCATGTGGCTAAGTTGGATATGGGGGATTACAGGAGCCTTTTTGTTGGATCAGCATTCTTTGCATGTGGAGGTGGGGTTCCCTATGAGGACAGTATCTCGCTGATGCATTCATCCACACGGGGAGCGAATACCTACCTTGTTTCGCTTGATGGTTTTTCACCCGACGATTGGCTCTGTACGGTCTATGCCATAGGAGCAAGCGGGCATGGCCAAAAACAGTACCGATCTTTCCTTCTAGCCATCAAGTGCCTGGAGGAACATCTCGGGGCAAAAATCAAAGGGGTGATTCCAGGTGAAATAGGTTCCGAGATCAATGCGGTGTGGGTTGCCAACCAAAAAAGCATAGCCCTTGTGGATGCGGACATGGTAGGCGGCAGAGCTGTCCCCGAGGAACAAATGGACATATACGGTCTCTACAACATTCCAACCACTCCCGTGGTCCTCGTGAATGACCAAGGTGATCTGATTGTGGTGAAGGTCGCACATGATTCGTCGAAATTGGAAAATGTGTATCGAGCCTTCGCTATTGCATCAGGTGGATATTGCTACATTGCTAGTAGACCAATTAGCCAGGTCAAAGCGAAAGTACTTCTCCCTGGCAAGACGGTGTCTATGGCCATTTCCACGGGTCGGAAAATTCTTGCCTGTAAAACAGTGCCCCAGCTCATTGACGCGCTTCGAGAAAGCTGTGACTCGAGACTTTTAGCAGCAGGTAAAATCACAGCTAATGTTCTCAATGACGTGCCAGGCTTCCTCTCTGGTATGCTACGAATAAGTGGATCAGCGACATTTAGTGGCAAAGCGTTTGAAGTCCACTACAAGAACGAAAACATCATCCTGCTATGTGACGACGAATACATGTGTAGTGTACCGGACTTGATATCTATCGTAGATGCCAAGTCGTTGATGCCCCTGTCTAATAGCTTGCTGCAAAAAGGTAACAATGTGTTGGTATTTGGAACTCCCGCACTGCCAATATGGCGAACGTCAAAGGGAGTCGCAATACTTGGCCCAGCACAATTTGGATTTGATCACGAATACAAGCCAATCGGTTGTGAGGACAAATAAACGATGGGCTAAACCCAGAACCTTAATTTTATCTCAAAGTCGATGTGTCTTCATGAACATCGGCTTTTTTTATTGAATATTGAAAACCGAAGATTTGAATACCATAATCGCTTTTATAAAAATCTTTGTTTTCGACAATTTTGCTCATTTGAGATAAGATAACGATTGAAAGCGGCGCGCCGACGATGTTGGCATGCCCCAAAACGGCGACGGAAAAAAGCGGGAAAAGGCGAGGTGAAATCCCCCCCCAGACCCCCTTCCGTCCTGCCTGCCTTGCGGAGCAGGGCTTGGGGTGGGAAGCGTCTCCACTGTCTTGGTATCAAGACATCAAAACAAAACATTTTTCAATTCCTTTTAGAAGAAAAGGGGCCATGCGCCAAAATTGGAAAAAGAGAAAAATGTTTTGCTTTGCGCCGCCTAACTTCGGCGGGCGGAAACGCTGGAGCGGGGTTTCAAATCATTCGGGCGATTTTCGCTCAAAATAGATTCAAGCTTCGTTCAGTAATTGCGACCATTTCACTTGGTTACTACCTTTTGACTAAACAAAAATGGCTTTAATAAGTCATTTTTTTATACTTTCTCCTCATCAAAAAATTGATACAAAAATAAAAAAAGGGTATACTACCAGCACGTGAATCGTAACCAGTACGCCATGACCACCGTTATCATCTACACCACCCCCACCTGCACCTACTGCCGGGCGACCAAAGAATTTTTCAAAAAGCACAATGTGGACTTTCAGGAAATTGACGCTGCGGCCGACCGTAAGGCCGCCCAGATGATTGTCGAGAAAACCGGCCAGCTCGGCGTGCCGGTTACCATTATCACTAAAGACGATAAAGAAGAAGTGGTGCTGGGCTTTGACCAGCCAAAGTTGGCCGATATTCTTGGGGTCAGCCTGTAAAATTTTAACGATGGCTGAACTTATTCAAACCAAAGACGTCAGCCAGCCAGCGGTACAAATCATCACCAAAGCGGTGACGGCGTTGCTCAAAAGCCAGCCAACCGTGGTGCTGGCATTGCCCGGCGGCCGCAGCATCGTCGGCACACTCAAACAGCTCACCCAGGCGACGATTCCCTGGCAGCGCGTCCATGTCTTCATGGTTGACGAACGGCTGGTACCGATCGATGACGAGCAGAGCAACTTCAAGCAGCTCACTGAACTATTGCTCAATGCCCTGACCGCTGCCGGAACCTTACCGAAAGAAAACATCCATCCGTTTGTCTATCAACCCGACGAAAAGGACGCGGGCATCAAGAGCTACGAAACCGAATTGAAACGTTTTGGCGGTTGCTACGACATCGTACTCCTCGGCGTTGGCGAAGACGGACACACAGCGGCGCTGTTTCCCCGCCACCACTCAATCAGCGACCAGGCTGACTACTACCTGACGATGGCTGACTCACCCAAACTGCCGCCGAAACGAATGACCGCGTCGCGATCGTTACTGACCAGCGCGCGCTACGGCATCGCTCTGTTTGTCGGCGAAGCCAAGCGCCAGGCGCTGGAACGTTACCAGAATCAAGGTCTGGCCATTGAAGATTGTCCGGTAAAATTAATTGACGAGATTGAGTATGGCTACGTGGTGACTGATTTAACCTAGTCACCCCCTCGCCCACAAAAGTAAAGCCGCGGCTCCCTCTCCCACCAAGGGAGAGGGGTCTCGGATGAGGCGTTCTCGCAGCACTCCTCTCTCCCCTCGTGGGAGAGAGGTCGGGAGAGAGGGGGAAGTATAACATAACTATGAAAAAACTCTACCTCGCCTCCGACCACGGCGGCTTCCGGCTCAAAGAACAGCTCAAACAATACTTTGACCGCCGCCGCCTCCCCTACCAGGACCTCGGCCCGGGCCGCTACCAGGCCGACGACGACTACCCCGACTACGCCCATCAGCTTGCTAAAAAAGTGGCAACAACGAACGGCCGCGGCATTTTGGTTTGCCGCAACGGCATCGGCGTCTGCGTCGTGGCGAATAAAACCGCCGGGGTGCGGGCGGTCGCGACCAGCAGCCCGGGTATCGCCAAAACCGCGCGCGCCGACGACGACACCAACGTCCTGTGCCTCGGGCAAGACTTTACCCCGCAGGCGCAAGCGATCCGGATTGTCGACGTGTGGCTCAAGACCAAGTTCAGCGGCGTCGCGCGCCACCGCCGTCGCCTCGGAAAGATTAAAAAAATTGAACGCCATACCTCACGATGACCCAGATTATCCCCGCCATTCTCACCGATAACCCCGACGAGCTCAACATGAAGCTTGCGAGCCTGGTTGGTCTCACCGACTGGGTCCAGATTGATATTATGGACGGC
>Ga0209541_10015117_pt1 | contig 11577 bp, 13 predicted proteins | sample RifCSPlowO2_01_FD_184027 | JGI IMG/M metagenome (GOLD analysis project Ga0209541, IMG submission 184027) | Groundwater microbial communities from Rifle, Colorado - Rifle CSP2_plank lowO2_0.1 (SPAdes) (version 2) | ecosystem: Environmental > Aquatic > Deep subsurface > Groundwater | place...
ATCTCGCGCGGGCTCCACTCTTTTTGAAATCGCCGCCTGGGGTGTGCCATCCATTTTAGTGCCTTTCACTAAATCCAATGCCAATCATTCCAAGAAAAACGCTTTTAGTTATGCTCGGGCAGGGGCGGGGAGTGTTGTAGAAGAAATGAATATGACCGCCAACATTTTATGTTCAGAAATTGAACGAATCTTGGGCGATAAAGAGGTATACGAGTCAATGAAAAAGAACGCCAAGGCCTTCCACCGCCCCGGCGCGGCCGAAAAAATCGCTCGCGAACTCGTGGATATAGCCCTCGGACACGAAAAATAAATCCATGTTATAATGCTTGCATGGATTCTAAAGTCGTAACCAGATTCGCTCCGTCGCCGACGGGGTTTATGCATGTGGGGGGTGTAAGAACAGCGCTGTATTCCTGGCTGTGGGCCCGAAAAAATGGAGGGCAATTTATTTTACGCATAGAAGATACTGATAAAGAAAGGGAAGTCTCGGGTTCAATTGACCATATTAAAGAATCATTGCAATGGCTGGGTTTGGATTGGGACCAAGGGCCTTATATCCAGTCGGAGCGTCTAGAAATTTATAAAAAATACGCGACAAAGCTTGTGGGTTCGGGGCATGCTTACCCGGATGGTCAGGCTTTAAGATTTAAAGTTTCTGAAAAAAAACGCACGGAATGGCAAGATATTGTTTGGGGCGAACTTTCCGCTGGCCCCGAAGCGCTGGAAGATTTTGTTTTAATCAAAAGCGATGGTTACCCGACTTATAATTTTGCACATATCGTAGATGATATAGAAATGGGAATAAATGTAGTAATGCGAGGCCAAGAATATATTGCATCAACTCCAAAATATCTTTCTGTATATGAAGCATTTGGGGTTGAGCCACCACTATATGCTTGTTTACCACATATTATGGGCCCAGACGGCAAAAAAAAATTGAGCAAACGCGATGGCGCCAAGGATATTTTGGAATACAAGGAAGAGGGTTATCTGCCGGAAGCGATACTGAATTATTTAGCTTTTCTCGGATTTAATCCGGGTGGAGAAAAGGAAGTTTACACAATAGAAGAATTGATAAAAGTTTTTGACCTAGCAAAAATCCAACGCTCCGGCGCGCAATGGAATGATGAGAAGCTGGATTGGCTCAACAAGGAACATATGAAATTATTGCCACTGGGAGAAATAGAAAAAAATATTTTAGCGCGCTTGCCCGAAAATATGCAGAACAAAAAACTTGTGCCCATAATTTTTGAAAGAATTTCAAAATGGGGCGATGTGGAGGAGATGGTTAAAAGAGGGGAGTTGGATTGGTATGTCTCTGCGCCGAAAATGCAGAAAGAGAAACTAATTTTCAAAAACACCCCGACTGAAAAAATTTCAGAAAATCTGAAGTTGGCGACAGAAATCTTAGAAAAGCTGACCGAAGATAATTTTACCCAAGAAAATATCAAAAAAGCGCTAACCCAAATTGCGGATGGGGCAGAAAGTCGGGGAGAGGTGCTGCATCCAGTACGTTTTGCTTTAACCGGCCAGGACCGATCACCGGATCCATTTGTAATTGCGGAAATTTTAGGCAAAGATGAAACAATTTCCCGTCTTAAAAAAGCAATTTAGCGCGCTCATATTGCTGGCGGTCTTTATTACTCCGCTGGTTTTTTCTCCTTTTTTCTCTTCTGCGCAGACGGCCACCGAAATCCAAAACAGAATAGAAGAAAAAGATGCCGAAATCCGCAAACTGGAGAAAGAAATTGCTTCTTATCAGTCGGAACTTGAAGGGCTGGATAAACAAAAAAGCTCGTTGCAGGGGGAAATCAGGCAATTGGACCTGACCCGCAAGAAACTGAACGCTGATATCGCGGTAACGGGAAATAAAATCGACCAAACCAACCTAAAGATTGAAGACCTGGGCCTGGACATCGGCGACAAAGAAACTTCCATCCAAAACAATCTGGAATCCATCCGTTCCGGTATCCAAAGTATGAACGAAACCGAAGAGAAAAGCTTGGTGGAGGTTATGCTCTCCGACCAAGATTTCAGCTCCCTCTGGGGCGACCTCGACAATTTGTTGGCCGTGCGCGAGAATCTGCAGCAAAACATCATCGCCTTGCGGGAGACGAAAAGCCGGCTGGAGGATACTCGGACGGAAACCATCGCGGCGAAAAATGAACTGACTCGGCTGAAAGCCCAACTCTCCGACCAGCAGAAAATCGTCGTGCAAAACACAAACGAAAAAAATAAATTACTAGCCCAGACGAAAAATAGCGAAGCCAACTACCAAAAACTCCTTAAAGAAAGACTTGCCCAGAAAGACGCCTTTGAAAAAGAACTGGAGGACTACGAGGCCCAACTGCAATTTATTTTAGATCCTTCCAAGCTTCCCAAGGGCCGAATTTTAAGCTGGCCGTTGGATAAAATTTTTGTGACTTCGCCGTATGCTCCAAGGTGGGGCGGCTTTCATCGCGGAACGGATTTTCGAGCGTCAGTCGGCACCCAGATCAAAGCTGTGGCTAACGGCGTCGTGAAGGGCACCGGAGACACGGATATTTGTTGTCCCGGGGCTTCCTTCGGCAAATGGATATTTATCGAACACACCAACGGCCTCTCAAGCACATATGCCCACCTTTCGCTTATATCTGTCAGTAAGGACCAAAAGGTCGCACGGGGACAAGTAATAGGCTATAGCGGCAATACGGGCTCATCCACGGGTCCGCATCTGCATGTGTCCTTATATGTATCCAGCGGAGTAAAAGTGGATTCTTTTCCAAGTAAATCTTACCCCGGCAAGACGCTAATTCAGCCGATATCGGCAACCGGGGCTTATCTGGATCCGATGAAATATTTGCCACCTCTCTGATTTGTATGGTAAAATAAACACATGGTAGGGGAACCAAGCAAAAAAATAAAAAACACTAAGCAGGGCGGGTTTTTGGAGTTAATAATTTTTATCCTGGTTGCTCTGCTCATCATGAAATATTTCGATATCACTATTTCCGAGATTCTCTACTGGTTCAAATCGTTTTTCGGCAACGTCTTAAAATAAATTAAGATGTCAAAACTTAAGAACAAGCAGAGGGGGATAAGCATACTCGGGGTTCTTTTTCTGACCGTGGTGATCATTCTAGCGCTAAGCTATTTTGATATCAGCATCAAGACGGTCGTAGAAAGTCCCGCCGGGCAGGAAAACATAGAATACGTTAAGGGTGGCACGAAAAATCTTTGGACCGAATATCTGAAAGAGCCGGCAACTTATCTCTGGAACGATATCTGGCTGGAAATTTTCTGGCGGCCATTCCTAGATAATATGCGACGCATCCAAAGCGGCTTGCCGACTGATCTTGATAATGCGGCAGAAAAGCTCAAACTAACACCATAGGGAAGAGGGGCGATGTCATATTTATAAAATAAGCTAGGTGTCGCACAATATATGTTGGGGTATGCGTAGCTTACCCCAACATAGCGCAGATTGTGGGACACTCTCGTGTCCTACAATCTGCTTGCGGGTATGCGTAGCTTACCCCAACATAGCGCAGATTGTGGGACACTCTCGTGTCCTACAATCTGCTTGCGGGTATGCGTAGGTATGCACGGCTTACCGGCAAGAACCGGAAAGTTCGTAGCCCGCCGTTTCGGCCGCTTCCCGGGTGTCAAACCAAACTTTGTTGTTTTCCACGATGGACTTGCCCGCAGAGCAATCCACCGGATAATATTTACTGCCGCGGTTGGAGGCGAAAAAATTTTTAGAAGAATTGACTTCCGAGGCCTCATTTTGGGCGTAAATGACCCCGGCCGGTTGGTTTGGGGCCGGCACTGCGTATTCATCCGTGTATTCTATCTTTATACCCCCGGACTTATCCCCCTTGGACAGGCGTCCCAGCTCAAATGACCCCAGACCGACTAGAATTACGATTAGGACCGTTAGGATGTCCTTGCCTTTGTCGCTTTCCACAAACCGCTTGATTTTTTGCATAAGTTGGTATATATTTGTCTATGTAATAGATTATGTAATCTGTTACGCATTTTATTTTAACATACAAAGAATATGGCGCATAGAAAAGCCGGCGGCACAGCCAAAAACTTAAGAGATTCCCAGCCGAAATACCTCGGGGTCAAACTCGCAGACGGACAAAGAGCCCAGGCGGGTTCGATTATCGTGCGCCAGCGCGGTACTCCTATCATTGCCGGTATAAATGTCTCAATGGGTAAAGATCATACTCTCTTCGCCCTAAAAGACGGCACCGTCAAATTTTCCGCTAAACGCAAAAACTCTTTCCACGGCCGAACCGTAATCCGTAAAGTGGTCAGTGTGGTCTAAAAAATCCCCGAGAGGGATTTTTTAATTTACTCCGTTTCCACCACTAGTTTAAAAGAAGATTTTTTGCTTACCCCGTCAGCAGCGGCGGTTTTTACTACTATAGGAATCTCGAACTCCCCTACTTGTTTAATCGGTTTTTCTAAGTCAATGAATTCTGGTGCGATGTCGGCGTGATGTTCGGCGCGCAAGGCCGCCACGATTTCTTTGGCGTGAATGCCGGAAAATAAATGACCCTTGTCATCCGCTTTTTCTTTCAGGTGCAGAACCTTACCTTTTATTTCTTCCAAATTTTTCATTAAAAGATCCGTCTGCACTTCCCTTTCGATTGTGATATTCTTCTTTCTAGCTTCCAGCTCGGCAATCGCTTTCGGGGTGGCTGGCTCGGCCAATTTTCTGGGAAGCAGAAAATTCATGGCATAACCATCGTTTACTTCCTTGATGTCATGCCGCTTCCCTACCCTCGACACATCCTGTAAAAATATTACGCGCATATCTATATATTAATATTTACTCCAGTTTAATAAAATCTCCACCGCTTTGTCCATCTGCGGATCTTTTTTCGCGGCTACGTCTGTTTCATTAATCTCCACGAGGTAGTCCGGAATTAACCCTTTTTCGGAAATCGAAACACCATCCGGCGTGAGCCACTTAGCCACGGTGATTTTCAGCACTGTTTCCGGCGTAATGTTCACCACCTCCTGCACCGAACCTTTGCCAAAGCTCTGGGTGCCTACCAACTTTGCCCGGCCGTGGCTGCGCAGCGCGCCGGCTAGAATTTCAGAGGCAGAAGCCGAACCGCCGTCAATCAGAACCACGAACTTAAGTTTTTCGTTAAAAATGTCATAGCCCCGGCTCCGGAATATTTCCGCCGACTGCTTGCCGCCGTAATCTTCGGTCACGATTACTTTGCCGCCCTCAATGAACCAGCTGGCCATATCAATGGCAGCATTCAGGTAGCCACCCGGATTGCCGCGCAAGTCCAGCAGAAGTTTGTCGGTCTTGACGTCCACGAATTCTTTGAGTGCTTTTCTAAAAAGACCGGTGGCGTTGGCCGAAAAACTGTAGAGTCGAATGACGAAAATTCCGTCTGGGCGCAGTTCGGTATCCAGCGTCGGAATATTAATGGTATCCCGCACTATTTTCAGCTCTCTCGGCTTATTTTCACCCTCGCGCGCAATGGTAAGCGTGACCGCCGTGCCCTTCGCTCCCCGAATCAATTTAATCGCTTCTTCCACGCTCATGCCGGCGGTGATGGTGTCATCGATTTTCAGTATCCGATCGCCCGTCTTTATACCGGCCCGGTAAGCAGGCGTATCTTTGAGCGGAGCGATAACCGTCAGCATCTTGTCTTTCATTCCGACTTCCATGCCCACGCCCTCAAAATTGCCGGCAATATCTTCCTTGAAGGACTTCGTTTCCGCTGGGTCAAAATACACGCTGTAAGGGTCATCCAGCGAATCCACTAAGCCCTGGATAGCGCCGTAAACCTTCTCCTGGTCCGTCGTTTCAGCAACTCCCGGATATTTCTCGTTAATTTCATTCCAAACTTTCCAAAAAGGAGAAAAGTCCACGTCGGTTTCCACCGCCGTCTCTTTGCCGGTCAGGCCCTCGACTTTTTCAATCTCCAAGCGCTTACCTTCTCCGTAATAGGCGCCCAGGGAAAAAAATAAAACTACCAGCAGGACCGTAGCCCCATAATGTCTTGTTCTAGAAAATTTCTCCATCTGTTTTTATCTGGTTGCCGTTCTCCTTAAAATTGTCGAAGTTTTGGCCACCGGTGCTCTGCCGCTCCCGTAATTTTTCGTCCTGGTGCAAAGTATAACCCAAGTAAGCAAGAAACAGGCCGGAAAGGCTGAATAAAATATTTTTCCAGGAATGGGGAAAGCCGAGATACGGCAAAACCGCGACCCAAATCCCTAAAAATAAAAAGATTCGTGCTTTACGCATGGGCAAATTATATAAAAAATTGGTAAAAAAGGCAAACTCTCGCCTATTCAAAATACTCCGGCGCATTGAGTGACATCCAATCAAAGAGCTGACGCATTACGGAGGTAGCGCCGACTCCCCCGCTAGCCGGACCACTTTCCATCAGCACCGCAAAGGCGTAGCGCGGATTTTGGTAAGGGAAAAAACCGACAATCCAAGAATTGACTTTGTTTTTGGAAATACCCACCTGGGCGGTGCCGGTTTTGGCCGCAACGGCCACATAAGGCACGTTTAGACCTGCCGCGGTGCCATAAGTCACCGCCTCGCGCATACCTTTTTGTACCACTTCAAAAAATTCCCGACTTAAGTTTATCGTAAAAATTTGTTTTTCTTTTCCTTCGTCGTTCAGTAAAAGGTGTGGAGTGAGTAAGGTTCCGCGGTTGGCAATCGCGCTAATAGCGCGTACCATGGCCAGCGGCGTCACCTGAAAACCATATTGTCCGATGGCGGTGTTATAAGTATCGCCCACGCGCCAGGGGTCGCCATTAAAATTTATCAGTTTCCATTCCGGACTTGGAATCACGCCCGACTTTTCGTCCGGCAGATCAATACCGGTCTTTTTATCCAGGCCGAAGAATTTGGCGTATTCCTCCAGTTTGGCGATGCCGAGCCCTTTCTGCCCCTCAAAACCCCCGCCGATTTCGTAGAAATAAATATCGGAAGAAACCGCCAGGGCCTCCATCATATTGGTCCAGCCGTTGACCCGCCAATCTTTGAAAATGGTTTCCTTCCCGGGGAAATATGGATTCGGGATGGCAATAGAACCAGTAGATAAAATTTCCTTGAAAGGGTCAATAGTGCCTTCCGCCAGGGCGGCTAGGGCGAAAAACGGCTTGACGATGGAGCCCGGCGTATAAAGTCCGGAAAGACTTCGGTCCAGGAAAATTTTTCTTTTATCCGTCAGATAATTATTAATTGTCTCGCGGTCCTTGCCCAAAGACAAAATTTCCGAATTGTATTCCGGAAAACTGGTGGCCGTAATGATTTCGCCGCCTCGCACGTCCATAATAACGCCGGCGCCGCCGGTGAAAGAATTGCTGCCCGCCAGATTTTTTATCAAACCGAAAAGTTCTTTCTGCAGGCGGGCGTCAATAGTGGTCAGTAAGTCCGCTCCCCCTCGAGGCGCGCTAACAATGTTCTCCGAATAAGTTTTACCCCGAGCGTCCGTTTCAATTATTTTTGCCCCATTCTCACCTGTCAGATGGTCATTGTATTGTTTTTCCAAACCGTCTAGACCCTGGAATTCCCCCTGCCAATAATTCCCCGATTTATCCTGGGTGGGATAACTAACATAGCCCAAGAGGTGCGAAAAGCCCGGAGTTATATAGGCGCGAATGGGCACCGCCCCTTCCCCCTCTTTCCGGTTCCAGGCCAATTCCACCTTATTACGGTCGTATATGATACCTCGGTCGGCGAAGATAATGACTTTTTCCAGCACGTTATTCTGGCTCCACTCAAAGTATGCCTCGCCTTTGCCAATTTGGAGATACATGAGCCGACCGCCAAAAAGACCGATAAACAGCGTGAACAAAACCCCCAACGCCAAAATCGTTCTTTTGGGAATCGTTTTTTCGATGCGCCCTTCAAATTGCTGGCGGTCGAAGTTGGCGAGATTCTTGGAGTCCAGAAAAATCTCATCCGGTTCCACGAACTCATTGCCCCGCCGGTTGTTTTTTTTAAAAATTTTCCAGACCATTTTTACGGGTAAAATTTTAATTTCTTTTTTATGCCCTCCAGCGCGAGCAAAACCGCGAGCGAGACAAAGAAGGACACGAAAACCAAATTGAAAAATTTCGCCTCCGGTGCTCCGTAGAGAATATCCGACAGAAAAAAGAGCGCCACCGCTTCCCAGAAAACCGGAAAATAAATCATCCCGGCCAGGGCCAGAAGCACCGATACCCAGAAAGGCAGAAACAGCACGGAAAATAAAAGGAGAACCGCCGCAGAAATCCGTAACAACATAAGCTCATTTTACACGCTTTATCCGAAAAAACAAATTTCTTTGGCAAAAACGCACCGGTGTGTTATTGTCTTTGAGTAATGGAAAATAGCCAGATAAAAATAATCATCTTGGGTATTATAATACTGATTTGCGTACCGGTTGTTGCTTTTTTGTTTTTAAATTTCCGGCAAGAAAAAATAAGAGAGGAAAATTATTTGAAAATAGCGGAAGAAGAAAAAGCAAAAAGAGAAGCGGAGGAAAAAATTTTTCTAATGGGAAAATTTGAACCGGCGGAAAGAGACGATTTCGTTCTGATTCCCCCACAATACGCCAATAATGGCAACCAAATGTATCTTCGCGAGGAGGCTTATGGGGCCTTCCTCCAAATGGAGGCGGCGGCGAAACTGGACGGCATAAATTTGAAAATCGCTTCCGCGACCCGCAATTTTTATTACCAACGGGACATTTGGGAGAAAAAATGGATTGGCGCGACGCTGGTAGATGGCGAAAATTTGTCCGTAAGCATTCCTGAGGGTTTTCTGCGGTTCAAGAAAATTTTGGAATACAGCGCGGCGCCGGGAACATCGCGACATCATTGGGGCGCGGACATAGACATAAATTACGCTATTCCTTCTTATTTTGAAGAAGGGCGAGGCAAAGAAATTTATGGATGGCTCACGGCTAACGCTCCGCGTTTCGGCTTCTGCCAAGTTTACAATGCGAAAGACGGCATTAGGCCGATGGGCTACAATGAAGAAAAATGGCACTGGTCCTATCTCCCGCTCGCCAGAAACTTTACCGAAGAATATAAAAATTTAATCACCGAATCCGACCTTACCGGCTTTATGGGTGAAGAATACGCCATCGGCCAAAATCTCATCACCGATTATGTCCTCGGCATCAACCCCGAGTGTTTGTAAAAAACTCATCCTTATAAACTCCAGTTTGTAGGGGTATTAGTAAACCTCCTGCTGATAGCACTTTTCGCAGTAAACAATCTCCGGCCGATCCGGTGCATAGCTGGTTTCGAATTCTATCTCGCATTTCTTTGTCCCATGAAAGTGGTTTGTGGTTGTTGATGGTGAGCCTGCCGAACCACACATGCAAGTACGATGCCAGAGCTTGAAAGGATTTATTCGAGCAAGTCGTGCTTTGTGACGACAATAAAAACATCTTCTTGCCACCGGGATTTTCATTTTTCTGTAAAAGATTAATTCGTTAAGAACTAACTTATAATTTCTTTTACAATCAATACAAGCAAGAACTTCGTTTAATATCGAATCTTTAATGTCATTAATACTATCTGGAATATTTTCGGGTTTTAAGGTTTCCTTGCCAGTGGTTTTCTGTATATTATCTTGCCATTTAAAATTACTGGAAACTGCCTTTTCTTTTACTAAGGGAAAGCGTTCGCCCGCCACCGATTCATTGTATCCAAAATAAGATAATTCGGCAGGATAAAACTCACCATATTTATAAATACAACCATTTGAATCTTTATACGGCAACTCGTCCATTTGTTTTTTTATTTTTTCTGTCATAATTGCATATTCTTTTTTTGAATATTGCTTATTGAGAATACAATATTTCTTATTACGGAGACCCACGCATCCGAAAAGGGATTTGGAAACATGGCAGTGTTGGGTATATTCCACATCTTGACTGTTCCAAGAAAAAATACCAAAAATATTTCTACTAGATAGATCGCAGGTTATAGCTTCGTAACATTCGCTTAATTTTCCACCGGTTGCCATGTCATAACAATTTTTGGCTTCCATGGAAAATTCTATGTACCTACAATTTTCTAATTTTTTAACTACAAAAGAATCATAGGTATTTTTACTATATGAAATAACATCTCCTGTACAATCTTTATTTTGTTTATGCCAAGCATGTTTACGAGGATAACTTAAGGTAAATTTATCAAATTCTTTTCTAGTCTTTTCAACACCTGAAAAAGTATCTAGTTGATAGCTTGCTAAAATTTTCTCATATTCTTCTTTGGAATATTCCTTGTTTTTAAAGTAATATTTTTTATTTCTAAGACCAGTACACATAAAACAATCAGAGCAATCTCTGCAGTCATAAAGGAATTGAGAATTTATACACGCCCCACCGTATTCTGAATATTTAAGCCTGTATCCGTGAGAACAATTTATGCACTCGTAGATATATTCCGTTTCAGCCATATTAATCATAGAATCCATGATGTATTTCCCCGCAGTTATATAAAAACTATACATCACGTTTTCAATATACCAGGCAACAAAAACCATGTAACAATTTTTCCCGAAGGCAAAATCATTAGTGTATTCACAATTGACACTCGCAATTCCATTATCGTTTATCAGCGCCATATGCGGAACCTTTAATGTAAGTTCTTTTAATTGTTCAAAAAACGTACGGGAAAAATCATAATCTTGTCCATATGCCAAGAAATCCCATTTGTCGCTCCACCAGCATTTGTTACAGTAAACTGTGATGCCTGATTCTTTCGAATAGATCGTAATTACCGATTTTTTACATAAATCGCAAATCCTGTTGTATAAAACTAAATCATTTCTCCATGCCAATCTTCTTTGACTCCGGCACCCCGGGCAAAAAGTCGGCGGCGGAACTTTGATTTTTTCGTAAAATCCAAAATCATCCGGCTCAATTATGAAGTCGTTTTTGCAGTTCTGACAAATTTTGTTTTCACTTTTGTATTCCATAATTTTCATTTTAATGTTACCTGCCTGCCGGCAGGCAGGTAACGAACTTTAGAACTTACTCGAGCAAGGACTACCCTTGCTCATTTTCCGCTTTGGCGGACATTTCGGCCAGATTTTGAGCGGCGGAGTCGAGGGAGTTTTTTACTTCAATCCACTCCGATAATTCTTCCACGGATTTTACCCCCATAAACGAAAGCAGATCAAAGCTGGGCTGGTAGAGATAGCGCCTGTTGTCCTTGGGGTCGGTAATTTTATTAACCAGCCCGCGGACGGATAGAGCGCGCAGGATAAAACTGGAGTTCACGCCGCGAATATAATCAATCTCCGCGCGACTGATTCCATTTTTATATAAAATTATGGACAGAGTTTCCAGCGATGCCTTGGAAAGTTCTTTATTCAGTTCTTCTTTTTGCAAATTTTCAATCAGCTTGCTAAATTCCGGCGCTGTGCCTAAAACAACTTCGCCATCTTTTTCCATCAACACGACTCCCCTGCCCGACAGCGTTTGTTTCAAATTAAAAACCGCGTCTTTGATTTCATTCACCGGAACTTTTAGAATATCTTCCAATTTTTTGAAAGAAACCGGCTCGCCCTTGAAAAAAAGTATCGCTTCTATTTTATTTTCC
>Ga0209541_10015121_pt1 | contig 11574 bp, 13 predicted proteins | sample RifCSPlowO2_01_FD_184027 | JGI IMG/M metagenome (GOLD analysis project Ga0209541, IMG submission 184027) | Groundwater microbial communities from Rifle, Colorado - Rifle CSP2_plank lowO2_0.1 (SPAdes) (version 2) | ecosystem: Environmental > Aquatic > Deep subsurface > Groundwater | place...
TTTGTTTTTAGAGGTACTATAGAGCCATGGCTCGACCAAAAGCATCTACCGGCAAAAGGCAAATCCGCAAGCTCACCAAGGTGGGCGGAGGCGGGTCCTACAGCCTCGCTCTCCCGGTGGAAATAATAAGAAAATTTAAGTGGAAAGAGCGGCAAAAACTAACGGTCACCGTCGACCTAAAAAATAAAAAACTAGTCATCCGGGATTGGAAGAAAAAATAGCCAGCTTGCTTTTTTGTAAAAAAGTTCTCCATTGCCTTGTCCCCAAGAACTTGTGTAGGGGTATTTTAACCCTTCCATTTTATAATTAGAGGCAGATAGTTATTATTCGTTTAACCAAAATTCACCATGGCGAAGGAATCAAAATCCTTCCTCATCGGTCGTCATGCTGGAACAGGCGAACTCACGACTGTTGCGGAGGCTCGGCGTCATCCGAGCACTCACGTCGTCGAGAGAATGCCTAAGACTGGTCACGGCGACTCCTAAGGGGAAATCATTAGAAAACGCGCAACTCAGGAGGATGCGCGTTTTCTAATGCCAAAGTAGCTAAATTTTAGGGGAGTGGTAGGCTAGGTTTGTGAATAAGGAATTTCTGGAGAAAAGCCCTCTCTATAAAAAATTTCATAATCCTGGTTTTTTTCAATGGACTGAGCTTCGTAACTTGCCGAAGCCAGCTGTGCACATGCATTGTATTCAATGTGATTCTGAGCAGACATTTAACATGAGTAATGAGTACTACGAAGTCGATTACACGTTGATAGAAAAATCAGTAGGAAAAGTCTTCAGACTTAGATATGTATGTTCAGCCTGCACCACTCAGTTAAGGTTATTTTTCGTGTATGTAGGGAAAGAAGAAGTCACTCGTAAAAATGATCAAGGACAAGACGAATCTTCGGAAGAGATTTATGTAATGAAGGCGGGACAAATTCCATCCTGGGACATTGAACTAGATAAAGAACTGGAGTTTATGCTTGGGGACCACGCACAGGCCTATAGGAGGGGTCTAATATCTGAATCCCAGGGCTATGGCATTGGCGCGTATGCCTATTTTCGAAGGGTGGCCGAAGATGTGATAGATGAACTGTTGGAGTCTATTCTCGATCTGGTACCGAGCGAAGAGAAAGAAAAATATAAAGGAAAATTGGAGCAAGTAAAGAGAGAAAAAAATGCAGAAAATAAAATTAATTTAGTGAAAGACCTCCTGCCCCAATCTCTCAATGTGGACGGAATGAACCCCCTTAAAGAACTTTATAAAGTCTTGAGTGAAGGCATCCACGATAAGACAGACGAAGAGTGTTTGGATAAAGCGGAGGCCATACGGGGGATTCTCATCTTTCTTGTCAATCAGACAGTAAGGACGAAGCGTGAAAAGAGTTCTTTCACCGAGGGGATGAAAAAACTCCTGCAAGGTAAATAGGAAAGTATTTTTGTTATGACCTATATTGAAGATAAAACTGAGACAGAACTTGTGGATGACGCTGGTTCACGAGTTATCGGCACGGAAAGTGGTTTGAAAGCACAGTTTGCGCAGGCTGAATTAACTCGGCGGCTGATGGAAAGTATTAAAAATTTGGATAATTCAACGGCCCGGTATTCCCAAGTCCTTGTCGGTCTGACTTTGGCTATTTTAGTTATTGGGTATCTCCAGCTAGTTTGGAGTGTTTTTGCATCTCCTTATCCTCAAATAGTTCAATTTTTTGTTGGAGCAATGTTGACCGCCGTCATAGGCATTGCTATTGCGAAGATTGAAAAAGATTTCTGGTAGTAAAGTAGCTAAATCCTTCATATTTGATAGGCCACAAGGTTATCCACAAACTTGTGTATGTTGTGTATTTACAGGGAAAATATGTGTTAAATTTATGATAGGTCATTAAAAAACGTTTTGGCTTTATAATTCTATGGTGAGTACACAGCTACCAGTTAAAAGGACGCTCCGGAACAGTCGACCTCTGTCGGCCACAACACAGCCTGCCTATTTTTCCGAGACAAAAAAGTTCGATAGAAGTTTAGATGGTCCGACCTTTGTTGATCTTTTTAGTGGCGCGGGCGGGTTAACACTCGGTTTTGAGCAGGAGGGTTTTTCAAACCTTTTCTCAATCGATAATGAGCCGAGTTTTTGTGACACTTATCGAAAAAATTTTTCAACCCATACACTTATTCAAACAGACATAGCCACGCTAACTCCAAAAAAAATGTTAGATATGCTCAATGGTAGGAAAGTGGACGTCATTGTCGGCGGTTCCCCCTGCCAAGGTTTTAGTATGGCCGGCAGTATCGGCAGGAAATTTATTGATGATCCGAGGAATCATTTGTTTAAGGAGTTTGCCAGGGTGGTTAAAGTACTTAAACCCAATTACTTTGTCATGGAGAATGTTGCTCGACTTTATACACACAATAAAGGCAAAACCAGAGAGGAAATTATTAGTCACTTTAAAAAACTAGGATATCATGTTTTTTGCTTGGTTTTAAATACAGCCGACTACGGTGTACCTCAAATGAGAAGGAGGGTACTTTTTATCGGTAGTAAATCTGAGATACAAATTGATTTTTCCAAAGAAAAATTGAATGTCCACAGAACTGTAAAAGATGTGATAGGAGATCTTCCAATACTTAAAACAGGAGAGGTTTCGAGTGTTGCCAACCATGAGGCGATGAATCATAGCAAACAAATGCTCAAAAAAATGAGTTATATTGTAGATGGAGGAGATCGTTTTTCCATTCCTTCGCGGAGCAGACCGAAGTCTGGCGACGTGCGCAAGTATATTCGGTACCGTAGCGATCAACCCTCTGTGTGTGTTACAGGAGATATGCGAAAAATATTTCACTACTCTCAAAATCGGGCTCTTACTGTGCGTGAACTCGCGCGACTCCAGTCATTTCCAGACCATTTTGTCTTTACGGGCTCAAAAATCTCCCAGCAACAGCAGGTTGGTAATGCCGTTCCACCACTTTTTGCAAGAGTCATCGGCCGGGTTCTCAAGCAAGTCATGCAAAATGCAACAACCTAAATTTCCAAAAGTAAATTTTATTGGTAACAAGGACGGTCTTTCTGCATGGATTTGCAGTTATTTTCCCAGCGATACAAAAGTAGTTTTCGATGCATTTTCAGGCGGCGGCTCCGTGGGGTATGAGGCGAAAAAGCAAGGTTTTAAGGTCATTACTAATGACATTTTAAAGACCAACATGCTTCTTGCTACTGCCCTTATCGAAAACCAAGACACCATCCTAGACGAGAATGACTTAGAAACTCTCTTCTCGGGACAGCCTATTAAGGGTTTTATGTATCGGGAGTACTCGAATGTATATTTTTTCCCGGAGGAGTGTATGCAACTCGACCAGTACAGAGAAAACGTTGAAAAACTTTCATCTAAGTATAAAAAAGCCTTAGCGCTTAGTCTGTTGCGTCGCTCCATGATACGTAAAATGCCGTACTCTCGGTTTACCATTAATTGGGAGACTATAAAGCGCCTACGGGATGAGGCATACAGCTACGAGAAGTATGGGAGGAAACGTGCGTATCATAATCAATCTTTTAAAGAGCACATACTTGAGGCTGTTGCTTCGTACAATGAGGCTGTGTTTGATAACAGCCAGGAGAATCTGGCCTACAATGTCGATATTTTCGAAGTACTGGGGAAGGTTAAGGCAGATGTCGTTTACCTTGATCCGCCGTATTCCGGCACGATGAACAATTACTTTGGTTTTTACGGTGTATTAGATGAATATTTCGCTTCAAAAAAATTGAAACCGTTTGAGAATAATTTTGTCGATAAGAAAAAAGCTCTATATCTTTTTGACAAACTTTTTTCAAGTCTAGGTTCGTATAAATATTGGTTTATGAGCTACAACAACTCCTCGTATCCCTCCAAAGAGGAGTTGGTTAAGCTGCTGGAAAAGTATTCAGACTCTATTACGGTTGTAGAAAAGCCCCACAAATACAAATTGACCAATAAAGAAAATAAGGAAAAAAACAAAGAGTACCTTTTTATTGTAAAGAATCTACACAAAAACTTTCGTCCGGTGATGTTCCAGGTAGACCAACCGGCCCTCTGTGAGGAACTTGCGGTCTAGAGATAGGTGTTTTAAGGCAGCCTTGAGTTTCTCCTGCAGATTATTCGACAATAGGATTGAACCATCGGAGGCAAATGAGATGTATCCTTTATCGAAAAGGCTGTCCAAATTTGGACTAAGCAGCAGGCCATTGTCGCCGTCAAAAGCCTCAATCTCAATATTACATTCACGATAGGGTTTGATGTGGCTTGCGATAAGCGATGGATATGGAAGCTTTTCCACCATACACGCGATTGTTCCAAAGTGCCGCGAGGATTCTTCCTGCAACTCAATCTTGTAAAGAAGCTGGAGGTACGAGTCGCGCTTAGTGATAGCTCTGGATGCAGGTTCGTCTGCCACCATAACTGTCTTCTCCAAAACACTGCCATCTCGCACCACTATACCGTCGAGGTTGCCAAGTACCGACCAAAAGTGGCTCAATTGGTTGTACTTGCGCTCCCCAAACCCGATAGCTTGTGCGTGTTGCCGTTGTCGAGAAAGACCCTCTGCGTCGAGGTACCCTTGTGGCACCTGGCTGACGTCAACAGTCATAAGAGCCAATACATCAGCGCGTTCAAGTCTCCCCACGGCTTGCAGTGTCTTGATGAGGAAGTTTATCTCCTTTTTGTCAGAAATATCCTTTACCGAACTGTCGAAACTCGAGTATGCGTAGACAATCCTGGAAAAGATCGCACGTTTCTTTTCTGCGTCAGTCTCCTTCAAAAAGATTTTTGCAGCTGGATGGTAAGCTGCAAGTCCCGGCCGAACAAAACCCAGTTTAACAAACTGGTTTATGCTTTTACGTATTGATGGTAATGATTTGGGTAGATTTTTTTGAAGCCGATTTTGCAGTTCCTCATATTTTTCTTTTGAATATGGTGTACCGAGCCGCTCATCGATAAAGTCTATAATTATCCTAAGGGAAGTATTAAAACCTTCTCCGAAAATATCAGTGTATGCAAGTGTAATTTCCCAGTATTTTTCGTATTTTTGGTCCGACACGGTACTATTGTTATATAACGAACTGACCTTTCGTTCAAACTACAAGTAAACAGTAGTTATACTTACTCCATGCGGCGCGGGAGGAGAGACCATTACGAAAAGCATCGCGAGGCGGTGCGGCGGCACGTGCATGCCAGGCTGGCTCATTACAATCGGCTCTACGGCCACACGTACAACAAAGTTTTTATTCGCAACACCAAATCGAGGTGGGGGAGCTGTTCGACACGGCGGAATCTGAATTTTAATTACAAAATTGCGTTTTTGTCGCAGGAGCTTTGCGACTATGTCATCGTCCACGAGCTTTGCCACCTCTCCGAGTTTAATCACAGCCCGGCGTTTTGGGCGCAAGTTGCGCGCACGTTCCCGCACCACCGCACCCTGCGCCGTGCTTTGCGCGCGATGTAGATTTTATTCAGCATCACTTCAGTTTTTGTAGCGTATAGTGGAGCTATGAGTAACAAAAAAGGCGCCGGCAGGATGGACTTTAACGCGCGACGCCCGCAGGCGTCGCGCATGCAGCCGGTGGTGCGCAAGGCGGGCATGCGCAGTGCCAAAAAGCCCAAAGGATGCAGATAAGTACTATAATTAAACCGGTTATGAAAACGTCTGCTCTTATTGCGATGATAGCAGTCGGACTTGCCGGCGCGGGAGTCTTTTTTCTTTCGATTACTCCGTCGCAAGCGCCCGGCCCCGGAGTAGATTGGGTGGCGTGCACCGCCGACGCCATGCAGTGCCCCGACGGCTCCTATGTCGGGCGCACCGGCCCCAACTGCGAGTTTGTTTGCCCGTCGGCCACCACCACGCCACCAACGGGCGGCGGAGGCGGCGGAATACTGCCCTACAACTCGGGCATCCAAGGAGTGGTGATGGCGGGCCCCACGTGCCCCGTGGAGCGCGACCCGCCCGACCCTGCCTGCGCCGGACCGGCCGCTTGCCACTAATATTATTATTTCCCGCAAGGGTTCGACACAGGTGTTTGCAACCGTGCAGAGCAACGCACAAGGCATGTTTCAAATTTCTTTGCCGCCAGGCGAGTATGTTGTGAGCGGCGGCGGCCAAGTGTTGCCGCGCTGCAGCCCGACAGAGGCAACCGTCGGCCCCACAGGCTACACTGCGGTTAATATATCGTGCGACACCGGGATACGATAAATCATACTGCTATTTTATGGATGCACTCATTAATCTTTTGCAGATGTTCATGTCTTTCTTGCTTGGCCTTTTGACCCTTTTTATTAATTTTTGGATTGCGGTCCTCCAGCTCATACTTGGTTTTGCACAGGCGATAGTCTCCAGCGTCCGTTAAGCGTATAATACTTTTTGCATGTGGAAAATAATTTTAGGATTAGTGGCAGCAGCGGCGGTGCTTGGCGCGGGTTATTGGTTTTTATTTATGAATGAACAAATTATGCAAGAAGTTAAAAAAGAAATTACAAAAGCGACGCTCCACACCACCAAGGGCGACATCGTCATCGAGTTTGCTGCCGGCACGCCCAGTACGGTCGCCAATTTTATCAAACTTGCGCAGGCCGGCTTTTATGACGGCACCAAGTTTCATCGCGTCATCAAGGGCTTTATGATCCAGGGCGGCGACCCTTTGAGCAAAGACGACGCCATGGCCGCCAGGTGGGGGACAGGCGGGCCGGGTTACCAGTTTGCCGACGAGATACGCCCCGGCAACCGCAACGACATCGGCACTATCGCCATGGCCAACGCCGGCCCAAACACCAACGGCTCGCAATTCTTCATCAACACGGCTGCCAACAACTTTCTCGATACCAAGCACACCGTCTTTGGCAAGGTGGTGGCGGGTATGGAGGTTGTCAAAGCGATAGAGGCGACCCCAACAGGCAGCAATGACCGCCCAGTAGAGCCCATGGTCATCACCTCTATTACGCTCGAGTAAGTTATCCACAAACTTGTGTATATTGTGTAGTTGCGTGCCAAACATGTGCTAATATCTGCATATGGGACCTATAAACAAGTCGCTCACCGGCAAGCAGAAGCGCGTTTTGGACAACATCCAGCTGTATATCAACGCCAAGGGCGAGCCGCCGACTCTGGACGAACTGCGACAGAACCTCGGGTTTAAGTCGCTACGCACGGTCGTGCAATATATAGAAACTTTGGAGCGCAAGGGCTATGTCGTGCGCCGCAGGTACTCGCACCGCAACATCGAGTTGCGCGCGGTAGATGCCGAGGGCCGCGCTGCGATGCTGGTGTCGGTGCCTGTTGTTGCCAATGTAGGGTGCGACGACCTCTCTGTCTTTGCGCAAGAGCAGTCGGACGAATTTTTGCAGGTAGACAAGCAAATTGTCGACGAGGTGCACGGCGAGATAGTCGCGGTGCGCGCGGTCGGCGACAGCATGGCAGATGCAGGGGTCAAAAGCGGCGATTATATTTTGGTGCAGTTTACCGACAAGGTTAAAAGCGGCGACAGGGTGGCGGCGATTATCGGCGACATGGTAACCGTCAAGCGGCTCGAGCGCCGCAACGGAGTCACTATCCTGTATCCGGAGAGCAAAGACCCAAAGTACAAGCCGATAGTTTTGCGCGACAACTTTAAAATCGCAGGCAGAGTGCTGTGCATCATCCCCGCGGGGGTCGCCGAAACCGATGAGGTGGTTGCCGTTGCGGAGGAAGATTGGAGATGATTCAAGAGCAAGCGTTACAAATTTTAAAAACAGGGGCGAATGTTTTTCTCACCGGCGAGCCGGGGAGCGGCAAGACGCACACCATCAACACCTACATCGGCTGGCTGCGCGAGCGGGGTATCGAGCCTGCTATCACCGCCTCCACAGGCATAGCCGCCACGCACGTGGGCGGGATGACCATCCACGCATGGAGCGGGATAGGCATCAAGCGTGATTTGAGCGACTGGGATTTGGAAGCACTGCTGGAGCGCGAGCCGCTGGTGCGCCGCGTCCGCCTGGCGCACGTGCTTATTATCGACGAGGTATCGATGCTCAACGCGCACACCTTGACCCTCGTCGACAGCGCAGTGCGTACACTGCGCGGCAGCGAGCGCCCATTCGGCGGACTGCAGGTTATTTTTGTCGGAGACTTCTTTCAACTGCCTCCCGTGTCAAAAGGGGAGCCGTCAAAATTTGCTTTTGAATCTCCTTCGTGGGAGGAGGCAAACCCTCTGCATTGCTACTTAAACGAACAGCATCGGCAGGAAGACGGCGTTTTTTTGGAACTGCTGGCCAGTCTGCGCGCAGGCACACTGACTGATAGCCACAAAGATGCGCTGCGCTCGCGCGCCGAGTACCCAGAGGAGGGCGACCTTTCTACCCGGCTCTATCCGCACAACGCCGATGTCGACCGGATTAACGAAGAGGCGCTCTCTAAAATCGAGGGGGAGGCAAAAATATTCGAAATGCGCTCCGAGGGGAGCAGAGCTCTGGTTGAATCGCTCAAACGGGGCTGTCTATCACCGCAGACGCTCACGCTCAAAGACGGCGCGGCGGTTATGTTTACCCGCAACAATTTTGAGCACGGCTATGTCAACGGAACTTTGGGCACGGTTACCGGATTTTCCGAGAGCGGGTTCCCGCTGGTGCGCACGCGAGAAGGCGCGATGATAGAGGCAAGCCCAGAGGAGTGGCGCATCGACGACCGCGCGCGGACGCTGGCAAAAATCGTGCAAATTCCATTGCGGTTGGCGTGGGCTATCACGGTGCACAAAAGCCAGGGGATGAGCCTCGACTCGGCGGTGATGGACCTGTCGTCGGCGTTTGAGTACGGACAAGGCTATGTCGCGCTGTCACGCGTGCGGTCACTGGCGGGACTTTATTTGAGCGGATTTAACGAGCGGGCGCTCGCGGTGCATCCGCAGATACTGAAGCAGGACGGGCAGTTTCGCGGTGCATCGGCGGCGGCGCGCGACGCGTTTGACGCAATAGACAGCGGCGAACTTGCAGTGCTACATAAACAGTTTGTGCAAAAAAGCGGCGGCAGAGAACCCTCACCAAAAGATCCAAAAAACAAAGATTCAAATAACAAACAAAATCCGAAATCAAAGTTAGAAACTATACGCGCAAAGTTTCCCAATGCATATAAACCGTGGAGCAAGGAGGATGATGCGCGGCTTACCGAACTCTTCCGCAACAGCGTCAAGGTCTCCATATTAGTCAAAGAGTTCGGCCGCCAGCATGGCTCGATAAACTCCCGCCTCATACGCCTCGGGCTGGTCGAACCTAATGATATTTAGACACCACTTCGTTTTTAGCAAAGTGAATAAAATTTACTATAGTCGGAGTTATTCACAAAGCATGCATTACTCAAATTCTATCGTTGCTGGCGGTTTGTCGGTGGGAAAAAATCCAACGTGCACCACAAGCGGGTGCTTCGTTATCGCCACAGCTATTTCTTTTTGGATTTTTGGAGCAAAGGTTACCCCTTCGCCAGTCATAAAGTCTGTGGTGCGTATACCACGTACCGCGATTATTCCGCGATATACTCGACCGTCTCCTTTTACTCCAACAGTATCTACGCCGAGATATGCGACAACCAATTGCGATATGTCAGCATCTACTTTGTGTTTCGTAAGAATCGCACGTACTTGCGCGTCGGCCCATCGCACTAGTTCAAGGAGTTCTACAGTAACTGGTTTTCCGACTATTCGTACCAATAAACCCGGGCCGGGGAAAGGTTTTCGTTCTGAAACACTTTTCGGCAATCCGAGCTCTTCGGCCAATGCCCGTACTTCATATTTGAATAAGTCCGATAGTGGATGCAGTTGCTCCGAGTCTATTACGAGCCCGACATTATGATGAGTTTTAATTGATTCGCCGCCGGTTGCGCCCGACTCTATCAAGTCAGGAGCAAGCGTGCCCTGCAGTAAGCAGTCTGCTCCCCAGAGCTGTGCTTCCGCGTGCAAACGTTTAATATAGATAGATTGAAAAATCCTACGCTTTTCCTCGGCGTTGATTGTGTTGGCAAATAGGCCGATAGAGTTGCGGGCGTCTATGACTTTGATTTTTATATCGGCCGCTTTTGCATGTTGCTTTATTTCGGAGAGTTCATCTTCACGCAGATTGCCAACATCAATAACAACTCCCAGTAATCCTTTACCGCATAGCGGCGCGGCGATAGCCGCAAGTACGGTGGAGTCGACTCCTCCGCTAAAAGCCATGATTACCTTGCGGTTCTCGGTGTCTTTTTTTATGCGGTTACGGAGGACTGATATAAGAGAGGCTGGTTGCCAGTCTGCTGTTGCGGAACATATTTTCAAGAAATTTTGAAGAATAATTTTACCGTGTGCGGTATGTAGTACTTCCGGATGGAATTGAACTCCATACTGGCGGCGTCTTTCGTTGGTCATACATGCAATGCTACCGGTAGGCGAGCGTGCCGCCACTATAAAGCCAGGTGCTTCTAAGATAGAGTCACCATGGCTCGCCCAGACAGGTTCTTTCTTGTTAAGGCCTTTTAGTAGCGGTGAGTCGGAGTTGATAGTAATTTCCGCGAGGCCATATTCTTGAGAGCCTTCAACCCTGTTTACTGTGCCTCCAAAATGATTTGCAAGCCACTGCATGCCATAACAAATGCCCAAGATAGGCACTTTTTTGTTAAATATCTCGATAGGTGGTTGTGGTGCACTTGGCTCGTATACACTGGCAGGGCCACCCGAAAGGATAATTCCAGATACAGGATGTTGAGATAGCCAAATATCCGCCTTGTCGGGGCTTAAAACTGCTGTTCTATATCCGAGCTCGCGGAGAGTGTGAGCTATAAGTAGTGTGTATTGAGAGCCAAGCTCAATAATGAGTAAGCGCGGATGTTCCATACATCAGTATATATCATCCAGTAAATAAGGGTTGAAAGAATACCAGGGTTCAGCCGTCATAGCCGGGGTGCGGGGCTTCCCCGTACTGTTTACCAGGTAATTTAAAACATTATGACTAACAACACCCTTAAGAAGGTTCTCGCCGGTTCTGCTATGGCGGCCATGTTGCTGCCTATGGCGGCGTCGGCCCACGGGTTCGGCCTTAATCTCGGCAGCGGCCTCAATTTGGGAGCCGGCGGTGATAAGGACAAAACCGAACTCGAAGGCAACGGCACTGTTAATGTTCATGCCAATGCCAAAGTCGGTGATGATAACAGGGGCAAGAAAGACGGCAAAGGGGAGGTGAAGCGCAACGCAAACGCTACCACTACCGCCGCGCACATACAGACGCGCGCAGACATTTTGACCTCGGTGGGCACGACTCTCTCGTCTCGCTCTGCGAGCTCCAGCGATCCGGTCGCATTTGCCGCCGCTCTCTCGGCGCTGAATAGCTCCGCGGCAAGTGCCAAAGCGCAGGCCACGGTAGACCTGAACGCCGCGCAAAAGTTCTTGCGCGACGCAGCCAAGAGTCTGCGGACCATGTTCCATTTGATCTGGAACTAGCCGCAGTCTTACTGCAGACAGATAAGAAACCCCGCACTATTGCGGGGTTTCTTTGTGCGTTATACTGCACTTCATGGAATTAGTGCGCGGCAACGAAGAGTTGGAGAAGCTTAATAAGGAGCTCAATGACCC
>Ga0209541_10015122_pt1 | contig 11574 bp, 15 predicted proteins | sample RifCSPlowO2_01_FD_184027 | JGI IMG/M metagenome (GOLD analysis project Ga0209541, IMG submission 184027) | Groundwater microbial communities from Rifle, Colorado - Rifle CSP2_plank lowO2_0.1 (SPAdes) (version 2) | ecosystem: Environmental > Aquatic > Deep subsurface > Groundwater | place...
AAAAAACATCATCGAATTGGATAATATCCTAATGGAATTAAAACAACAATTCCCAAAAATCATTAAAGAATACACCGTAAGCATCGTTGTCTACAGCAAAATCTTCAAATTACATAAACTATTACTGGGTCAGACAAAAGAACTCCCAAAAATTGAAAAATACTCATTGGAAGAGAAAAAAATAACCCTTGACAAAAAAGATCTTCTCATCCTCAAAACCCTCTCGCAACACGCAAACCTCCCCCTAACCATCCTTGCCCAAAAAACAAACCTCAGCCTCGACATAGTTAAATATCGAATAAAAGAACTCAGTAAACAACTCATCACCTCCTATCGTATCACATTTGATATCGTAAAAATAGGATATTATCACTACCTTATCCTTCTACGTATAAAACAAGCAACAAAACAAGACGAACAAAAATTAGTCACCTGGTGTGCTCTCAAAAATAACATATTATATTGCACAAAAAGAATCGGAAACTTCGACTTTGAGATAAATGTCGCCATAACAGATATTCAAGACCTCAACAAATTTTTGTCTGAATTAAAAAAAGAATTTGGTCATATCCTTGAATCATACGAAACCAATCTTGCCACATCATTATTAAAATTAGATTACGTACCACTCTAACCAAAAAAAGAATCTAAAGAGAACTTTGCAAAAGAGGGATTTTGGCAAATTAATTGTCTAAACCTGCCAAAATCACGGCTATTGCAAAGGTTGCTCGCAAGCAACTTCGGAACCGCAGTGACAGAATCTCTTAGAGGAGTTTGCCAAAAAAGATGAATTATGCAAACTCCTCTAAAACAAAAGAAAACAATTACAAAACTAAACCTTTTTAACCAAGATTAACATTCTTAATAAAAATGCAGCTCGAAATCGACCTTCAAAAATCCGTAGATGAAAACGCCTCAACATACTTCGAGTTAGCCAAAAAAGCCAAAAAGAAACTTCACGGCGCCAAAGACGCTCTTGAAGACAGTAAAAAGAAACTCCAAAAACTCCTCAAAGAAGAAAACAAATTTCTTGCAGAAGAACAAGCCCGTCAAGAAGAAAAACTCCGCACCGCAAATCGAAAACGTGAATGGTATGAAAAATTCCATTGGTTCATCTCATCAGACGAATTCCTCTGCATCGGCGGCAAAGACGCAACAAGTAACGAAATCATCATCAAAAAACATATGGAAAAAGATGATTTAGTTTTCCACACCAAAGCCCCTGGCTCCCCTTTCTTCCTCATCAAAAACGGCCAAACTGCTCCGCAAACCACTATTGACGAATGCGCTCAAGCTGTCGCCGTCTATTCCAAAGCCTGGAAAATGGGCCATACCATCGCCGATATATTTCATGTTAATCCAGACCAAGTCACCAAAGAAACCAAATCCGGTGAATTCATGGGCAAAGGCAGTTTTATGATATATGGCAAAACCACCACGTTAAATCCAAAATTAGAATACGCTATTGGCCTACTCAACGACCAAATCATCGCAGGACCTCCAACAGCCATCCAAAAACACACAACCCAATTCTTCATCATCATCCCCGGCGACGAAAAGAAAAGCGATTTGGCAAAAACCCTCAAACACAAACTTGGCGCTGGAAATCTAGATGACATAATTACCTTCTTACCTGCTGGCGGCGGAGAGATCAAGAAAAATTAATGCTCTCGAGATATAATATACTCTTCTACCAGTTGTCGAAATTCACTTGCTTTCGCAACACTTCGTTGCGCTTCCACAACCTCAGCAGATTTTGACATCTGATACGTAAACGCATGCCGTTGTTCTCGTTGTACTTTCAAATCACGTACACTCTTTTCTAAGCGTTGCAATTCCAACGTTTCATCCTGCAACTCTTTAAACAACGAAAGCGCTTTAGAAATTTTAGTCGTCGTAACCTCTCTTTTTTCTTTTCGTTCTAATTCTGAACCTTTAATCACATAATAATACAAGAACGCCAGATATATCGTTTTATGAGTATCTTTCGTTCCTAACGGCAATTTTCTTCCATCAAGACCTAAAAGAAACTCAACCTCAAAAAACATTGAATAATAACTCGTTGTAACAATCCATAACGTAATCGTATCATTGCCCACTAACTCTTGCGTATTTTTTACTTTTTCAAGTAAGTACACCGCAAGTGAAAGTGAATCTTTTGCTTTCTTACGGACATGAGTAACAAATTCAGCCGAAGCTATATGCCACGTTCTATGAAGATCCCATTCCAAAAACAGCTTCTTTGCTTCATCAATATCCTTTTGTTCGAACATAATCTCTCACCAATGTATAATAATATTCCGCTCCAAATAACACTAATCCATGCTGGAACACACTTCTTCCTACACTATATTTTTGCTCAAGCATTTCCATAAAATCAGTAACAGGAATAACTTTATAATCAATTCGTAAATTTGGATACAAAGAAAAAACGTGTTGTATAGATTTGATATACTCATCCCTCATCTCTTCAGAAGGAATCAAAAAAAGCATATCAATATCCGAATCTTTTCTAGGTTTTTCCTGTGCATAACTCCCAAATAATAAAGAAACATAAAACTTACCTTGTAGTACCTCATCAACCTCTCGTACCAATAACGCAATAGATGGATACTTTCGTAAAAACCGTTCACGCAAAAAAAAAGATGCCGCACTCACATCCGAAATAATCCCCCATTCAAAATCCACCGACACAAGATGTGACTTACCTTTTTTCTCTAATTGAACCAACTTTTTCCGCACAAGATGCGGAACTACTCCATGAACCGTCACATACGATAATCCTGTATCCTCTGCAAGCTTGTGAAGACTCATACTTTCTTGAGGTTTGCGCAGCAACTGTCCGACAATCTTCAATTCCGTATCCTTATAATATTTCATTATATATCAAATATATAATATTATACAGTTAGTATATAAATATATCGTTTAAAAGTATCGTTTGTCAACAAAAGAGATAAGACGAAACCAACAAAATTCTTCAAACAAAATCAGCAACCCAAAAAACCAATCCCCTGCTCTTGCAATCTTCTATACGCATCCTTCTGCTCTGGCGACAAAAACGCCGGCACCTGCGAACATTTCCAATTCGCCCAATCAATCGATTTACGAAAATTTGTTCCAACCGCCGACTCTAACCCCAAAGAAGAATTATAGTGCGTAACTGCTTTTGCAACTTCATCCCAAAACAATCCAAATAACGCTTCTGTTTTCAATACAGCATCTACTATCTTCTCCTCCATCACAAAATCAGAAAAATACGATTCTTTCAAATAATCTCCTTGCAATCGAAATCTTTCAGGTAAAGAAAAACCCGCCACACTTCCCGATGTATGATCTCCAGGCCAAACACTCTCCCGCACATCATCAAAAGCCAAAACACCATACTCTGATTCTACCTGTATTCCTTTCAATTGTTCCCTAAATTCATCTCGCTTGGCCGCATAGTGAGTATCCAACGAATATAAAATTTCCAACTGCGGATTGTTGCGATACCACAGCTTCTCAATATTTTTTTCAGATAATTTGTCATATCGTTGCATTAAATCTCGTTCCACAACCACATGCCCCGAGCAACTCTCAATAGTATCCGCCACAAATGGCAGCGACCAAATCCCTTTGAGTACCTCTCGCACCGGCTCTTCTGCGCAACGAGTAACTAACGAACAATATATTTGACGTTGTGTTTCATCCATACTACTTAAATAGAGTAACTATTTATAAACTTAACTCCAAAAAACGTAAGATCTCCTCCTCTAAAAATCTCTACATACCTTTTTAAAGAACCTATAATTTTAACCCCTCATGCCCTCGTAGTCTAGCCTGGATATATTACAATACAATATAAGGCACATAGGACACGAGCTTGCGGAGCTTGGAGCCGGAGTTCGAATCTCCGCGAGGGCGCTTTATTTTTTTACAAACTCAAACAATCTAAAATTATAGTAAAGACAAGATGAAAACAATAAGTTTTAAGAAATTCGCCCTAATTATGATTATATCAATTATTTTCGGTGGTTTAATTTGGGCAAACATCGAAGAATATTTCAGCCATACTGCTAAAACAGTTATAGGAATTATTTTAATTGTCATCATGAGCCTAATATTAATCGTTAGTATTATTTATCAATCTAACAGAAAATATACAATAAACAAAAAGAAAGTAATATTTAGTATTTTAAATGGTCTAGAAGGAAGTATAATCAGAGTAGTAGTGGGAATTGTTGCTATACTTGGAGCATTTATATTTCGCTATTCCGAATACTGGCCTCTAATGGCTTTACCAATTATTATTATAATTATCGCTTTTTTAATTTTAATCCTAACAAAAAACAGTGAAAAAAAATGACCCGCATCCATTTTCAAATTCTTGACCTCCACGCAACAATACCAAAACATCACCATTATGTAGATCTAGGATACACTCCCAATCTACGACAAACAACACAAAAAATATTTGAAAAATCACCTTTACATTTTTCCCCTCAAAACTTAGAACAACACTTAGCACAATTCAAAGTATCTTTATCCCAAACTGCTGATGGCCGACATATAGGGATAGTATACCCCACAACAAAAAGAGAAAAACGCTACAGCTTTATTTTCTACAACAAATACGACTCGATAGCAAAAGACACTTTCCTTCGCGCTCATGAAGAAGCCCATGCGCTCTATTTTCTCTTTGGCAGAGATAATGTTAATTATTATATTTATAACCTCCCTTTTGCCCTGCACACCAAACCTGAAGAAGAGCTCTGCGATTATATCGCGCTAGAAACCCTAAAAAAAAAAGGAATCACACCCGAACCACAATTTCTTCTCCCCTACAACATCCGCTGTGGAATTAAGTAAATCTTTTTTAAGAATAAAATTATAATAGATGACTTTGATTAACCCCCTTTTTCGGGGTTCCTCAAAGTCATACTTAGAGGGGTTTGAAGTAGATTGATATGGTTAATCAAACCCCTCAATAGATTTCCCAACCAAAACATTTAAATAGAACTATTAGTTCCCATATGTGAACAAAAAATACACATATGAAACTCCTAACCCCAACCGAAGCAAAAGTACTATTGCTCTTATTTAAAGAATTCAATATAGATTATAACGCAAATACTATTGCCAAAAGGCTAAACATCACCCGCCGTGGCGCACTAAAGATAGTGAAACATCTTCATAAACAAGAACTGCTCATTAACCGAAAATACGGCAACGCTGTGTTTTACAAAATAAATCTACAGCAAGAGTACACCAAACAACTGCTTAAAGTACTGCTCATGAACCAAGCAAAACAAAAAGCCTCCCGCTGGCTGTATCAATACCATAAATTTTTCCATGATACAACCGCTCTTATACTCTTTGGCTCCATTATTCATAACGAAAGAAAAGCCAATGATATTGACCTTATAATCGTTACCTCAACCCAAAAAATAAACCAAGTACAAGAACTCATAACCTCCGAAAACAGAATCGCACTCAAACCTATCCATCCCATCTGGCAGCATCCCTCTGACCTCATTAAAAATCTACAAAAACCTGACCCCGTACTCCTAAACGCACTCAAATTAGGTTATATCCTTCACGGCTACGACTTCATCATTGAAACCGTACACAAAGCCCAACAAACATACGGCCATTTTGCCGTACCTAACCCTGAGGCAAGACTATGACTCAAATTGATAAAAAAGTAGACTGGTGCTTGAACAAAGCAAAACGCGAACTTGCAGAAAACAAACTTCATCGTGGCCTCCTCCAATTCCCACCAAATCAAGAACAAGCACGAAAACATCTTGTCAAAGCTCAACATAATCTTAACGCCGCCCTCTTTTTTGATGAACATGGCTATTCAGATTGGTCCGCCAGCGCTTTCTTCTATTGCCTCTACCATTATCTATTAGCAATCCTTCGTAAACATGGCTATGAAAGTCGAAATCAGGAATGCACCTTCGCCGTTATTGAAATGCTGCGCAAAGATGGAATCATTGAAATCCAAGAAGAACATCTTCAAATGCTCTTAATCTCAAAAGCCAAAGAAACAGATTTTAGCATAATTCAGAATCGAGAAAACTTTCAATATGGTGTCGATATAAACTATACAAACCGCAACCTCTTCAACGCTTCCATCACTGCCTGTAAAACTCTTCTGGACAGATCACAACAAATTGTAGGATAAACTTTATTTAAAAAATTCCCCATACTGAACCAAAATACGCCGTGGCGTATCAAACCACGCGACGCCCGAACAGACACTCCCCTCTCCGTAACATCATAGAATAAGAATCCTAAAAACATAGGAATTAATACATTGTATACTTCAAAACATGCCCTTTTCCCTTTTTGTGTATCTCAAACGGTGCAATAATAGAAGAAACATCTAATCCCTGCCCATATTTCATACCCAAACGACGAATCATAACCTCTTCCTCACAATCAACAACACGCTTTAACTCTGGCTTCATCTTTTGGTATTGATAATCAAAACACCTAAATTCATATTCGCCCTGAACCGTAACCAAACTCTTCTCTTCATCATACAATCTTTTCTTCTTCGCGATATATTCTCGAAACGAATCACGCGTCGCAAAAAGTCTCACATCATCAAAAAAAGTTCTCTTTGCGCAACCATGCTGGGCATCAATAAGTAAAGGCAACCGAAATAACAAACGTCCAGCCTCTTTAATTCCCTCGGCAGCCGTCTCAGCATAAACCTCTCCATCAGAATAAATATTCCACAAAAGTAAATCTTTATCTTTCATATCGCCATGCTGCAAAACTTGACATTCTTGGTATAATTTAACAAACCGTAAAACATCCGTGCTACTCATGCACGCATTTAATGCATCATACTTTGAACCAACTGTACACAACGAACAATTTTCCGCAACGACCGGATCGATACTCTGTTCTACTGCCGCAGACAATTTGCCATAAATCACAGAAGAAGGTCCATCAAGAAGTATATCACGTAAGTCCACCCGAGACAATTTTTCCGCAGTATGAGCAACTGGCAACACTTTCAACAATAAGTTCACCATAGACATATATTCTTCAATCAAAATCTTTCGTCCACCCGATTCCACATGAATAAAATCAAGTTCATCTAGCTCACATTTCTCAAAATATACTTTATCCTCATTCAATAATCGCTCAATGGTTGCTTCATTTCGTAAATCATCAGAATCAACACCCCTCTCACCAAGCAAGAATTTGTACAATCCATAAATCCCCATCAACCCCAAAACAAAATCTTTCAAATACTTACCACTAATCGGTTCACTCACACTCAAATAACTATACCCTCTATTCAAAATATCATCTTCAAGAAACGTATTAAAATTTGGAAAATCAACAAGGGTCATAGCAATAATTGAAAATCATACGATTATAAATATTTAGACTATCAAGAATAGAAATACTCTACCAACTCCACACAAAATACCTCACGACAATCAACCCAAGCGTAATTAACAGCGCCACATTCACCCCGCCATAATGCACGGAAAAGCCTAACATAGTGCAAAACTCCGCAATAAACGAATGCCCATAATTCTTCTTATCCGACCTAGCATACCCCCGCATCCACTGCATCAGCGTCGTCACCGGACAAATAATATCCACTCGTTTAATAGTCGAATAAAACGTTAGTCCCCACCCCAACTGCACAATTAAAATCGTCACAATATACCAGAAATGAAATGATACAACCCCTGCCCAAATCGACTGCGGCACCAAAAATAACCCAAACCACAACACCACAATTGGTAAATGCAGCCAAAACACCACTTGAATCAACAATTTCTTACACATACGAAAAAAAGAAATAAAACAAATATATAAACCTTTCACATCACATCACTAGCCCTATATCGTGGCACCGGTCCATTACAATACGGACACGCCGCAGGCATCCGCTTAATCGGATCATATTTATACACATACTTACAGCTTGGACAATTACATTTCACCTGCTCCGAACCCGATATTCGTGTAAAATAACTCTGTGACTGCTCTTTTCTCATCCGTGACACTTTATCAAGATAATCATCCTCTTTATCCCATCCGGCGGGCCTCGGCGGCTGCTCTGGCTCTTTTTTCACTTCCTCATTCTTCAACCCTTTAAACGACGTCTTACCAGAATAACACCCAGGACATACCATCTGCTTTAACTGAAAATGTAACTTAAATTGATCCGCAGGAGAATATCCATTACACACTTTACACTGCGCTTTTACGCCCGTTCCTAATTGACCTAATGCCATAAAGCCAAAAAGAGCAGAAGTGGTTTATATAGTTTTGGATTCTGCAACTGATATGAAACAGTTAAAAATAACACCAAAAATACTCTTTTCTACAAAAATACAAATCCATTTTACACTCACAAAAACAATTCATTAGAAAACAAAAAAAACAACATTTATATACCTCAAAAAAAACATTTCGACTGATGAAAAAAAAGAGGGAAGAAAAAAGAACAGAAAAAGAATCAAAATATAGTGAACTCCTCGAAAAAATAGAGCACTACAACGCAAAATTAATCACCCCTGCTTTAATTCTCCTCTTTGCCATCATCATCTTTGAACTATTTTTACACATTGAAAACGAAACAGTCCTCACCATTGTCCATATCCTTGACTATTTTGTCATCGCTGTCTTCGTCATCGACTTAATTTTTATTGCCAGAAAAGTACATGACATGCGCATCTTCTTCAAACACTACTGGCTTGACCTCTTAGCTATCTTCCCTTTCGCATTATTCTTCCGCTCAATTGATCGCCTCTACCTCTTATTTCGTGCCGAACAAGTCGCCGTCGGTCAAGCCATAGTACACGAAACCGTCGAAGTTGGCAAAGTCGCATCAAAAGTCGAGCGGCTTGGCAAATTCAGTAAATTCACACGTGGCATTCGTATCGTCGCTCGTCTCGTTCGCTTAGGCATTAAAGGCAAAGCCATGATCCAACGCTACCAACACCGTAAAAAACAACAAAGTAAAAGTAAGAAATAATTCAACCAAAATACTCTAAATAACCCTCACTTTAACAATCTTCTCCACTCGCTCTTCAACATACTTCTTCTTCAATAAATCTTTCACAAACTCCTCCACCCCAGTAAATTCCACTTTTTCTCGTGCATACATAACACCTTTCTCTTCAAAACAAACCCTATGCTTCTTCTTAAATTCCAAAACAAAAGACGCTAACCGCAACGGCGGCCCTTTAATTATTTCCTCATCATCTATTTTATTAAGCTTCAAAAGGAAATAAAATATCCCTCTCTCACCCATTCGCCATTGCCAGCCACTCTTAACAACAATAAACTTCCCTAACTCCTCACGCAAAAATTCAAACACTTTCAATAATTTCGTACCCACCACATCCTCTTTTCCTTCCTGACCTTCACACTCAATATACACCAACGCTAACTTCTGCAAAATCGCCTCTTTCTGCAGCCCCTCAAATGTAACTTTCTGCACCACAAAAAAATTCTCCTCTGGTTTCAATAAATACTCTTTAGCTTTCTGTTGAAATATTTTACACTTCTCAACACCTAACGCCGCACTCGCATTTCGTACTTTATCCACCGGATCAATGACAATCACCGCCGACTGCAATTTTGATTTGTTCAATTCAAATAACACATTTTTTCCTTTGTAATACTTCTCAATATCAATAACCTCTTTAATTTTCCATTTCGCTGACGCTTTCAACAATTTTTCAAACCCACCATAATAAATGACTAGAATCTCTAAAACATAGCCGCTAAACCCATTAATATACGACTCCGCCCCATATACCCCTTGCGCTTTGCAAAACTGCTTCGCTAATCGAATCTCATCTTTCAACCCCTCCCCATTCTTATTCACCCATTTCGTATGCAACGGCGACACATCCGTAATATTCACCGCATCTCCTGCAGTAGAAATGTTCAAAATCGGCACAACTTCAAAAGACAACCCCCCATACTCAAACTTAAAATAATCGCGACTTCCATGCACTCGTTCTTTCGTACAACCAGAAAACATCTTCGCAAGCACTTTCTCAAGCAAATCCGCTAACTCCCCCGAACGCAAAGAAAAAGAATGATCATATCGTACAAACACATCAATATCCGCATTACCCGCTAACCATGTATCTTTTGCTCCACTCCCTCCTACAATTGCCGTAGCATTAACTAACCCTTTATTCAACTTCAACAAAAACTCATCTACAACCACGTTCCATTCTTTTCGCTCCATCGCACTTGGTCGTATTCTCTCTAAAACTCTAGAAGTAATCGTCGCCCTATTTTTAACAGCCATATAATTCAACATCAGACTATTTATATATTAACTTTTCCTCCAGAAAAGCATTTTTATTGAACTTAAGGGGTAACAAGCCTTTTTATACTACCTCCTCTTCTAACCTATTATGATAGACTCCGGAACAAAAGTAGACTGTGTAGCATGTGAAGAAAAAGTGGATAAAATGCAAGCTCGTGCCGTCTCCGTTGGTGGCATACGCAAATTTGAATGCTTTGAATGCTATCGTAAAACCAAAAATTCTAGCCTTGTCGTCACTAAAGAACATAACGTCAAACTCGACTTATTCTGTGCTCGTTGCAAATATAAATTTAAATCTCGTGATCCTTTATGCCCTTATTGCAGTAAAAGCGACATGGTCGGTCGTGCCGACGTCTCCATTCGTGAACTCCTATAGGACCCATTAAATCCACGCATCAATTACATGTTATGTTTCCCTACAAATTTTCCACAAAATTCTATCTAGGAATACTCTTTATTGCCACAAGCTTAATTCTTGGCAAAATAACCACAATTATCTTTATCTGGAACTTTAACGACCCATCCCTGCGTTGGATTTCTTTAATGATCTACGTTCTCAGCTGGCCTTTGCTCATAATTGGCATCATTTGGGTTGGCACAGAATACGCATCTACTGTTCGAAAATATATATCCTACCAATTCTATCACGATAAAGTAAAGGATAGAACACAAAAAGCTTTTTATAAGACAAAAGAAATGAGCAATATAATGCAACAAAAAGTAAAAAATAAGATAGAAACCATCAAAAAAACAAAATTCCACAAAAAATGAGGTAACAAACCATGGATGAAGACTTTAATCGCTTAATAATGCAATGTAATAACTGCAATTTAAAATTTACCGCAAGTGAACTCAAAATCGACCCAAAAAGAAATGCTCTTGTCTGTTCAAACTGCTTAGCATTTCCTGGCAGTAAAGTCATGATCATTAAAGATAATTCCGCAAGTGTAAAAAAGAAAACAGAATCAAAACCACAATTTACCCCGCAGCAAACAATAAAACTCAGCCAAAAAACAACACTTGCACCAAAAAGTAACAGTATCAAAAACACCGCAGAACAACATAAAGAAATTGAACATATTCCTGCAGGATATAAAAAATTCAAATGCACCCACTGCAATTATGCTTTTTTTCGCAAAGAATCCTGGCAAGGCAATTGTCCCTACTGTTCACGTAACACCGCAAAATCAGTGAAATAAGAAATAAATTCACTTTTAATTGTTAGAATAATATTATTTTTTTAATTTAATTCTTCTTTT
>Ga0209541_10015123_pt1 | contig 11574 bp, 8 predicted proteins | sample RifCSPlowO2_01_FD_184027 | JGI IMG/M metagenome (GOLD analysis project Ga0209541, IMG submission 184027) | Groundwater microbial communities from Rifle, Colorado - Rifle CSP2_plank lowO2_0.1 (SPAdes) (version 2) | ecosystem: Environmental > Aquatic > Deep subsurface > Groundwater | place: Rifle...
CTTTGATTATATTTGTAGTTTCTTCAGTACGCAAAAACGAAGAGGCAAAAATCATATCAATATTTTTATCAACCAAAGATTTCACCGCTTCAGCAACTTGCTTTTTGCCTTTTTCTGTAAGGTGATGAATATTATCCAGTGCGCTTGAACAAACTTTAAGAACATTATTCTCCGCTTCGCCATGTCTCATTACAAAATACTTATTCCCAGATTTTTTGGTTTTTGATTTGAGATCCTCTATTGAATTTACAAACATTATTTTCCCAGAACTAGATTTCCAGAAAGGCAATGGGCTAGCCCAATAGCGATTGCGTGAAATGGTCCAATCTGGAGCAGATTCCATCGTATTTTTGAAACGTCCATCTTTTAAATGAGACGGAACCCAATTCATAGATTTAGCATTTTTAAGTAAATTATTTTTTACTTTTTGGATATTCACGAACCATGACGGCAATGCGTAATACAGAAGAGGTGTCTCACAACGATAACAATGCGGATAAGAGTGAACTATTTTTTCTTTTTCAAAAAGTTTTCCATTTTGAGCCAAATACTTAATTATTAAAACATCAGCCGACTGATGATCTTCTTTTGGCTTGACTTTAATCCCGGCAAAATCTGTAACTTCTTTTGAAAATGTACCATTCGGCTCAACATGTCGAATAAATGGAATATTGTGCTCTTTGGCAAGACTCATATCGTCTTCTCCGAAAGCGGGCGCCTCATGAGCAATTCCTGTTCCTACATCCAGAGTAACAAAATCTCCATGCCAAACTTTCCAAATATTTTCTTTGTGTGGTAAATGAACATTTTTATAATAATTAAATACTGGTTCGTAAGATTTTCCTATAAGTTCTACACCTTTTATTTCTCCTAATACAGAATATTTCTTATCTTTCAATACATTCTGCAATGTCTCTTTGGCAAGTATTAATATATCGTTTTCTATTTTTACTTTTGAATAAACAAAATTTCTATTTATGGCAATAGCAGTATTCCCTGGCAATGTCCAAGGTGTCGTAGTCCAAGCCAGTAAATAAGTATTTTCTTCACCAATTAATTTAAATTTTACATAGACTGAAATATCAGTAATGTTTTTGTAACTGTCATCCATGGCAATTTCAGAATTGGCGATTGGTGTTTCACATCGCGGACAATAAGCAAGCACTCGCACGCTTTCATAAAGCAATCCTTTTTTATTTAATTCGCCAAGCGCCCACCAAACACTCTCAACAAAAGTGTTGTCCATTGTCTTGTATGAATTATCAAAATCAACCCATCTGCCAATACGATTTACGGTCTTTTCCCATTCAGCAACATAAGTCAAAACTTTACTTCTGGCATATTCAACAAATTTGTCTATTCCCAATTCTTCGATAGCTTTTTTCCCAGAAATATTTAAATCTTTTTCAACAATATTTTCAATCGGCAATCCGTGACAATCCCATCCCCAACGACGTGGAACCGAAAATCCACGCATAGCTTGATAGCGTCCAATGACATCTTTAGTCACACTTCCAAGTATGTGACCGTAATGAGGAAGACCGGTTGCAAAAGGCGGACCATCATAAAAAACGCAATTCCCTTTTGGTGAAGATTTTTCTAAAGATTTCTTAAAAATATCATTAGTTTTCCAAAATTCCAAAACACGCTCTTCCCGAAGCGCTGATTCCGATTTATTACCTGTCCCGAACGAAGTCGAGGGGTTTGTCTCACTTTCAGTCATTATTGACTGATTTTAACATAAAATTTCTATTTTTACACCCTATTATTTGAGACAAATGCTCCTGACCTCATTCACCATAAACTATCAACCTTAGTTAGGTAAAATAGATTGTCTTTTGTTTTTAAATAGAAGAAAAATAAAATATATAATTGAAAATACTGAGGAAAGAATTAAGGCCGAAGTGTTACGATCATAACAAACTACTCCTGAACATATTGGATTAATTTGAGATAATATAATAGCATCTATCATAATAAAAATTACCATAGTTAATAAAACTGATTTGTATTTGATGTTTTTTAAAAAACCGGAGAAAAATATTAATAATGTCAATGGTAACAAAACTCCAAACATAGGATGAAATAACTCAGTATTATAGGGGTTTAAATAAGGGAAATTCGTAATGATAATGAATAATATTAAAACAAAAAATACAATAGTAATAATAAATGGTTTTTTCATATTAATTTATATTATCTAATAATTGATTTAACATAACAAGCAATATTTGCACCTCAGTTGGTGATAATTGTTTTGGTTTTTCTTTCTTTCTATGTTCTCTTTCATGATCTCGCTCATTTTTTTTCTCTCTCTCTTGTCTATCTTCCTTATTTTCTTTTGAATGTATTACTAGAGATTTCTTAAACTGTTCTATTTTTAGTTTAGCTTTATCTATCTTACCATTCTGTATTGCTTTTATTGTATCATCAATTCGTTTCAAAAGGTTATTTTTTTGTTGTTTAGATATATTGAAAGATCCAACAGTTTTTTTCATTATTTGCAAAAAAAGTACTGGATCAAAATCTTTTTGAGGAACAATTGTAAAATCCATCATTCCATCTCCCGTCACGTCTAGTGCTAGCTGTGGCACTTGAGTATTTGAATTTAAAGTTATTTCTACTTGCGTTTGGGTTGTTACGGGAATATCAATAAAAGATGAAATAGTCGATGTACCATCTGGTAAAACTTTTTCCGACTCGTATGTAAATGTTCCCACATCTATACCTTGAAGTTTAATTTTAGACATTTGGTCTTCCGGAAGATTTATATATTTACCCTCACCAAATTCCATGTATGACGAGTTCACAATATTTTCTTCAATATAACAAAAATCAGAAGTTAGTGGACAGATTTTGCCTGTGTGATTTCCATCTGCATCATAAGCATCTAATGTAACTGGTGAATGTATTGAAATATGAAAACGATTTTTTATATCTATAGGAACTGTGGTACTTAAATATGTTGAGTTAGGTAAAGATATTTCTTTGATAGTATTAGAAATAAACTCTAAAATAGGCTGTGTTTCAAGAATATTTTTATGTTCACTATTCATAGCAAGCGGAAATTTGTCGTTATTTATCTGAAATAAATTCACCCAGTACTTTTCAGCACTGCCTAAAAAACTCATATATTGCGCGCTTGGCACAACTACGGTTCCGTCTCCATCAGACGTGAACCGAGGTTCTTCGTCTAATGTAAATTTGCAACTTGAACCGGTACAATCTAACCTTGGATAATATTCAAAACTTGCCACAGTATCTAATCCCCAACCAGCAATTTCTATCATTCTTAAACTTTCCGGTGGTGTAAAAACGTCTATACTACCGTGTAAACTTTCAGCTTTAGAAAATAAACTTTCTGATAAATTAATAGGCAAATTCGTTTGATTGATAGCTGGATCTGTCCTTCCTTCATTTCCAAAAAGAAAATCTTTATATTCAGAATAAGAATTAATCGCACTGCCGAAAGTTTGGACCATTTCTGTTGTTACATTGGAAGGAATCGCTGTATCCACAAATGTTACCGGTGAAGCACTAATTCTATTTATATATTCCTTTGAAGGCAAAAGCCCATAAGCCCCAAGCATATTGCGTCCAAGCTCCCGAGCACGAGTTTCGTCTATAAGCCAACCACCCAAGATACTCTGGTCGTACCCATGTATTATCGCAGGCACAGCCACAGCTGTCCCTATTTCTGGCACAGCAACCAAAATTAAAACATCTACATTATCAATTAAATTATTCACACCTATTGTTTTATCATCTTGCAATTTTTTTAAGAGAGCTTTAGCCAAAAGTCCACCATTACTGTGCGCAATAATAGTTACTCTGCCATTCTTAGATGAATCAACGAGGGATTGAAGTGTCTCAATAAGCGATAAACTGCCGTTTTGATAATTGGTTCCATTATTTACAATATCATCAACACTTTGTCGCCAATCATAAGCGTATGGCTCCCAATCAGCAATTTTTCCATCATTAATTAAATCATCCATAGTATTAGAAAAACTTTTATAAATACTCTGCACAGCTGGACCTGTTGGAATTGGCACATTTGTTTCTTTTATAATATCTCTGGTGTAAATACTAGAATTAATACTTTCTCCATCAATATTTAAATACAAATCTTCCACATCGCTATTGCCATTCGGTTCCCAGAGTTGATCTTCACTGCCATTTGCTCTTGGCATATACAATCGACTTGCTTTAAGCCCCGGCAAGAAGAGAATATTGGAGAAACAATCAACAATACAAGATTGTTGTAATGGGTCTGAAATGAGCCATGGATCAAAAAGAACTGATGCTTCTCCTTCATCATCTTCAACTCCGTTACCAAGACCATTGGGATTTAAAGTTCCATGATGAGGTCCTGATGGATCACCCCACCAAGTATTGCGAAAATCAATAGTGTAATCATGTTGAGGTTCTTTTATATCTTCCTCTCCTTCTTCTTGAGCGATAGCTTTTTCCGTTTTAAATAAATTAAAAAACCAAGCAAAAAAGCTTTGCTTCTCGGATTTTAAAGCGAGCGGAGGCATAAGAATGTTTGAAATTCCACTGTAAGTGTTTCCGTAAATACTCAAACCTGAAACCGTAAATATTGAATTCGGCAAAGATTCAAATTGATTTATTGATATTCCATGATTATTACTTCTAATTATACTATCTGAAATATTTACTGAATTATTGCCATTAGTTGAAATCCCTATAGAATTTTTCTCAAAGATAGAATTTGTCACATTTACTCCATCATCCTCACCCACAGAAAGACCATAATATGCATAACTTACAAAAACATAATCAAGTGTAACACTCGGGTTATAGTTCTGCGAAGAAATAGATATTCCGCCACCTAGATATTCTTCTGTCTCAATATTCGGCACTGTTGTAATTTCTATTCCCTCCTCGTTATATATCTCCCCGTCAGTGTCTCCACCCAATTCGTCATCAAACCAACTAGTAAAATGAACTTTCTCGGATTCTGTACCTTGCACGTTCAAAGTACCCAGCACATAAAGTGGATTAGATGCTTTTACAATCACGCCTTCTTTTATAGTTAAAGTCGCATTCGGAAGTACTGCCGTGTAGTCATCCAAAATATACGGATTATTCTCTTTAGTCCAAATAGTATCTGTATCTATATCCCCCGATATATGGGTTTCGGCAAAAACTTTCGGAACAGAGATAAACAAAACACCTACAAAAATAAAAAAAGAAAACAAAAAAATTGATTTTTGTGTACGCATTTAATTTAAAATTATTTATATAAATTTATTATCTCACAAATTTAAAAGAAAAAGTATAAATATGTGGAAAACTAAAATCTACCATATTTAAAAAAACTCCAATTCCCCATTTACGCCATGGCTGATATGGGGATGAATGGTTACGATTTCTTTATATAAGATTTTACTAGTTTAAATGTTTTAAAGTTATTCCCTATTTTTATCTCTTTTAGATAGTCTAAAAAATATTTTGGTAAAGGAGAAGGCCCAACCCAAACACTTTTCTGAATCATTATATAATTAAACTTTATTAGTTGTCTTCGAAACCAATCTCGTTCTTTCTTCATTATATGTGGAATATCATACATCACGATTAAATTTTTAGGAGAATTTTTATTAAATGGAGAGAAAAAGGTGGTGTTATAAAATGTCCTTTTTCTGTTTTCTTTTTTAGCACGACTTTCTCTACCTTGTGAAAAAATTGGAATACCAAAAGAATTTACTTCTATCCCTTTATAAAATAATCCCCTTTTTGAATTCATACAAAAACTATATCACAACTTCCCCATATACGCCATGGCGTATATGGGGATTTATTATTTTGAGCTCACCAATTTTAAAATACATTTACTAGTTTTTTAATATTTGAAGTTTGATCTTGAATAATAAACTAAACACCCTATTACATTCTCTCTGGAGTTTTGATGCCGAGTAAATACAAACCGTTTTTTAAAACAATAGAAAAAGCCATAGTGAGAGCTACTTTGTAAGGTGAAATTGGGTCATTTTTGTCTATGATTTTCGTATTGCCATAATAAGTATTATAAGCACGAGCAATATCTATCAAATAATTGGCAATATAATGCGGTTCAAATTCTTGAGCTGACCTAAATACGATTTCAGGAAATTTATATAATAATTTTTCAACTTCTGTTGGAGCAGAATCATCTAACATAAAGCCGGGTAAAATATTTTCTTTTTTTGCTTTTTCCAAAACAGAATTGGCTCGAGCAAAAGAATATTGCAAGTACGGTCCAGAATCTCCTTCGAAAGAAATAGATTTTTCAAAATCATAAATGATATTGCCGCCGATATTTTGTTTCAAGATTGAATATTTTAAAGCGGAAACTCCAACTTCTTTACTAATTTGCTTTTTTTCTTCTTCTGTAAAATCTCGACCTTCTATTTTTTTCAAAATTTCAGCGCAGGATTCCAAAATCAGAGATTCTCCGGTAATAACATTTCCTTTACGAGAAGACATTTTACCAGAAGCCAGGCGCATCATGCCATGAACAACATGTTTCATTTTAGAAGCAAATTCAGGGCTTATTATTTCAAGCGCTTTATTGACTACCTTCATATATTCTTCTTGTTCGTGAGCTGTTATCACCACTGATAAGTCTAAATTTTCTTTCTCAAATTTCATTTTAGTGAGTCCCAATTCTTTGGTCTCGTAAGTAGGTAAACCCTGCGAGGTGATAAATACTCTGGTATGAAGTTTGGGGTCATATTTTTCTGCACGAAAAACTATTGCGCCGTCGCTCTTTTCAAATACATCAGATGAGGAAACAATTTTCTCTCCAATTGGAGCCACGATGCTTTCAAAAAAATAATAGTTAAAACTAGTACCAAGTATTTTGTAAATTTCTTCAAATGCCTCGAGGGTTATTCTTCTGCCCCAGTCATAAATCTCATTTATTTTTTTATCACTTTTATCATAAATTTTTTTATTTATTTCTTCGATTTCTTTTTTGGCTTTTTCGTCAGTTTCATAAGCACCATTTCCTTTGGCGTAAAGATTCCCAATATAACGAGCTTTCTCGGAAACTGATTTATCTTCTTTAGGCAAGCCTGATTTTAAAAGCTCATAAATGGCTTTGGCTACATGCGGACCAACATCACCTTGATAATTGGCACGGACCATTTTTGCTCCAGAAAATTCTATAATGCGAGAAATAGACTCTCCTATGGTATTGCTCATCAAGTGTCCAATGTGAAAAGGCTTGAAAGGGTTTGGTTGAGTATATTCCACCATCACCTTTTTCCCTTCAAAAATATTATTCCGTCCAAAATTTTTATTTTCCAAAATTTCTCTGATAGAATTAATAAAAAATTCTTTAGATAAATAAAAATTTATAAATCCATTCTTAGCTTCGATTCGCTCCAGCGAATCGTCCTGAGCTTGTCGAAGGATTGTAACTATTTTTTCCGCCAAATCTCTTGGGTCGGTTTTATTTTTCTTTGCCAGAACCATTGCTACATTTGTAGAAAAATCTCCCATTTCTAAATCAGCTGGATGCTCAAGCGAAACCCATTCGAACGGATGTTCATCCAGGCGGATATTTTCACTTTCAATATTTAAATTCTTGAGAGTGTTTTTTATTAAATTTTCTATTTTGTTTTTTATTTCCATATTATTTAAAAATCATGCTGAGTATTATTTTCTACCTGTCGAACCAAACCCACCCAAGCCTCGACTCGAATCTGATAATTCATTCACCTCTTCCAATTCTGTTAAAACAACTGGGAAAATAACAAGCTGTGCAATTTTGTCTCCTGTTTCTACAGTATAAGGCTCACCAGAAAGATTTACTAACAAAGTATTATATTCCCCTCTAAATCCAGCATCAAAAACCCCACCCATAGTGTGAAGTCCGGCTTTCGAAATACTTGATTTGTCTTTTATAATCGCAGCATATCCTTTTGGAAACTCCAAAGCGAAACCATGATAAAAATAATGTCGCTCTCTAGGTTGAATAGTATATTCTTCCATTGAATATAAATCCAAGCCGACATCTCCAGGATGATGACTTTTGGGTAATTTTGCATCTTTTTTTAACTTTTTAATTTTTATTTTCATTTTATTTTTTTACTAAAACTTTTTTAACTTCTCTATAAATTTTTTCGTGAATATTTTCTCGAGCTAAAATTTTACCTTCTGGTGCACATTCTATTTTTATAAAATTAGGAATTTCTTTTATTAACTTCAGTGCACTTTTGCGAGAATTTATCAAAAAATTAACATCCTTTTCGTGAACATCTTTTTTCTTCTTTAAGTAAGCTCTCTTCATTTTACTACTATCACGGTCTTTCAGAAGTTGAAGAACAATTTCTGTGGGCAAATCTAAATATAAAGTTAAATCTGGTCTTGGAATTTTAAAAACTTCATATTCCATTTTTTCCAGCCATTTCATAAAATCATTTCTTTTTTTTGCGTTTTTGATTTTCCCTGCTTGATGAATTTGATTAGCTGAAACATAACGATTTGCAATAACAATATACCCTCCCCTTAACCAATTTCTTAATTCTTCACTAGATTCCCAGCGATCCGCGGCGTACAATACTGAGGCAATTTTTGGATGAACGTTTAAAAACTTATAATATTGCTCACTTAAACAATGACCAATGAAGGCCCCAAAGAAGTTTTTATAATACTCTGGAAAATCAACTATTTTTACTGTTTTGCCTTCTTTTTTTAATCTTTTCGCCAAAAGTTTCACTTGGGTCGCTTTGCCACTTCCATCTGTGCCGTCTATCACTATTAATTTTCCTTTGTATTTTTTCATACTTCCAAAATCTTTAACCCCCTTTTAATAGCTACGAATCCGTAACCCCAAAGAAATGGAAGCCACAATGGCATTAAACCAAAAAGTGAATTTCTTATAAAAGTTTCAACACCGGTACTAATAAAAACCATTTCAGATAATATCATCACCAAAAATCCAAAAAAGAATACAAAGATATCTCCTTTCTCTTTTTTTACTAAGAAAGAAATAAAAATAATCGCTATATATAAAACTGCAAGCAAATAATCGTTTTGGATTACAGCAATCAACCCAATCATTACAAGAACTGGAATTGTGTTCAAAATAATATTTATTATTTTATCTATGAGTTTCATTTTTTCTTTCTTAAAATTTCATCAATTTTTTTTGCAATTTTTACAAAATCTTTTTCTTTCTTTCCGCGAGTAGTCTCAGCACAAGTACCGAGACGAATACCAGAGGGATCCATCGCGGAACGAGTATCGCCTGGAATAGTATTCATATTTACTATAATTCCTTCTTTTTCTAATTTTTCGCTTGTTTCCTTTCCTGAAATACCCATTCCATTCATCCATGTATCCATAAGAATCAAATGTGAATCTGTACCGCCAGAAACGATATGCCAACCAAGTTTCTGAAGTTCTTTTGCTAAAATTTTAGCATTTTTTATAACTTGTTTCGCATATTTTTTAAATTGAGAAGTGTTTGCTTCTTGCAGAGCGACAGCTGCAGCTGCAATATTGTTTTCATGCGGTCCACCAAAGAGTCCGGGAATTATCATCTTATCTAATTTTTTATCAAATTCTCTTGTATCTTTTTTTACAAACAAAATTGCATGCCTCGGACCACGAAGACTTTTATGTGTAGTGGTCATAACAGAATCGGCATAAGGAAACGGCGACGGATACACTCCTCCTGCTACTAATCCGGCAAAATGTGACATATCCACATGCAGAATAGCTCCACACGCATCCGCAATTTCTCTAAACTTTTTAAAATCAACAAATCTTGGGTAAGCGGTAAAACCAGCCACAATAATATCCGGTTTTTCTGCTATGGCAATCTGTTTTAATTTCTTATAATTAATAACCTCAGTTCTCGGATCAACTTCAAACTGAATCGGCTTCCAGAGTTTGCCGGTCATTGAAGCTGGATGCCCGTGAGTTAGGTGCCCGCCAGAAGTTAACTTCATTCCCATGATTTTTCCACCCACAGGAACCAAGGCTGAATATAAAGCAAAGTTAGCTGGAGAACCGGAAAGGAGTTGCACATTCACATGCCATTCTTCGGGTTTTAATTTAAAAAGTTTTAAAGCGCGTTCTTTGCAAAGATTTTCTACTTTATCAATAATAGTATTTCCGCCATAGTATCGCCTGCCTGGATACCCTTCTGCGTATTTATTTGTAAGCACAGATCCTAATGCATTTAAAACATCCTTAGAAACATAATTTTCTGACGCAATAAGATTAATAACATCTTTTTGCCTTTTATCTTCTGTCTTTATTAGCTTTTCTACTTGTTTATCACGCATTCATTTATTCTAACACATTTCATAATTATTGTTCCTAATAAATCGGTCCTAAAAATTTTTGAACCAAACAAAGAAAGAACATCTAATGTTTCTTGATGTGGATGACCATATTTATTATCTTTTCCATCTGAAATAAACGCATAGGTGGGAGAAGTAGCCTTTACAAATTCCGGAGAAGTAGAAGTGCGTGAGCCATGATGCCCAACTTTTAGAATATCACTGTTTAATTGTGCCATAGAATTTTCTTCAAGAATTATTTTTTCCGTTTTAATTGTTGCGTCTCCGGTAAGCATTATAGAAGTATTGCCATAAAAAAGTTTAGCTACTATCGATCCGTCATTTGTGGACCAAAAGGATACGTCGCGATCGGGAAATAAAATTTGAATAAATACTCCATCGCCTAGATTTAATCTCATTCCTTTTTTTGCTAAGATACTTGGAACATTTTTTTTCTTTAATTCGTCTTTTAAATTTTGATACACCTTAGAATCAGTTAAGGTCCCCGGTTCAAATACTTCATCCACTTGATAAATCTTTAAAACATCCAGGAAACCACCGATATGATCTTGATCCGGATTGGTAATAATAAATGCGTCTATTTTTCTGTCAAAAGGAGATATTACTTGAGAAAGTTGATTTAAAATTTTTCTCGGAGGTCCACTATCAATCAATATTTGTGTTCCAGTTGGGGATTCAATAAAAAGGGCATCCCCTTGTCCGATATCCAACATAGCAAAAGTAAAACCTCTGTGATAATTTTGCCAGGCAAGATAAAAAATAAAAATATTTGCCATCAAAAGCAAAAAAGCAGAGAAAAACAGCCAATATTTTTTACAATTTTGAAACATGTTATAATACTAACATGCAAACATTCACACCAAAAATTTTTAATATACAAGAATTAAAAGGGATATCGGTTAAAAATATAGAAGAGCATCTGAAATTGTATGCGGGGTACGTAAACCAGGCCAATCTTGTGCTTGAAAAAATTAAAGAGTTGTCGGAAAACGCTGAAGCAAATATGGGATTAATTAGCGGGTTACAAAGAAGGTTTGGTTTTGAATACAACGGCATGCGAAATCATGAAATTTATTTTGATTCATTGTCCGGCAACGCAAATACCCTAAAAGAAAATAGTGAGTTTAAAAAGGCTTTCGTTTCAGAATGGGGTTCATTTGAAAAATGGCTTGCATTATTTAAAGCAATCGCGACAACCAGGGGTATTGGTTGGGCAATGCTTTATTATGATAAGAAAGAAAAAAGATTATTG
>Ga0209541_10015124_pt1 | contig 11573 bp, 8 predicted proteins | sample RifCSPlowO2_01_FD_184027 | JGI IMG/M metagenome (GOLD analysis project Ga0209541, IMG submission 184027) | Groundwater microbial communities from Rifle, Colorado - Rifle CSP2_plank lowO2_0.1 (SPAdes) (version 2) | ecosystem: Environmental > Aquatic > Deep subsurface > Groundwater | place: Rifle...
TGTCGGCTGTTGATATTACATTGTCATTGTGGGATATCATAATGTACTGGGCCCTGTCGGAATACTGCCTTATCAATTTCGCAAGCTTCTCGCTGTTGTGCTTGTCCAGAGCAGCATCCACTTCGTCAAGAACATAGAATGAAGCAGGATTGTGCTCTTGTATTGCAAAAATAAAAGCCAGCGCTGTCAATGTCTTTTCCCCTCCTGAAAGGCCTCTTATGTCAAGGAACTTGCTCCCTGCTATCTTTACATTTATCCTGACTCCTGCTTCGAATGGGTTTTCCTCGTTTTCAATCACCAAAGCAGCTTCGGCTCCCTTTGTTGTGAGCATTGTAAAAAAGCTCTTGAAATTATTATTCACAACCTCAAAAGTTTTCATAAAAAGCTCCTTTTTTTTGCCTTCTATCTCTTTCATCATTAAGATAACATCATCTTTTTCCTTTCCAAGCTTGTCTTTCTTTTCCAAAAATTCATTGTACTGCCTTTCTGCCTCATCATAAACCTCAAGAGCGCGCATATTGACAGAGCCAATATCCTCTCTCATTTTTTCGAATTTTGAAATCTCGCTTTTTAGATGCTCCTCGCTTTTTTCCAAATCAAGCTTTACGCCTTCGTACTGCTGGAATTCCTGATTCATTGCAGCTAATCCAGCAGACATTTCAGCATTTTTTAGCGAGTTAAAATTAAGCTTTATCTCGACTTGCCTGCTTTCTTCTGCCTGCTTATCAATGCTAAGCTCATTTTTTTGGATTTCCTCATTTATCTTTGCCTGCCTGCTAAACAAGCCCTTAAACTTTGTGTAGAAATCTTTTGCAAGAGCCTCTTTCTCTTTTAGCATTGACTCCTTCTGCGCAATTGATTCTTGAAGCCTTGCCAGTTCATTGTTAAACTCTTCATCATCCTTGCCTATCTGCTTTAATATCCTTTCTGTCTTATCCTTCTCAGGCAGGAATATATTTATTATTTGCGCGTCTATATTTTTTATTTCAGAATTGAGCCTTATTATCTCCTCGCTGAGCTCCTTGAACTTCTGCTCAAAGGTATTTAATTCCGCAAGTAAAATAGGGTCATTAAGGTTGGATATCACATTCCTTAATTTTTGCTTTTCTATCTTTAAGCTTGTCATTTCCTTATTATGCTCTGCAATTTCATTGCTGATTTTGCTTATTTCATTGCTGATTTCTTTCTCTTTTGACTCCAGCTCTTTTTGCTGCTGCCTTGAAGCTTCCGTATCAGTTGGCTCTAAGTGCATTGATGTCTCAGATTTTATCATCTCTCCTTCTAGAACTGCTTTGTCTTCCCGCAGTTTTGTTATTTTTGACTCATTCTCGAGCCTTCTTTTTTCAAGAGCGTCTATGAGGCCTGCGAACTCGCTCGCTTTCTTCTCGTTTTCCTGAAGGCTTTCAGCGACTTCCATCTCCTTAAATCCAAAAGCCTCTCTCCTGCGCTCTCTGAAGCCGCCGTGCATTGCGCCGCTGACATCGGCAACATCCCCGTCTAAAGTGACGAATTTGGCCTTGCCAATCCCTAATCTGGAAGCAACATGTATATTGTCTACTATGACGGCATCAGAAAAAACATATGAAAATATTTTTTTAAACTTAGGCTCAAACGACACGAGCTTGATGGCCAAGTCATGAACTCCTTTAGCGCCTATAAGCTTCTTGGCTTCATCGCTTGATTCTTTTCCCCCTATTTTATTCAGGGGCAAAAAGGTTGCTGTGCCAAGCCTATTCTCCTTAAGGTACTGTATAAGCTCTGCCGCTAGCCTGTCATTTTCTACTACAATGCTCTTTATTCTAGGGCCAGCAGCCACTTCTAAGGCAACAGCATACTTTGAGCTTACGTTGCCCAAATCCGCAACTGTCCCATATATTCCTTGTTTTCTGCCCTTTAACTCAAGAATCTTTTTTACCGCTAAGTCTCCTCTTGCAAATTCTTTTATTGTTATGTCTTTAGCCCTTAATTTGGCCAGCTCTTCGTTTATATTATTCAGCTTTCTTCTTGATTCAGACAGCTGCACTGCGAAAGAAGAGTCTTCATCAAGGCATTTATTAAGCTCTAGAGTAATCGTCTTGAATGACTGCCTTTTGTCTTTCAAGGCATCAAGCTGCTGCTTATGCTCCTTTTCCACATCAATTACTTTCTTTATTTTGTCGCCTATTGCATTTATGTCGTGGCCTACCCTGTCCTTTTCCCTTATAAGGTTATGCTGGCTTTCCCTTAAAGCAGTTATCTCTTTTTGAATTTCGTCTGCTTTTTTGTCGATTTCTTCAACATTCTTTTCAATATCGGCCAAATTGTCAAGCTTGTTTTTTTCCCTGAATTTGATTATCTTGCTGTTAATCAGCTCCCTATCGCTGTTCTTTGAGCCTATTTGCGTCTCATACTCCTTTTTTTCTCTTGTCATCTGGGCAATCCTTTTTTCTATATCCTCAACGCTGCTTTTTAAGTCGCTTTTTCTTTGCTTTATCTTGCTTAACTCATTCTTGCATGTATCAATTCTTGAGTTGTTTCTTGCTAATTCTACCTTTAAAGACTCAACCTCTTTGTTCAGTTTGAGCTGCTCTATCTCGCCCTTTTCTTCAATCTCTTTTGAAATTGCTTCTATTTGCTTCTTTTTATCTTCATTTTCCGCTTTTAGCCTGCTTATCTTTTCCCTTATAGATGCAAGCTCTTTGTTGCCCAAGTCAATCTTTTCCTGTATACCTTTTTTCTCGCTATCCTTTTTGTCTATCTGGAGCTTTAGGTAAGATGCTTTGTTGCTCTTTATCTTGTCATTCATCTCCTTATATTTCAATGCTTCATCTCGGTCTTTCTTTAGCTCTTTGAGGTAAGTTCCCCTCTCTGTAAGTATAAGCTCAGTTTCCCTTAAATGCTGCTCAACCTTTTCAAGCTCAAGCATTGCCTTGTGTTTTTTCTCCTCATAAACAGATATTCCGGCTATGTCCTCTATCAAAACTCTTCTGTCTTCGGGATGCATTTCAACAAATCTTATAATATCGCCTTGAAGAATTATGTTGTATCCGTCAGGGTCAATTTTTGCTAAAGACAGCAGGTTTGTAATATGCTGCCTTGTCATGGCCTTGTCATTAATCTTGTAGACTGACTGCCCATTCTGCCTTACAATTCTAGTGATTTTAACCTCTTTGTCCTCCGTGGGAAATACTTTGCTTGTGTTGTCAAAATAAATGCTTACCTCCCCATGCTTTGCAGGATTTTTGGATTTGCCGCCATTATAGATAAGATTGGCCGACTTCTCTGCTCTTAAGTCTCTTGATGAAGATTTTCCAAGAACAAAGCAAAGCGCGTCTAGGACATTAGATTTTCCAGCGCCGTTTGGCCCAAGAACGCAGTTAAAATTACATCCAAAAAGAATTTCTGTATGCTTTGCAAAGGACTTGAAGCCCTGCATTACCATCTTATTTATCCTTGTGCCTTTCACAGCCTCTGCTGCAACAGCCATTTGCGGGGCTGCGCTTTCAATTGATGCTTGGCCATTGCTTGAAACCTGCTCGTCCATGATAACTCTTCTATAAAGGTATTATTTAAAGGTTATTATGAAAAAATCAGCTTTTTTGAAAAAGCTGATTTTTTCAATTCAATAAGTATTTTATACTACTTAATCTAAAGTATGCAAAAAAGATGTTTGGGGTGGTAGAGATGGAGCAGGATTATAAGAACATTATTTCTCATATAGATATAGACAGAAGCTTAGGGGCCATTGAGCATTCTGCTTTTAACGGCCTTGAAGATGAATCTTTAGCCGATTTCAAAAGTGATATTGAGGAAGGAAACGACTCAATCGAGATGCATCTTATCAAATCAAAGGCATATAAAGAGGCATTGACATTGAAGCTCAAGAAAAGCAACGGCGCTTACTCTAACGTATGGAGGGATTTTCTTAGGGAAGAGCAGAAGACATTTGGAGGAAGCAAGATATTTTATATAAACAACGAGTGCAGCAAACTGCTGGTTTTCTCTTTGCCAAGCGAGATAAAAAACAAGCTTAATATGGTTGTAACAAGGCTTAACAAAATTAATGAGAAGATAACAAGAATTAACTCTAAGATTAAAAAAGAAAACCTTGATTTATACGCTGCTAAAATTAAAAACAAAGAAGCAATGAGCAAAAAGAAAGACGAGATAATAAACTTCATTAATGAGAATTTGAGGGTGTAAAGGCTAAGGATAAATTTAGGTTAGATTGAACTGTTCAAGAAACCATTTTCCTAAACCTTTTCATAAATTCCTCAAAATCAGATGTTTTTATGTTTAATCCGCATGCGTGCTCATGGCCGCCGCCGTAGCCTTGCAGTCCAACTAGCGCTTTTTCAATTAAAGGAGGCAGGATGAGATTAGTTGATCTTATGCTGCATTTCATTTCATCATTTTTCTCTCTTCCTATTAATATAACGTTATCAGGATAAAAGTGTATCGCCTCATTCGATAAATCACTTGTAAAACTAGTCTTGTCATCTTTGTAGGCAAAAAAAATGAGCTTATCGCTTGTTTTTTTTGCAAGCTGCATAACCTCTTTAATCAAAGGCTCGTACATTTTGTTTACTTGCTCATATCGTTTGTAAATAAACTTGCCCTGCGAACTTTCCTGGTTTAGTATTTCGTATGGTGTTTCTATCCTTGTCAGGATTTTAATGCATTTCATAACTTCGTCAGTCTTGCCTTTCAGTACAAAGGAGAATACCCTTATTAAGCGTCCGAGTTTCGTGTTAAATATAACATCCCCTGGAGATTTATACGGCTTGTCTATAAGCTCGGGAAATTCTTTCTTGAAGTCATTGATAAAATATGGGATAAACCAGTCTGCAATGCACCCTAAAGTCCCAATCCACAAATCTTGCTGGACAACTTGATAGCACATGAAAGAAGTCGGGTGGTTGTCTTCGGAATTTGAAATTCTTGGATTGAAATATTTTACATTGTCCCTTTCAAATGGCCCGTGATGATCAATCCATATTACAGACACTTTCATCTTATTCATTTCGTCCAAAAAGTCTTGCTCAACAACTGCTAAATCAAGGACAAAGATTTTATCAGGCTTATACTCTTCTACTTTTTTTGTGAATACAGTTCCTAGCTTAGGGGTTGTTTTGACAATTATTCCTCGACCTTCCTTCTTGTAGCGGTAAAGTTGAAGGAATGAGCATAGCCCATCTTGGTCGTCGTCAAAAAAGAAAAGCGGCCTTTTGCAGTTGTCTAAGTGCTCTCTTATCTGCTTTGTTTGAGTGTTTGAAAGTGCCATATCGTGTTGTTTATTTTTTTATAATTAAAATGTTTCTTCTCCAAAAGTTAAGGCCTAAAAAGTGGGCTTACTTTATAGAATAGTATCCATTTTGAGTCTATTTGGATAGGTGCAGGATCACAAATTATTTTCGATGGATCTGCTGTCTTCAATCTGAATCCCGCATCATTATCCAAATTGGCCCCATCAGATGTTGTTGCACTTCCGATACCATCTCCAACACAAAAAAATTGCCGCCAAATTGTATTAGTAATTGCGACAGTGTTTGACACCGAGCCTTGCTCTCTGATTATTTTCTCAAATTTAAAGCTTAAGCCATCCGATGATGAAGCAGCTATTAACCTAGGCCCTTGTGCAAGATACATAAACCATTCATCACCAATATTTACAATGTCCGGGTCCGTTATTTGAGGGTACTCAAATCTAAATCCTTCTTCTTCCTCAAAGTAGATGCCATCAGAAGATAAAGCGCTATGAACCCTATTTTTGAGTTGAGTATCAATGACTCCATGTTGCTGTGGAGCTAAAAAAACAACATAATACAAGCGAATTCTTCCATCAGGTAAAAGCACTGCTTCTGGGTCTGCACCACTTGCAAATTGCCTTGGACTTTTCAACTGCAACGAGCCTTGTTTCCATGTTTTGCCATTGTCATCGGAAGTTGCAACCATCAAGCCAGACTTGCTGCGTCTAGCACCATCTACGGCATAAATTATTATGCGTCCATTTGGCAGTTTAATAATATCAGGCACAGACGCTTTGTCAAAAATTATACCTTCTTCTTTATTAAAATTTAATCCATCTTCTGATGATGCTCTTAAAATTTGATGATAAAATGGTCCTTGAGGGTCATTGAAAGGATCTGAAGTTGCTGACGGATTGTCAAACTTTAAGTCATCTTGCGATATACCTCCATTGGGGGTTATTGTTTGTGTTTCTTTTGATATTTTGGGCACTTCTTTTGCTTGGTCTTCCATTTCTTTTGCTGCAGGTTCTTTTGTTTCTATTACTACGGGCATTTGTTCTTTAGGTTCTATATCAGGTTCTATAGATTGATTGGATTGATTAGTAGCACAACTGCTTAAAAAAAGAGTAACTATTAACAAAATAGAGAGAGTAAAACAATGCTTTAGGTTCATTAAATTATTGTCATTCATTTTCAATCAATTCCTCTGCTTTATATATAAATTCGCCTATTCCTCCCCCAAGTTTTTTATTAATCTTTTCCATTTCCTTGTTATGTTGCTCAAAAAACATTCCTAGTTTTTCTTTTAACTCTTTTTCTGATGAATTCTCTTGTTTATCAAGGAAATCCTGCAATTTTCTTCCAATTTCGAACCTTTTTTCTAAAAAACCCATTTGGACCATCCTTGCATTTATTTCTTTACAATTATTTTCTCTTCACTTTCTTTTATTTTTTCTTTATGTCCACGTATATACAAAAAAAATACATTAGTATATAAATCTTATACTCTTTTAGGTACTAGATAAGACACCCTACTTTTAACAATTTTATTCAAAAAACACTTAGAAAAATAAAAAATCTATCTTAATCTGTCTTCTAGCCTTCTTAGCATTTCTTCATCCTTATTCTTCAATTTGCACCATATAACCTATAGTTAATGCGCCCATCCAGACTGGTGCAGTGGAAGGGATTATGACATTTATTGAGATTCCAAAAAATTTCAGTGCTAATGCAAATGTTACAGCAAACAAGCTTGAAAATATAAAACTAACAAAAAGAAACTTTATCTTGTTCGCATTTCTAATAGGCAGTGCATGTGGCAGTATGCTTATATGTGGATGCCTATGCTCAGGTGGTGGCATTTTTGTTGCCTCTTTGAAGCTTTTCAATTTCTTGGCCTATGCGCTCTACTAAGCCATTTGGCAATAATGCTCTTTGCACTGCTTCTATTGGTGCTATTTTTTGCATCACTCCTTGACTCCATTGTCTAATTGCTTGGCGGTCTCTTTCTTTCTTTAACTGCTGCGCGTATTCCAAAGCAGCTAATAAGATTGGTGCTGCATTTTGACAGTATCCTGTTTCTTCTATTGCAGTTCTATAATACGTCAAAACTGCAACATGGGCATTATCTTGTTGGGCGTCTTCGGCCATTCTTACATATTCGTCTATCGTTGGCATTTTTACCTCCAGAAACTTATTTCGAGTTTCTTATGAAAATAGAAAGCATAGCAAGCATATAAATATTTCGATTTTTCTAATAAAACAGAAAAGAAAGATTTTTATATGAATATCGAAATTATATGCTTATGCCTCCTTTACATGATGAAATATTCCACAAAGCCTTAGCATCTGATATAAGAAGAGAGATATTACTCAGTCTAGCTAAAAAAGAAAAATACCTTAGCGAGATTTCTGACGAAATAAAGAAAAAGCCCCAGACAGCAGATTTTCATCTTAATTTATTGCAGGAAATTGGCTTGATAGATAGTGAGTGGAAAGAAGGAAAAAAATATTATTTTTTAAGAGATAAAAGAATATTAGATTTTCTTAAAGAGAGAAAGCCAATTCCTTTACATTTAAGGCCAAAACCGCCACATGAGATTGTTATTGATGCTTGGGATGATTTATCAAAAAAATTGGAAAGTATAGAGAAAAAGATTGATAAGTTGCTGGAAGATAAGAAATCATAATTTGTGCATAAAAATAAGCAATAAAGATTAAATCTTTTCCAGATGTATCTCAAATTCCTTGTTTTTCACTTTTTCTTTGCTTATAAAAGGATGCTTCTTGCTCGGCTCTAATTCGGAAATCCTGAATTGTGAAGCGCCTACTTTTTCTTTTATTATAATTGTCCATTCTTTAAGCATTTCTTTTAATTCTTCATCCGCCTTAATAAATAAAGATATATTGTCAGATTTTTGCAAGCCAGCTTTCTTTCTTAGCGCCTGGACCCTTCGCATTATCTCTCTTGTAAATCCTTCTGCTTCTAGCTTGTCATCTATTTCCTTGTTAAGGTAAATAAATCCATTCTTGAAAGCCCCTTCTTCATATGGTGCTGGCACTTCTCTTGCAACAATCAAATGATCCTTAACAAGGTTTACGTTCTCTCCATTAATCTTGAAAGAATAATTTCCCTTTTCTTCTATATGGCTTAATACAGTTTCTGGGCTCTCAATTACAAGCTGCGCAATTATCAAAGGAGATTTGTCTCCAAAATCAGGCCCTATCTTTGAGTAATCAGCCTTCACTTTTAACTTGACATTTGGCATAGACTCGACAACTCTTACTTCTTTAATATTCACCTGCTTTTTTATTATGTCTTTGAGTTTTTCTACTGCATTAGCTATATTGTTATCCTTTGTAGCTATAACTATTTCTTTTATTGGCCATCTTAAGTTAAGGCATATCTTTCTGTTCCTTGTCTCAAGCGCAGCTTGTATAATCTCACCTATCACACTCATTGATGCTTCAAGCTCTTTGTCGATTAAGTTTGCGTTAAGATTAGGCCAACTAAACAAGTGAATGCTCTCTTCCTTGAGCTTTAGCTCGTGCCTTAAGTTTTGGTATATCCTTTCAGTTATAAAAGGCGCAATTGGGGCAAATAATTTTAATATGTTAAATAGCACATTAAAAATAGTATAAAGCACGACTTTTTTTTCAGAGTCATTTCCAATCGAAGCCTTGTCCCTTGTTAGCTGCATGTATGTTCTGCTCAACTCCAAAAAAAGTTCTTCTACTTGCAATGGGACTTCATTCAGCCTGTAGTCATCAAACATTTCTGTAACTTTCATAATTGTTGAATTAAGCTTAGAAAGTATATACCTCTCTTCGACATCAAGTTCGTGAGCCTCAAAATCCAAGTTGGCAGGATTTATTTTAAGCAAATTTGTCATTTCAATAACATACTTATGTATGTTCCAAAGTACAATAAGATTTTTGTGCTTAACCCGCATGTCATCAAAATTGTAATTAATATCGACCCCGGGGGATGTACCGCCTATCATATAATACCTTAAGGTGTCTGCACCATATTCACTTATAACCTCTTGAGGCAGGATGTAGTTGCCAAGTGACTTGCTCATCTTTCTTCCTTGTGAGTCATTAATAAAGCCATGCATGTATACCGCCTTAAATGGCACGTTATTCATTGAGACCATTGAAGCAACAAACAAGAGATTAAACCAGCCTCTAATTTGATCAATCCCTTCTAGTATAAAATCAGCAGGATAAAACTTCTCAAACAATTCTTTTGTTCTTGGATAATCCAAACAATTCCAGGATGCAGAGCCTGCATCTATCCATACATCTAGAATATCTGGAATCCTTTCTTTCATGCTGCCGCATTTGCATTTGATTTTTACTTCATCAATCCATGGCTTGTGCAAATCATCTGGGACTCTGCCAGCAAGTTTTCTTAGCTCATCCACAGAGCCAACTACTACAAAATCCTTACATTGCTTGCATTTCCAAATTGGCAATGGTGTTCCCCAATATCTCTGTCTGGTTATTCCGTTGTCTCTCAAATTAGCAAGCCAGTTGTCAAAATTTCTCGAGCCTGCAAAATCAGGAACCCATTTTATGCCTTTGTTCAGCTCCCTCATTTTATCCCTTAAATCTTCTATTTTAAAGAACCATTGCGTTGTAGTCCTAAAAATAACAGGGCTTTTGCAGCGCCAGCAATGCGCATAATCATGCCCTATCTTTGTTTCCGCAACCAAATACCCTTTGTTTCTTAGCTCTTCCACTATCTTCTTATCATCTTTTTTCGCAGCCAACCCTTTGAAAATGCCGCTTGTTTCATCAAAAATGCCTCTTTCTGTCAAAGTGTTAAAAGGGGGGATGCTATTCCTGTGGCCGACCTCATAATCCTCCGGGCCGCATCCAGGGGCCATATGCACCAAACCAGTTCCTGCGCTTAAATCAACATACTCGTGGCTTGAAACTACAGTATGCACTTTTGGATGCTTTTCTTTTAACTCTCTTAATTTGGGCAACTCCTCTTCAAATGGAGCGGCATATTCTAATCCCAGCAGAGCATTTCCCTTGAATTCCTCTAAAACCAAAAATTTCCTTTGCACAATTCCATCTATAAAGCTTGATGCTAATGATTTGGCAACAATCCATTTTTCATCGCCAACTTTTGCCCTTACATAATCCAATTCTGGATTTACCATAACACCTAGGTTGAAAGGGATTGTCCACGGAGTTGTTGTCCATATTATCAGAAACTCATTCTCCTTGTTTTTAACAGGAAACTTGACAAATATGGATTCATCCACAACATTTTCGTATACCAGTTCATGCTTGGCCAGCGATGTGGCGCATGAAGCGCACCAGTGCATTGTTTTTTCTCCTTCGTAAAGCCTCTCATTTTCATATGCCTTCTTTATAAGCCACCACTCGCCTTCCATGTAAGTGTTTTGCACAGATTGGTATGAGTTATCAAAGTCCATCCATGCCCCTATTCTTTTGAAGTCGTTATTCATAGAAATAAGGTTATTCACAGCAAATTCCCTGCACGCATTCACAAAATTAGCTATGCCAAAAGCAGGGATCTCCTCCTTGTGATTTAGCCCGAGAGATTTTTCAACAGCCTGCTCAGTCGGAAGGCCATGCATATCATAGCCTGCCCTGTCCCAAACATCAAATCCCTGCATTCTTTTGTATCTCAGCACACTATCCTTTAACGCTTTGTTCCATGCCGTGCCAAGATGCACCTTTCCAGAGGTATAAGGCGGGCCGTCTAAGAAATAGAATTTTTGTCGCCCTATATTCTTTTTCTTGGCTTGAGCATAAATATTGTTGTGTTTCCAGAACTCACTTATATCCTGCTCTTGCTTTGGCGCATCGTAGTTTTGTATCATTTTTAGTATAAAAATTTTTCAATTTAAAATTAAAAATTTTTATGCTTATTTAAATTTTTGTAAGAATAAACGCCGCTAAATAACAAGCTTTAAATATAAGGCCTGATTTACTAATGAGTTCATCGCCTCCTAATCTATATATTTTAGATATACAAATTCTAAATAACCATATATAGAAGATTAGTGCGGATTTGGGTGCTTGATGTGTGCATCAAGTACGAGTAGTAATCTAAGTTTCAGAATCAAAAAGCGACCAATAGTAGGTTTAATTCCCGTTGATCCTGCGGGAGGTTGCTGCTATTGGGGTTCGATTAAGCCATGCAAGTCTTCTCGCAAGAGAGGCAAACTGCTCAGTAACACGTCGATAATCTGCCCTTAGGTCTGGGATAACCTTGGGAAACTGAGGGTAAGACCGGATAGGGAAACTCAACTGGAAGGTGGGTTTCTTTAAAAGCAATGCCTAAGGATGAGTCGGCGGCGG
>Ga0209541_10015125_pt1 | contig 11573 bp, 5 predicted proteins | sample RifCSPlowO2_01_FD_184027 | JGI IMG/M metagenome (GOLD analysis project Ga0209541, IMG submission 184027) | Groundwater microbial communities from Rifle, Colorado - Rifle CSP2_plank lowO2_0.1 (SPAdes) (version 2) | ecosystem: Environmental > Aquatic > Deep subsurface > Groundwater | place: Rifle...
AACAGCATAGCACTGCGTGCTATGCTCATTCATCCCCGTCCTTCAGGCGGCTATACGATATGACGCCGCCTCCGGACGGGGTTTCCTGTAAGGAAGTAATAAAAAACCCCTCGCCACAGCGAGGGGTTTTCGAAAAAACTATTCAGATTCTGTTTCTATAACTACCTGGTCAGAAGCGCTCCCCTCGATAACTTTCAACCGCTCTGCACTAAAACCGGTCCCGGCCGGAATCAATTTGCCGATGATAACATTTTCTTTGAGTCCCCGGAGATAATCGGTCTTGGCATTAACAGCGGCTTCGATCAAAACTCGGGTAGTCTCCTGGAATGAAGCGGCAGCGAGGAACGATTCGGTATTCAGGGAAGCCTTGGTAATGCCCAAAAGTAGCTGGTCGGCCTGAATTTTCTTTTGTCCCGCCTTCTGAAGACGTTTGTTGACCTCATCAAGGTGAAGGCGGTCAATCATATCTCCCACCAAATACTCAGAATCCCCCGAGTCGGTTACCCGGAGTTTGCCGAACATCTGTCGGACAATTACCTCAACATGTTTATCCGCAATATTCTGCCCCTGGGACGTGTAGATATCCTGAACCTCGCGGATCAAATAACTCTGACATTTTTCCACTCCCTGAAGCAGCATGATCTGCTGCAGATTAAGGTTCCCCTCGGTAAGCTGCTGACCCTTAGCGACCAAATCACCGTCTTTGATCATAAGCTGCATAGCCGATGGAACAATGTACTCCCGGAAACTCTCGGCTTCTCTAATAACCAGGACTTTCCGCTGACCGTCTGAGGCTTGCTCAAGTTTGATCGTCCCAGCATTCACGGCTTTAACCGTCGCTCCTTGTTCGTCGAGAAGAAGCGGATCGCCTTTTTTGACCTTCTCCCCATCGGTAAGCTGGGATGTCTGGCCGACCGGGAGCAAATATTCATCTTTTTCCATGTCCGGATCCTCAATGCGGAGAACTATTTCTTTTGAATTTGGGCGCGAAACATAAACGAGACCGTCGATTTCGGACATCACTGCCTGCCCTTTCGGCTCGCGCGCTTCAAAAAGCTCCTCAACCCGAGGCAAACCTTGAGTAATATCCAAGCCTGCCACACCGCCGGTATGGAATGTCCTCATCGTGAGCTGGGTCCCTGGCTCTCCGATGGCCTGCGCAGCCACGATCCCCACCGCGGCCCCTAGTTCGACTGACTTATTAAACCCGAGGTCAAAGCCGTAACAATTGACGCAAATCCCGCGTTTCAACTGACAATGCAAGACGGAACGGACCATGATGTTCTCCGCCCCACTTTTGTCCACTTCAGCGGCTAAGAGATCGTCCACTATTTTCCCCCGTTTGGCTACCACTTTTTTGGATTTTGGATCAATGACATCCTCGGCGAGCACACGCCCAAACAACCGCTCCTGAAGCGTTTTCCCCATCGCCTGGGTTTCGATAAGGGTAATGAGCAGCCCCATTTTTGTACCACAGTCCTGTTCATTGACCACGACATCCTGTGCCACGTCCACCAAGCGGCGAGTCAGATAACCGGCATCGGCGGTCCGAAGAGCGGTATCGCTCATCCCTTTACGAGAGCCGTGCGTGGAAATAAAGTATTCCAAAATACTCAGCCCCTCTTTGAAACTATCGCGAACGGGCAGCTCAATAACATCGCCGGCCGGGTTCACCACCAAACCTTTCATACCGGTCATCTGCGATACCTGGGAGAGGGAGCCGCGAGCCCCGGAAGTCACCATGGAAAACACAGGTCCGTTCTTATCCAACGATTTGTTCACCTCGTCCGTAACGCGATCACGAACTTCGGCCCAGATCTCCACCACGCGATTATATCGCTCGGCATCAGTCAGCAGACCCTCGCGGAACTGGTCATAGGTCTTCTGCACTTCTCCATCGGCTGTCCGCAAGAGCTCCTGTTTTACAATCGGAACTTGGAGATCGTCCATCCCCCATGACAAACCCGAAGCGGTGAGGGATTGAAATCCGAGCTTCTTGATGTCATCAATGAGCACGGCGGTGCGGTCAGTGCCTAAACGCCGGTAACATTCGCGAAGGAGCTGCCTGAGCCGCTTTTTATCCATAATTTCGTTAATAAAACCCAGTTCCTGGGGCACTATATCGTTAAAAAGCATCCGGCCCATACAAGTCTCAATCAGCTGACCGTTCATACGTACTTTTATCTTCGCTTTCAGGGACAAATGTCCGCTTTGATTGGCAAGCACCGCCTCCGCCTGATCGGCAAAGATCTTGTTTTCGCCAAGCTCACCGGACTTGGTAGTAGTAATATAATAACAGCCGAGAACCACATCTTTGTCCGGGGTCATGATCGGATCCCCTGAAGCAGGTTTCAAAAGGTTGTGCGAGGAAACCATCATCTCTTTGGCTTCAAACTGCGCCCGCGATGTCAGGGGAACATGGACCGCCATTTGGTCTCCGTCAAAATCAGCATTGAAGGCCTGGCAGACCATAGGATGGATCTGGATTGCCTTCCCCTCGATAAGCACTGGCTGGAACGCTTGGAACCCGAGACGATGCAAAGTCGGTGCGCGGTTCAAAAGCACAAAGTGGTCTTTCGTGACTTCCTCGAGAATATCGTAAACCTCCGCCCGCTGTTGTTCAATGAGGCGGTTCGCGGAGCGCACATTGTGCGCGTACTCCCGGGAAATTAACTTCGAGATGACAAACGGTTTGAAAAGTTCTAGCGCCATCCGCTTTGGGAGACCGCACTGATGCAGTTTGAGCTCCGGGCCAACCACGATGACCGAGCGACCGGAATAGTCCACTCGCTTCCCGAGCAAATTCTGTCGGAACCTCCCCTGTTTTCCTTTGAGCATGTCCGCCAAGGAACGAAGTTTGCGCCGTTGACCAGTCGAGGCCGTCACTTCTTTTCCGTGACGGATGGAATTGTCGATAAGGGCATCTACTGCTTCCTGCAACATGCGTTTTTCATTCCGGGTGATAACTTCAGGGGCGTTAATCTCCAGAAGCCGCTTCAAACGGTTGTTGCGGTTGATCACGCGGCGGTACAGATCATTGAGGTCGGACGCGGCAAAGCGACCACCGTCCAGCTGGACCATCGGCCGCAGATCAGGAGGGATCACTGGCAAAATCGTGATCAGCATTGATTCGGGACGCATAGCCGATTTCACGAGACTTTTGGCAAGTTTCAGGCGCTTGATGATTTTTCGACGATTCGCACCTTCGGCCTCCCCGAGTTCCTGCTCAAGCTCCTGAATCAATTTTTCCATATCTATGGACTTCACCATCTGATAGACGGCCTCGGCGCCGATACCCGCCTTGAACACCGGCCCATACTTGAGGGAGAGGTCGCGATATTCGAGCTCGGAGATGACCTGCATCTTTCGAAGCGACCGCAGTTCCGAACGGGCGAGATCGCGGATCTTTTCAAGCTGCACAACTTCATGCTCCATATTCTCATGAAGCCTCGCGAGCTCCGTTTCGACCTGCGCCTTGTGTACTTCTTCGTTTCCACCCGCAGAGCTTTTGGCGGAGCGGGATTTGGAAAAAAGTTTTTCGTAGCGGCTCTCGATCTCCTTCTTCTTTGCCTTGAACTCCTTTTCGATCTGAGCCAGAGTTTCAGCGCGAGCGTCTTCCTTGACCTCTGTAATTACGTAGGATGCAAAATAAATGACTTTTTCAAGCTCTTGTACTGAAAGATTGAGGACCAGACCAAGGCGCGACGGCACGCCGCGCAAGAACCAAATATGAGCAACGGGGACTGCCAGCTTGATGTGACCCATGCGCTCACGACGAACTTGCGCCCGGGTCACTTCCACGCCGCACTTGTCGCAAATGATTCCTTTGTAACGGATCCGTTTATACTTGCCACAGTAACACTCCCAATCCTTTACCGGCCCAAAAATCTTCTCATCGAACAGCCCCTCTTTCTCAGGTCGCTGAGTTCGGTAATTGATGGTTTCCGGTTTGGTTACTTCGCCATAGGACCAACCCAAAATCTGCTCGGGGGAAGCGAGCTTGACTTGTACAGCTTTGAATTCTGAAGTTTTTTGAAACATGGGGTAAAATTAAGCCTCGCTAGCAGCTTTAAGCTTTGCGTCGTTCTTCTCCCGAATCTCTTTGTCTAGCGTGGTCAGTTCCTTGATCTCTCCTTCTTCATCCGAAGGGCCGGTTTCGCCTATCAAGTTCACGTCCAAACACAAAGACTGCAGTTCCTTCACAAGCACACGGAAAGACTCCGGTACGTTCGGAGTACGGATGGGCTCGCCTTTTACGATAGCCTCATACGTCTTGGATCGGCCGACCACGTCATCGGATTTTATAGTGAGCATCTCCTGCAGAGTATGGGCTGCGCCGTAACCTTCCAGGGCCCAAACCTCCATTTCACCAAATCGCTGACCGCCAAACTGAGCTTTCCCGCCGAGTGGTTGCTGGGTAATCAAGGAGTAGGGACCAGTCGACCGGGCATGCATCTTATCATCCACAAGGTGATGCAGTTTCAACATATAAATGTAACCGACCGTGACTTTCCCATCAAAAGGCCGACCAGTCTTACCGTCCAACAAAACAACTTTTCCGTCCTCTGGGAAACCGGATTTGCGAAGCTCCTCTTTGATCTGCTCCTCACTCACTCCATCGAGAGCTGGGCTCGAGGCGTGATAACCAAGCTTGCTTGCGGCGAGTCCCAAATGGGTTTCCAAGATTTGTCCCAAATTCATACGGGAAGCCACGCCCAAGGGGTTGAGAATAATATCTACTGGCGTTCCGTCATTCATAAATGGCATGTCTTCTGCGGGAACAATTTTGGAAATCACACCCTTGTTGCCGTGCCGGCCGGCCATCTTATCACCAACTGAGACTTTCCGAACCACCGCGACAGAAACCTGGATGGACCGAATAACCCCAGAAGAAAGTTTATCACCGCGCTCGCGGGAAAATTCTCTGATGTTAACGACTTTTCCGTACTCGCCATGTGGAAGTGTCAGAGAAGTATCTTTGACATCACGAGCTTTCTCTCCAAATATAACGCGCAGTAACTTTTCCTCCGCCGTAAGATCCGTTTCACCTTTCGGCGTGATCTTTCCAACCAAGATGTCACCGGCCTTTACTTGCGCGCCTATTCGTACCACGCCATTTTCATCCAGATCTTTGAGCTTCTCCTCACCAACATTTGGAATATCGCGAGTGACGATCTCGGGACCAAGTTTTGTGTCCCGCACGTCGACCTTGAAGTCCTCGATATGGATAGAACTGAACAGGTCATCCTGCACGACGCGGTTAGAAATAATCACCGCATCCTCATAGTTGTACCCGCTCCATGACATGAAGGCGACAAGGAGATTCTGACCCAAGGCTAGCTCGCCCTGTTCCGTGGCTGGACCGTCGGCGAGCGCCTGTCCGCGGACGACTTTTTCGGCGCGTTTTACGATCGGCTTCTGGTTGATGCTAGTTGATGTGTTGGAACGCAAAAATTTCTTGAGCAGGTATTCGCGCTTTGCTCCGCCGTCTTCTGCGATGATAATTTTCTCGGCGGTCACAGAAGCCACTGTCCCCGAACCTTCACAAACTACTATTTGTCCGGAGTCGAAAGCGGCCTTTTCCTCGACACCAGTGCCAACAATTGGGGCACGCGGCTGGATGCAGGGTACTGCCTGCCGCTGCATGTTTGAACCCATCAGCGCACGGTTAGCATCATCATGCTCCAAGAATGGGATGAGGGAAGTAGTAATCGAAACAATTTGTTTTGGGGAAACATCTATAAAATCAATCTCCGATGTAGCCGCGATCGAAGGCTCGCTGTGGACCCGCACTGGTACTCGTTCATCGCGCAAATATCCTCCCTCGTCGGCCGGGGTATTTGCCTGCGCGATCACGTACTGGCTTTCCTCAAAAGCATCGAGATAAACGATTTCTTCGGTCAATCGTCGACGTCCATCGGGAGTTTTCTCTACCTTCCGATAAGGTGTCTCAATAAATCCGTAGTCGTTCAAGTGCGCGTAGGAAGCCAAATGCGCAACTAACCCGATATTGGGGCCTTCAGGCGTCGTAATCGGACAGAGCCGGCCATAATGCGAGCGATGCACGTCTCGCACTTCAAAACCAGCCCGTTCACGAGACAGTCCGCCAGGACCCATGGCCGAGAGGCGGCGTTTGTGTTCCAGCTCCGCAAGCGGGTTCGTTTGGTCCATAAACTGCGATAATTGAGAGGAAGAAAAGAACTCCTGCATCACAGCCACAATCGGCCGTACGTGTATCAGCTGGGCGGGGGTTACCGTTTCAAGGTCAGCCAAACTCATGCGATCCTTGGCGATGCGGCTCATCCGCGCCAGACCAACCCGGAATTTCGTCTGGATCAATTCCCCGACAGATCTCACTCGACGATTTGCCAAGTGGTCAATATCGTCGGGCGGCTCCTGCGTGTTATTCAAACGGACAATTTCACGGATGACGTGAATCAAATCCTCTTTTCGCAAAATTCTTTCCGATGTCTCCTCCGCATGGAGCCGCTGACTAAATTTATAGCGGCCCACTTCTGAGAGGTCATACCGGTCAAAATTGAAAAACATGGCCTCTATCAAGGATCGGGCGTTATCTACAGTTGCCAAATCACCAGGGCGGATTCTCTTGTAAACCTCTTTGAAGCCTTCGTCGGCGTTCTTCGAGGGATCCTTGTCCAAAGTATTCTGAATATATTTTAAGTCTGGATTGGTATCCACATCGCGAAATGCTTCCAGGATGTCATCATCCGTAGACAGGCCGAAGACCCGGAGCAGAGCTGTAACCGGAATGCGCCGTTTACGATCGATCTTCACCCCTATCACGCCGTTGCTGTCCGTGTCGAACTCAAGCCAAGCGCCGCGGTTCGGGATTACTTTCCCGCCGTAGTAATTACGACCACGGCTATAAACAGCACTAAAAAATACCCCGGGCGATTTGATGAGCTGGGATACCACTACTCTCTCGACACCATTTATTACAAATGTGCCCCTGTTAGTCATCAGGGGGAAATCACCAAGATAAACGTCCTGGGTTTTGGTCTTGTTCTTGGATTTGTTAATGAGCTTTACTTGCACATATAACGGCGCTTCAAAGGTGGCGTTCCGCTCTTTCGCCAAAAGCTCGTTGTATTTCGGTTTGTCGAGAAAATATTGTCCAAAGTGAAGCTCGAGGTTCTTTCCCGTAAAATCCTTTATTGGGCTGACCTCCTGAAAAAGCTCCTCAAGTCCCTTTTCAAAGAACCAGGCATAAGATTTGGTCTGGATCTCGATCAGGTTTGGAAGATCAATAACCTCTTCCGTAGCGGAAAAACGCCGACGTTTCGCGGAAACACTTCGGCGGATAGGCATATTTAGTGATAGATTAGCTTTTTTTTCGGACATGAAAAGTTACCCTTCCTGCATAAGCAAAAAGGGCCAATTTAATGGCTCTACCAATCTATGGACTTATCCATAGATTTATTTTACTCACCGGAAAAAGTCTGTCAAGCCAGGTAGTGAAAGTTTGCCTGGCCCCGACGGGGCCATAAGAGCTTCAACCGCCAGAAACAAAGCCGCTCGGTAAAAATTATTAAGCTTTGAGAGACAAACTTCCAAATTGGCAAACTTCTACTATCTGGCAAGGAGAATTTTACATTCCTAAGCCTAACCTGCTCCGCCCCCACCTCCGCCTCCTCCGCCACCCGCCCCACCTCCGCCGGCTCCCCCACCGCCTCCACCAGAGCTCGAAAATGCGCTTGTGAAAGACGAGGAAAAGCTCGCACTGAAACCAGAAGGCGAAAAACTGCCTCCCCCTCCACCCGAAACAGAGTAAGCGACACCTCCGGCGTACCAATTCGGCGGCGAAAGGTGCATCCCCTCAAAGGCCTTGGCCCATTTCTTCTCCACGCCAAATACCATGGCATACGGCAGATACTTCTCAAAAAGGTCGGGGGTCAAATTTTGCATCCGGTAGCGCTCGGCGACCTCGAGATACAACTTGAAACCCAACCACTCCTCTCTTAAGATCCGGCCGCGCTCGTTGAGCCGCGCTTCATATTTGAAGTAGGACCACAAACCGACCGAGGAGACCAGGAGGGCAGTTAGCAGCAGCAAAAATTGATTATGTGTGGCGGAAAAGAAAATAAATCCCAAAAATCCGGCAACAATCAAAAGCACCCAAATAATATTTTTTGTTTTTTCCCCGCTTGGCCCAGCCTCGTATGCTTTTGTCTCTGTTTGTGTCTCATCATACACCGCTTCAGTTACTTCTTTTATTGACTCGTGAAGACGCCTCGCCCGACTTTGATTTCTTCGAAGAGATCGGGTCGAGAAATAATCCTCGCCTTCAAATAACGCTCTCAAATAATCCTTTTCATATCGATGCAAATTTGGAGATTCGACCCAATTTTTTAAATTAATTATTTTATAATCTTTTTGAATTGCAAACAATCGACCCAGTTTCCCGAACCAGTTCTCTATTCTGTCTTCCTCTATCTTTATAAACCCGCGAATTGCCAAATCGACGACTGTTGCGGTCAGCCCCCTGTTTGTCAGTTTCTCTTTGGCGATCACCTCGGCCATCGCGGGGCGCAAGTTTTCCGGCGGCTCGTATTGTGGGACTATGGTTCCTTTTCCTTTTTGCGAACCCTCTGCTGCCCACCAGCGCCAAACCCCGGCGAGAACCGCGAATAAAATAATTATCGCTCCCCCGATATAGCCATAATAAAATTTCAGAAAGCCCCGCCAATATGCTGACTGGTCCACAATACCGTGGGGCCAAGACACATCGACAGTGAAATCCTCGCCCTCGGAAAAATTCCTGTCGGAGAAATATAATATTCCACTGTCTTCATCATAGTCTTGTACGCCCGTTCCGGCCTCGAAAGTCCGGTAACTATACTGCCCCACTGTATTTCGAGCTAAAGCCGCGGGTAGGACGATTTCTACGGTCGCCTCGCCGACGGGCACTTGGTAATCGGTAAAAATATCCCAATACAACCGGTCACTTATTTTGCCGAAAGCAATCGCCCCATGAACTTTGTACCTCAAAATCCATTCCTGCGTGGTATCTCCAAGGTCATAGTACCACTCGATATTCTGGGAGCCTCCCTCGCGGAACGTCGTAAATTTTCCCCAAGAATCAGGCTCGAGCTTGTCGAGCCTTTTCCCAACCTCTGCCAAACCCCGACCAGTCTTGCCGTCGATCACTTGGATGTCCGTAATAGAATCCACTTTTTCGAGCAAAATACTCCGCCAGCCGACATGGAAAGCTCCCTCATAAACAAACACTTGATGTTCTTCCACATCAAGTGTTGTGTCTACGTTCACAGCTATTCGGGTATCGATCCGTTCGTATTCGTAGGCCTGAAGCGTGCCTTGAGCCTGAGCCGAAAATCCGGGGGAGGCGCACAATGCCAGCCCCGAGACTACCGCCAAACACAATAAACTTAGTTTGAAATTCATTTTACCCTTGTAATTTTTGCCAGCGCTTTAACACGTACACCCCCACACCAAATCATAGAATAAAAACTACCCTCGGCGCCAGAACGAAACCGCAAAATTATTAGTGCTTTTCTAAACGTTACGACTTTTGGTGTGGGGGTAAATCTGCTGCCACCAATATTTCCCTTGCCAAAAGCCGAATGCGGCACCGCCGATGAGCAGTATCACAGAGACGACGTGATGGATGAGCTCCCAATCCGCCCAAGACAGGCCCGCGCTGTAACTCTCAAAATCCGAGATAAGCGCGCGGATATAAACCATCTCTACCCAAGCATGGAGAATGAACTGCAAAAGGACACCCAGAAAAATAAAGGCAACGATGTAAATTATTTTTTTCATGGAATCTTTTCGACAAATGTCTGGCCGTCCGACACCTGGCACTGGCGGGGGTATGATTCCATAACCGGAAAACCCGCATTTACGCAATCCTCAAAACTTTGAATCGTTGCCGGGGGATTGTACATAACCCGATAAATCACTCCGGCTTTGTCATCGGATAGATACATATTCCCTCCAGGCTGTAGAACCACGTCCACTGGCCGGCCTAAGGCGCCGCCGCCTGTCTCCCAACCAGTTATAAAATCCTCAATACCCTCGTAGTGACCCTCGGCATCGAGCTTGATACGCACCAATTTATAGCCAGTCGGCGCGCTTCTGTTCCAGGAGCCGTGGTAAGCCACAATCAAGTCATACCAATAATCCTCTGGCCAGCCCTCCTCGGGAACGAATCCCAAACCCAGGGGCGCCGAGTGAGCTTGTAAATCCACGGCGGCGGGGCGCTCGAAAGGGGCTTCGCAGGGATTGCGTATATAAGTATTCTTGTCGAAATTCGTGTCATGGATATTTTGTCCGTAACAAATCGGCCAGCCATAGTTGCCGCCCTCTTCGATGACGTTTATCTCGTCCGGTGGGACATCATCCCCGAGATTATCCCGGCCCATTTCCGTGGCCCACATCCGCCCGTCCACGTAGCTCCAGGTAAAGAAAACAGAGTTCCTGAGCCCCCGCGCGTATTCGCGAAAGTCACTGCCATCCTTGTTCATCGTAAAAATCTTTGCCCGCCGCTCATCCGATTCCAGGCAGACATTACACGAGGACCCGATTGAAATATAAAGACGCTCATCCGGCCCAAAAGCGATCGTCCGGGTGAAATGTCCGCCTCCGCTGGGCAAATCCACGAGCTTTTGCGGATTGCTGGCCTTCGCTGTGGCCTGGTCATAATCGAAACGGCTGACCTTGTTCGTTTCGGCTACGTACAAATAACACTTTTGAACCGCGGCGTTCCCCTCGCAGTCCATCGCAATCCCGTGCGGCTGGCGGAGTCCCTCTACAACGGTGATGTTTTTTTCCGCCTTGAAATCCACATTCTCGTCAGACAAGGCGACTATCTTCCCGGCGGAGGTTTCTGAGACAAGCAAACGGCCGGTTGGATCTAATGTTAAAACTCTGGCACCCGGTATCCCGGTGGCAAATATGGAGATGGCGAAATCGTCAGGGACCTTGAGCGGCAGATCCGTGTCATTCATCCCGGGCCGGCTGATATCCTGAGGCGGGGGTGTGATGATTGGCTCGATCCCCTTGATGAAATCAACCAGCCTAGGCAGGTAATTAATAGTTCCCCAAATAGCAAAAGCCACGAAAAGGCTTCCGAATACGACAAGATTGAATTTTTTCATATTCAAAAAAGTTATTCCTGAGTTTATCGAAGGATAACTTTTTTGAATCGCTGCCCTTCGACTTCGCTCAGGGATTAACTGTCATTTAATCAGTTTTTTGAACTCCTCAACCATTGGTACTTGCTCGGATTCAAGGCCATATCCCTCGGCCGTATAAAAAGCGGCCCAATCAGCGGTCACGAGGGAGGAAAATACCTTGTGCGTCTCGTTCTCCCCCTTGAGTTCCAAAATCTCTACTGGAAGGCCGCGGTCCTTATAAAGCTTCGCCGTGATATCCATTCGTTTTTGGATCTGCGGATGGTCACTAGAGTCTTTCAAAAAAATGAAGTGGGTTTTTGCGGACAGCTCGCGGCTGGTGTCTTTGACATCAAAGCCGGTCATCTCATTGTGATTGAGCTCCGGAAAAACGTTGAAGAAGGCGGGCGTCTTACCCGT
>Ga0209541_10015126_pt1 | contig 11573 bp, 6 predicted proteins | sample RifCSPlowO2_01_FD_184027 | JGI IMG/M metagenome (GOLD analysis project Ga0209541, IMG submission 184027) | Groundwater microbial communities from Rifle, Colorado - Rifle CSP2_plank lowO2_0.1 (SPAdes) (version 2) | ecosystem: Environmental > Aquatic > Deep subsurface > Groundwater | place: Rifle...
GGAGGAGAAAACGGTCCAAGTATGTTATCTCAATTAACTGATTTTTTTGGAACCTCTAGAGTTATAGGAAGTGTTCTGCTGCTGATTATTGCTGCGATTGTTGCATGGGTTGTAACAAAGTTCGGGTGATTATATTTTCTGTTGCGATAAAGTTTATAAAGAGCTTAATAATTAATACCCTACTATGATTGAGGAAGGATCTGAAAGTTATGGCTGCGGAATAAATTTATATTCAATTTTAGGAGGTTCTAATGATGTTTATGAGGGGTTTAAAGAATCACTTGGCAATTTTCAATCTTCAGTAGATGCTCTTAGAAAATCAAATACTCTTGGAAGAGTTGCTGACGCTGAATCTTCTTCTCTAAGCAGTTACGAAGAATTTGAAAGATTAGCAAAAATTTTTGGAAGAGTTCCTGAACCTTTGGCTGCGGATTATCTTAAGATTTCAAGAGATTGTTTAGATTTGCTTGCAGAAGTTGGTGCTGAAAGAGAATATGAATCTGTTGCAGATAGAGAATGGCTGATTAAATTAATTCAAACTGAATGGGCTTATTCTTAGTTTAATTATCTTAAATAATTTTCAAAATCCGGAGTTGATTTTTTTCTTTTAGGAGAAGTTTCCCCAGATTCTTTTTTAGAGTTTTCTCTTTGGCTGTCTAAAACCGGGTTGACCATTTTTGAAAAAGTTTCCTGAGTTGCAGTCATTTCTTTTGCGATTTTATTAATGTCTTTTCCATAATCTCCTATTTTTCCCAAGATTGCAGTTTGTAATTGATGAAAATTGTTTTCAAGTTTTTCAACTCTCATTAAGATATTTTTTATTTCTAAAGCAGTTTCATTTTTGAATTTAGTTATTTCATTAATTTCTTTTTTTAATTTTGCTGTTTTTTCTTCTACGATTTGCTCTGCAATGTCGTTTATTGTTTCTATATCTGAAGATTGGTATTGAGGGTAATCTTGTTCATATGCTGGATATTGCTGGGGAGGGTATTGAGTTTCTTGAGGGTATTGCTGGGCTCTGTCATTATATGGAGCATATTGTTCTGAAGTATATTGCTCAGGCTCTTGAGAATATTCTGATTGTTCTTGTTCATAATCATCCTGCTGCAGAGGCGGAAGTTGAGGCGGCTGCATTCTTTCTTCTGACATCATGCTCGGAGTCATACCAGTAATTCCTGCGGCTCTTTTAGGATTTCTTTGTTTTGTAAATTCTGTTGTTACTTCTGCCTGCCCAGGAAAATAATTTTCTTGAGGGTATTCTGGATTGTTATTAAGCACAGTTTTAATCTGATATTGAGAAAATGCATCATTAATTTCTTTAGGCGAATATCCTTCTTCTCTTAAAGATTCAATTATCTGAGATTCAGTAAATCCCTGCTGTTTCATTTTCATTGCTTTTTCTAAAATCGCCATTTTTTATATTATATTAATAATTTTGTGTTTTTATATTTTCTTCTTTTATCTTCTCTTTAATTTGCTTATTTCCTGTCTGACTATTTTTTCAACATCTGTTAATCTTGCAGTTTTAAGCGGTTCAAACATTTGAAATTGTTTTTCAAGAATGCTAACTTCTGTTTTTCTTGCAAAGTTGTTTAGTTCGTCGATAATTCTTTTATTTAACTGTTTTAATTCTCTTATCTCATTTTCCATGTTTTTTAATCTTGTTTTAAATTCAAGGTTTTCTTTTTCCTGCTCTTCTTTTGTTGAGATTAGATTTTCTCCTACCAAGAGCAGTCTGTCTTTTAGAAGTCTTTGCTTTTCTTCAATCTCATTTATTCTTGTATTAACATCTGCGTTCATGAATTCTACAGGTTGAGTTTGTTGTTCTGCCATCTCACATCTTTTACAGATAATAGAAGATAAGAGGGTTTAAAATTGTTGTGATGAACACATAACTTTTAAAATTCAAGTTTCTTATTCATTTTGGAGCAAAGAGGATGTTATTTAAACCAGGAACTGCGATTTATGCATATGAAGTTATTCGAGAATCTGATTCACAAGTTATGTACATAAATTATCTTGGCGCTTCAAGTGTTCCGAATATTGCTGAAAATCCTGAGATTATGTCTCGGAGCGTTGACATGCTTATTGAAGCGCCGAATATTTCAAGACTTGTTTTTGTTCAGCAAAGAAATTATAGTTATAATTCAGGAGAGGTTTTTATGCTGCAGGAAATTGCAAATCTTTATGTTTATTTTACAAAGCAGGAGAAAATATTATCTCCTGTTAAGTTATCTATTATGGGCAGCGAGTATTTATCTCAGAGACACAGCGACGTCAGTTATTTGCTGCTTACTTTGAAAAGAGATCCTATTGCGTGTTTTGTTGAACTTGGAAGATTTATCAGGCAGGAAAGAGCAAACCTCAAGACGACTCCTGAAGAGCTTAAAATAGATCAGGCAGGATATATTCGCTTGCTGGAAAAATTTAGAGACATGATAAAACAGACAAGATTGATTCAGGAATCTGAAAAATATTTAGGAGATTATATTTTTGGCAAAAGAGATATTTATTACAGATTTTTTAGGCCGGACATTATTCCAAATTTTACTTTCACAAGATTAGTCAGCAGTCTGCCTGAGGATGCTGAGATAATTGAACAGTATGAAATTGGAGAAGGTTATGAGCAGAGCGTTGTTACAATTTTAAAAAGAAAAGAAGACGCAAAATATATTTATCATCTTATGCCTCCTGAATATTCTTTGAATGAGGACAGGCAGAATTTAATTAATTTAGCAAGAAATGTTTTAATTGAGCATCAGCCAAAAGCAGAAGAGTTCACAGATCCTGAAAAAACAAGACAGGTTTTTCTTAATGTTTCAAGAGACTTGCTCAGAGATTTGGCAGAAAGCAAAAATGTTAAACTTAGTTATGAAGAGTTAAATAAACTATCAAGCATTTTAGTCAGGCATACTATTGGTTTTGGCTTGATTGAAGTTTTACTGCAGGATAAAAAAATTCAGGATATTGTTTTGAATGCTCCTATTTCAGCAAATCCTATTTTTCTAAGGCACTCTGAGTTTGACGAATGCATTACAAATATTATTCCGTCGAGAGAAGATGCTGATTCTTGGGCTGCAAAATTCAGAATGATTTCTGGCAGGCCTTTGGATGAAGCAAATCCTGTTTTAGATACTGATTTAGGTTTGGGGAACATAAGAGCAAGAATTGCAGTTATTCAACAGCCTCTTTCTCCAAAAGGACTGGCTTATGCAATTCGCCGTCATAGAGAAGAGCCTTGGACTTTGCCCTTGTTTGTTAAAAATAAAATGATAAATAGTTTTTCTGCAGGTTTATTGAGTTTTTTAATTGATGGTTCAAGAACTATGCTTATTGCAGGAACTCGTTCAAGCGGAAAAACTTCTCTGCTTGGAAGTTTGTTATTGGAGATTATGCCAAAATACAGAATTATTGTTATTGAAGATACTTTAGAACTTCCTGTTGATGCTATTAGAAAACTAAGATATGATATTTTAAGAATGAAAGTTAGAGGGAGTTTATTAAAAGAAAGTGCTGAAGTTGGTGCTGATGAAGGAATCAGAACTTCTTTGAGATTAGGAGATTCTTCTTTAATTGTTGGTGAAGTTCGTTCATTGGAAGCTCAGGCATTGTATGAGGCAATGAGAATTGGTGCTTTGGCAAATGTTGTTGCAGGAACAATTCATGGAGCTTCTCCTTATGCTGTTTTTGATAGAGTTGTGAATGACTTGGACGTTCCTATAACTTCTTTCAAAGCAACTGACTGCATTGTTGTTGCAAATCCTGTAAAGACTTCTGACGGCTTGAAATCTATGAAAAGAGTTGTTCAGTTAGCAGAAGTCAGGAAACACTGGACTAAAGATCCTGAAGAAGAAGGAGGTTTTGTTGATTTGCTGAAATATAATGTTGATAAAGATGAATTAGAAGAAAGCGAGGAATTGAAAAATGGAGATTCTGAGATTATAAAATCCATTGCTGCAGGCGTCAAGGGATGGGCTGGCAATTGGGATGCTGTTTATGATAATATTTTGCTTAGAGGAAAAATTAAACAGGAGATTGTTGATATTGCTGAAAAATCAGGAAATCCTTTGATATTAGAAGCTGGTTTTAATTCTTTGAGTAATAATATGTTTCATCAGTTTTCTCAGGATGTTGCAGAAGAAATTGGCTTGCCTGTTTCTGAAAAAGTTTTTCCTGTTTGGCAGTCTTGGTTAAAAGGAGCAGTGAAGGGGTGGCGGGTGTGAGGTCTTTTAAGAGAAGTTGAAAAATTTTATTTAACCCTCAAAAAAATCTCCAACTTTTAAGTTGGAGTAGTTACTTGAGATTTTTTTGGGTCTCACCAAACCCAAAACAAATTCCCCCTTTAGGGTGGAGTTCAAACCCAAAGGGTTTGGTGAATTAACCCACACACTAATATTTATATATTGTAATTTCTTAGTTATCCTACTGAACTTTGTTTTTAAAAAGGTCTGTATAAAGAAGAAAAGATGGTGCATAAAAAATATATAAAAAGAGGAGATAAAGTTTTTGGACCTTATTATTATGAAAATTATCGGGAAAAAGGTGCTGTTAAAACAAGGTATTATACTGCTGAAGAATTTGAAAAAAAGTTTAATAAAAATGCTGATGGAAAGATTAAAAAAGATAAAAGTTCTACGAGCTTGATTAGAGTTTTTTTAATAATTGCATTGATTCTTATTGTTGTTCTTTTTTTGTCAGGATTTATTTTTGTTCAGACTGATTCTGGACAGGGAGGGCTTTTTTCTGAGAAAGTTGAATTAAAGGATTTGTTTAGCAAGAGAGGCTTGTTTGATTTGCAGATTTTTAAGGAGATTTTAAATGTGGTAGTAGAAGTTAGTGGAAATTATCCTCCAAAAATCTGGAATTTAGAAAATGAGATTTATGTCTGCGAGAATAAGCAGTTGTTTTATTATTTTAATGCAAGTGATGAAAACATTGATAATATTAATGTTTTGATTTCTCCTCCTAATCCCTTTTTTATTAATTTTGAAGAAAAAATTAACAGCACTTTTGCAAACTATAAAATAATTTCAGGGGTTTTGCAACAGGATAAGATTGATGTTAAAAGAGCAGATAATCAGGGCTGGGCAGTTTACAAAGAGAGTGTTATTGCGAGTGATGGTTATACTACAGATTTGGTGAAGACTAATATAACTATTATTGAGGTTAATGACAAACCAATCATTCAGCCAGTTGGTGTCCATACAATTTGGACTCATGGTGATGATTCTATTTTTTATTATGAACTAAATGTTAGTGATGAAGAAGATGGAAACAGGACTGATGGGAATTTAGTTTTTAATTTGTATTTTTTGGATTTCAGCAGTTTTTTTGATATTGATGAAAATGGAATAATGAATGTTGATGGGAATGATAGTTCTATTGCTCCAGGAGTTTATAATTTAAGAGTTTGTGCTAATGACAGCGGTTTGAATAGAATTCCTCATTTTAAGATTGACAGCTGCTTGCCAGAGAATGTTAATTCATTAGGGGCTTGTGATGATTTTAGTTTGACAATTACTAATGAGAACAGAGCGCCTGAAATAAAAAGTTTTTATCCTAATAATGGCGAGGTTATTAATGCAGGATACAATGATATAAAGTTTAATGTAAGTGTTTACGACGCTGATGGAACTCTGCCTGATGTTTACTGGTATGTTAATGGCGAGTTTGCTGAAAAAGATTCTGGAAATCTGAGCTATGATTTTATACATAATTTTGGATGCGGAGTTTCAGGAGATTTTAACGTTAGTGCTATTGCAACTGATGGTTTGCTTAATGATTCTATTCAATGGAATATAAGCGTTGCTTATACTGCATGTCCTGGCGGAGGGAGCGGCGGAGGGGGCGGTGGTGGAGGAATATTAACATGCAATGAAGAATGGGTTTGTGAAGATTGGCATCAATGCAGAAATTTGAAAAATGATTTTGATGAAGGAAGCATAAGCAAAGAGTTTGAAATTGAGATAAATGCAAGATGTGATATATTTAATTATAATGATGAGGTTTGTGGTTATCATGAAAGAGAATGTATTGATTTAAAACATTGCAAGAGTATAAAGAAAAAACCCGGATTAATTGAGGAATGCTATTACACTGAGAATCCAACTTGCGGTGATGGAATAAGGAATTGCCACGAAGGAAGTTGTGAAATATTAATTGATTGCGGCGGACCTTGTTTTGATTGTCCAACATGCAACGATGGTTTAAAAAATCAAGATGAAGAGGGCGTTGATTGCGGAGGACAGTGCAGTCTTTGTATTGAAAAACCTTATCCAGGAGCATTTAGAACTATTTTTTCTTTTTCACTCATATTCCTTTTAATAATAGTCCTAATCTTGCTAGCATGGCAGATTAGAAGATATTTTATACTTCTTGGAAAAAGGAAAAAATCCAGAGAGGATAAAAAAAAATTTGAAAATATGAGGAATTATTCTTTTGTCTTATTTTTTTTTATTTTATTTCTTATTATAGGGGGGTTTTTGTTTAGCTCTCTTGGTGATGATAAAATTATTATAAATGTAGGAGAGGGTTATCTTGGAACAAGGAGTCTAATGAATAATTTTTTAAGAAGTTTTGCAGAGGTTTTCTCAATTAATATTATGGAGGCTGTTATTGGAACCAACGCTGATATGGTTGTTTGGGATGATACAGATATTGGAGGAGTTCGTTATACTTATGGAGGCTTGTATGGAAAAACAGAATCTGACTGGAGAGTTTATTTTTATGTAAATTTTACTGATAAATCTGGGAATTCATTAAGTCCATTTGAAAATGGCGATTGTAGAATAGAATTTTATGATGATGTTTCTGATTCAATGAGCTTTAATCCAACTTCTAAATTATGGGAATACAGCAGGAGTTTTCAGGATAAGGGAGTTTTAGACTATGACATTGAATGTGCGAGTGATTTAGAAACTTTGGATATTCTGACTAACGTTGAAATTCAAAATACTCCTCCATTGATTCAGCTGAATCTTCCTGTTTTATTATTTGATGAGGATTTAAATTCAAGTTATGATTTTAACAACAGAGTTTTTGAAGATGATAAAAATGACATTTTAAGTTATTCAATTAAAAATATCTCCGGTGTGGAGCCGTCTTTTTTTTATTGGATTAAAATGGATAATAGCCACATAAACATCAGTGCAACAAAGGATGTAGAGACTGGAACTTATGGGCTTGGCGTTGAAGTTGTTGATTTAGATGGAGAATCTGTTTCAAGAATTCAGACAATAGAAATTAATCCTGTGAATGACGCTCCAAGATTTATTAATCTTGAGGATAAAAGTTTTAGCGAAGGAGATTTATTTGAGTATGTGATAAAAACAAATGATGAGGAAAATAATTTTCCATTTACTTTTGAGATTAATTCTATCAGCTGCGATAATGAGATTCAAAGAGGAAACTGCAGTCTGCTTGAAGGGCTGAGATATAAAACCACCAACAGCGAGATTAACATTAGTTTTGTTTCAAATGCGGCTGATATTGGAAATTATATAATCAATTTTAGCGTGATGGATAACAATAGTCTTGGAAATAAAATGACAAGCAAGATTGTTGAATTTTCAGTTAATTTTCCGATTTGGAAATCCAGTGTTGTTTCAGAATACTTTCTTAATGAAAATGATAATCTTTATATTAATTTAACTGACATGGTTAAAGAAGAATATCAGTCTGAGGTGAGTTTTTCTTATGAAAATGAATTTGGTAATTTTGATATTGTCAATGGAATTGTTGATTTTGGCTTAGAAGATATTGATGTTGGTTTTCACAGAGTCAAGATAATTGCTGACAATGGCGTTTCAAGTTCTCCTAAGTTTTTTGAGTTTGACATTAAGAATATTGACGACGGTGTTTTAATTGTAGAACCTTTAAGCGCTGATGGAGTCTTTGGAATTGACGCAGATTCAAATATACAGGTTCTTGAAAATGCGCGTGCAAAGATATATTTGTTTGCAGAGGATGATGATTTTTTTATTAAGCAAAAAACTTATTATGATGAAGATTTGAATGTGAGTTTAGTAATAGAAGGCAACTCGGATTTGTTTGAATTTGAATTTGATTCAATGATTCTTGATAATCGTGCTGAATTTGCTGCTGATTTTATTCCTCGTGATGATGATGTAGGAGATTATGTTGTTAAGATTAATGTTAGTGATAAGACGGGAAATTCAGATTATTTAGATTTTAATTTAGAAATTATTAACAGGGATTATGATGTTCCGGTTATTCAATCTCCTGCATTTGATTATAATTTTGAGCTGGTTGAAAATATCAGTTCTGCTCTTGTTTTTATGGCTAATCATAGTGTTGGTGATGAATTAGAATACAGGTTTTATTTTGATGATGTTCTTAAATATGAAAGTTTAGGTGCAGGAAACGGCTTTGATTTTGTCTGGAATTTTGCACCGAATTTCAGCGACGAGACTTATGGGAAAATTAAGAATTTAACACTTGTGGTTTTTAATCCTTATTTTAATGAGCTAAATGACAGCAGGACATGGAACCTCAGTATTCAACATTCAAATTCTCCTGTTGAGTTTTACAAAGATATTGGGGACAAAGTTCTGCCTTATGATTATGTTTTGGAAATTGATTTGAAAGAGCATCTCTCAGATTCAGACGCATTTGATGATAATTATAATCAGAAAGTCGAGTTTGAAATTAACAGCAATGCAAGTGACAGCTTTGTTGACAGTGAAATAAGCGATGATTGGATTTTGAAATTGTTGTCGTCAAAATATGAAGAATATTCTGAAATGCTGAACATAACTGCAAGAGATTTGAATCTTACTAATTCCAGTGATTTTTTGACTGAGGCTTTTAGCAATAATTTTTTAATAGAGTTTGTAACTCCTGAGCCTGTTGTTGTTCATGTTCCAACTTCGGGGGGTGGTGGAGGGGGCGGCAGTTCAAATAAAATCATTTCTTTAAAATTAATAACTCCTCGAGAAATTTCTGTTTATGAGGGAGAAAAAATAGAAATTCCTTTAAGTCTTGTAAATAAAGGGACAGTCAGTTTTAATGATATTAATCTAACAAACTTTGCATATAAAGACGGCAATGCCGCGAATCTTATTGAAACAAGTCTTGATAAAGAATTTATTAAAACTCTTGAAGCTGGCAAGGAAGAAAACTTAACTCTTTTGGTTTCTTTTGAAAATTTGGAAAATAGGATTGGTGATTATGAAATTTTTGTTAATCTTAGCTCTAAATCTCCGAAGTATTTTGACTGGGCAAAAATAAATATTAATTTGCAGAGGATAAATGAAACAAGTGTCAGAGAGATGCTGGTATTTACAGAGGAACTTATTGCACAAAGTCCTCAGTGTATTGAGATAAGTGAAATTATGGACACTGCCCAGGAATTTTTTGAAAGAGGGGATTTTTTGAATGCTCAGAGAACCACAGAACAGGCTTTAAGTGCATGCAAAAATGCTATTTCTCAGGTTTCTCTTCCTAGGAAAAGCAATCGCTATCTTAATATTAGTCTGTATTTAATTTTGATTAGTGTTCTGGCTTTTGCACTCGGAATTATTTATTATTTTTGGAAGAGGAAGGGATTTGAACACAGTAATTTAAAAAGTGATATGGATATTGTAAATAAGGGGAGTAAAAACATTTAAAATCTAATTTGTTTTAGATTATACAAGAGGTGAAAATGATTAGTAATGAAGAAAAGGAATTAGAAAGAAGATTAAAGAAACTTGAAGAGGGGTATAAAGAAAAACTTTTTAGCAAAGAGGTTTCTTATATTGGGAAGAAAAAAAATCTGCCTTCACCTAAAGAAAACGAGCCCGAAAAATTATACAGTTATGAAGAAGATTATGATGATTCTTATAATGATTTAAACGAGGCTGATAGTGTTGATGAAAATCCTATTGTTTTAAATAATGAAATTATCAGCAAAAGAGCCTCTAAAAGAAGAAGCAGTTTAAGTTCAATGGAGATTAAAAAATGTGCAGAAGATATTTCAAGGATTAAAAAAGAAATTAGCAAAGCAGTTGTTGGGCAGGAAGATATTGTTGAAGGTTTGATTATGGGGTTGATTTGCAATGGGCATGTTTTGCTTGAAGGTGTTCCTGGAGTTGCAAAAACTTTGGCAATAAGAGCTTTGGCTGCCTCGAGCGGATGCAGTGTCAAGAGAATTCAGTTTACTGTTGATATGCTTCCGACAGATATTATTGGGCTGACAGTTTATACTCCTGAAAAAGGTTTTGAAGTTGTGAAAGGGCCTATTTTTGCAAATTTTATTATTGGTGATGAAATTAACCGAGCACCTCCAAAAACTCAGTCTGCTATGATTGAAGGAATGCAGGAAAATCAGGTTACAATCGGAAAAGAAAAATATTCTCTTCCAGAACCTTTTTTTGTAATGGCAACTGAAAATCCAATTGAGAATGCAGGAGTTTATCCTCTTCCTGAAGCACAGATTGACAGATTTTTATTTAAATTTATAATGGATTATCCTGAGGAAGAAGATGAGAGAAATATTATGGAGACAAACATTACTTTAAGAAGATTTGAGGAATTTAACCTGAAACCTGTTGTGACTCCTAAAAGGATTTTAGAGATGCAGAAAAATGTTAAAGCAGTTTATCTTGATGACAGTATAAAATCTTATATTCTTTCTATTGTAAGAAAAACAAGAGAGAAAATATTTAAAGATGAGAAAAATATTGCTTATGGTTCTTCTCCGAGGGCAAGCATTGGATTGTTTATAGCAAGCAAGGCTCGCGCATTGATGAAAGGAAGAGATTATGTTTTGCCTGAAGATGTTAAGGATGTTGTCTTCAGTGTTATGAGGCATAGAATAATACTATCTTACAAAGCGATTATACAAAGGATTAGTCCTGATGCAATCATCCAGGAGATTCTGGATTCAGTGAATGTCGAGTGATAATCTTAGTGTTTAAATTGGAGTATTTATGAAAACTGAAAAAAAATTAAATCTTGATATTGCAGGCTCGGTTTCTGAGCTGGAAATTTTAATGAAAAAAGTTCTTCCAAGAGATATAATCTACAGATTAGTTATGGGAAGAGGTTTGGAATTTGACGGTTATAGAGATTATAGTTCTGAGGATGATGCTTCAAATATAGATTGGAAAGCAACTGCAAGAGCTAGAAAAACTTTAGTTAAGCAGTATATTGAAGAAAGAGATTTGAAATTTATTTTTTTTGTAGATGTCAGCGATAATATGGTTTTTGGTTCATCTGAAAAATTAAAATGCGAATATGCTGCTGAGATGGTTGCTGCACTTTCTCATCTGATTTTGATTTCAGGGGATAGAGTTGGTTTTGTTCTTTTTAATGAAAATGTTGTAAGATTAAGCATGCCTAGGCTTGGAACAAGACAGTTTGATATAATTGTGCATGAATTATCAGACCCCGAGGTTTATGGAGGAGATTCTGATTTGAACAATATTTTAGAAGGTTTGATAGAGGGTTTGGACAAAACAAATTCTTTAATTTTTTTAATTTCTGATTTTGTTAAGATGGATGAAAGTTATAAAAAAAATTTAGAAATTTTGTCTAATCTAATTGAGACAGTTGCAATTATTGTAAGAGAC